>OGJR01000739.1_pt1 | contig 25769 bp, 14 predicted proteins | sample 1572301 | NCBI WGS metagenome assembly OGJR01 (sample SAMEA2582083, study PRJEB24529) | metagenome | biome: Human gut stool | place: China | collected 2011 | reverse complement strand
ACAGAAATAACTGTTTAATTTTCAATTAGATAGAGATTGTATGATGTTTCGCGGTATAAAAACGATAGCAATCATCTTTTGTCATACCCATATCTTTGCATATCTTCCGAATACCGATATTTACATTGGCGTTGAAACTGTCCGAATTGCTGTATCTACTATGAAAGTTAAACAGGTATTCTTCATTTTCATCAGTAGAAAGATACTTGTCAAAGGTGGATTGGATAAAAGGCTCAACTCTCATTTCCATATATCCCTCGTCTCGGCGACTGTTCCGAACCTTTGCTCTCTTATAGCTAATGATACCATTGCGGTAATTTGTCTTTTTAAGCTCATACAGGTCAACGGAATTCATTCCACCTAAACAAATAGAAAGGAGTGCTACGTCTCTTCCCAGTTCCGGCAGGGATGAAATCATTTTGCTTACAGGGAGCGGTCGATTGAAGAACTCACGACAAGCCTCCGCACTGATGGCCCGCTTTAAAGTTGTGTCTGCCTTGGGAATTTTAATCTTATGCCAAGGATTGAACTTGATACGCACTATGTCACGCTCCTCGTCGTTGTACTCCGTTATCGCACTGTTAAAGATTTGCCGGATGCAAGTAGGGTACATTTCTTTGGCTCTGTTGGTCAAAGCAAGAGACTCAATCCACTTTTTCAATACAGTGGATGACATATGCCCAAACATGATTTGGGTTGTTCCCAGATAGCGTTCAAGATGGCAGACGGCAAGTTTGTAGTTCTTTGCGGTACGGTCTCGCCCCTCTGATTCAATCTTTCTGATGAAAAATTGAGCATATTCGCTAAAGCAGAGTTCTTCATCTGCCTTTAGCAAATAATCTACGACTTCGCTGACGCTCCAAAGAGAAGCATCAACTCTGTTCAGCCGGTCACTGTATTGCCTGATGATCATGGCACAGAATTCATTCACTACCGGGTCTGTAATTTCACCATTAGATACATGGTTCGCATCGACAATTTTATCTGTCTTGATGTAACCGGGCTTGCGGTTGTGTACGATTCGGATGTACACTGAGTAAAGACCGTCTGTTCTCGGCTTTCTCACCATTGCTTTTAATGTTGTCATACTTTTTGAATTTTAATTTTACTGCTGCAATAGGCTTTTTCCTTGGTGTAAGCAGGTGTAAGCAACGGGTAATTTGGTGTAAGCATAGTGTAAGCAAATACGTTCATTTGGCTCATTTTTTGCGGTCAAATGTACGAACCGCCCAAGCGCAAATCAGGCTGTAATTACCGCTAAAGCAGTGAATTACAGCCTGATATTAAGAATGTTTATATTAGAGTGTTATTCCTCTATTGCTGCCTGCGCCGCGGCTATGCGGGCGATGGGCACGCGGAACGGTGAACAGCTGACATAGTTCATACCTACTGAGTCGCAGAAGATGACGGATGAAGGTTCTCCACCGTGTTCTCCACAGATACCTACTTTCAGGTCTGCATTAGTCTTACGACCCAGTTTCACACCCATTTCAACCAGACGGCCTACACCTTCCTGATCCAATACAGCGAACGGATCGGTTTTCAGGATACCTTTCCTGATGTATTCCGGTAAGAATTTGCCGGCGTCGTCACGGGAGTAACCGAAGGTCATCTGAGTCAGGTCGTTGGTACCGAATGAGAAGAATTCGGCTACTTCGGCGATTTGATCTGCGGTGATAGCGGCACGCGGGATTTCGATCATCGTACCTACTTTGTAATCTACTTTAACGCCTTTTTCTTCGAATACCATAGCTGCAACACGGTTGATGATTTCAGCCTGCTGTTTCAGTTCTTTCACAGTACCTACCAAAGGAACCATAATTTCCGGACGAGGATCCAGACCACGCAGTTTCAGGTTACAAGCAGCTTCGATGATCGCACGGGCCTGCATTTCGGTGATTTCCGGATAGGTAACTCCCAAACGGCAGCCACGATGACCCAGCATCGGGTTGAATTCGTGCAGAGCATCTACTTTTTCTTTGATACGTTCTACCGGAATTCCCAGTTTCTGAGCCATATATTGTTGTGAAGCCGGTTCGTTCGGAGTAAATTCGTGTAAAGGTGGGTCGAGCAGACGGATGGTAACCCCCAGTCCGTTCATGGCTTCGAGGATACCTTCGAAGTCTCCCCGCTGCATCGGCAGGATCTTGTTCAGTGCATCCCGGCGTCCTTCTACCGTGTCGGACAGGATCATTTCACGCATAGCGTCGATACGGTGTCCTTCGAAGAACATATGTTCTGTACGGCAAAGTCCGACACCTTTGGCTCCGAAGTCACGGGCTTTACGGGCATCTTTCGGGGTATCGGCATTAGTACGTACATACATACGGGTATATTTTTCAGCCAGGTTCATGATGGCTGTGAAGTCTTCGTCCAATGTTGCATCTTCTGTTTCTACTTTTCCTAAATAAACTTCACCGGTAGAACCGTTCAGGGAAATCCAGTCTCCTTCTTTGATGATTGTTCCGTTTACGGAGAAATTACGTTTGGCATAATCGACTACGATATCTCCTGCGCCGGATACACAACATTTACCCATACCACGGGCAACGACAGCTGCGTGAGAAGTCATACCACCGCGTGCAGTCAGGATTCCTTCGGATACGTTCATACCCCGCAGGTCTTCGGGAGAAGTTTCCTGGCGTACCAGAACCACTTTTTCACCTCTGTTTTTCCATTCTTCGGCTTCGTCGGCGAAGAATACGACACGCCCGCAGGCAGCACCCGGAGAAGCCGGCAGACCTTTGGTAATAACGTGAGCTTTTTTCAGAGCTTCTTTATTGAATACCGGATGGAGCAGCTCGTCCAATTTAGCCGGTTCCTGACGCAACAAAGCTGTTTTTTCATCGATCATACCTTGTTTCAGCATATCGACAGCCATTTTCACCATAGCGGCTCCGGTACGTTTTCCGTTACGGGTCTGTAACATCCACAGCTTACCGTCCTGGATGGTGAATTCCATATCCTGCATATCGTGGAAGTGGTCTTCCAGTTTTTCCTGTACAGCGTTCAGGTCGGCATAAGCCTGAGGCATAGCTTCTTCCAGCGAAGGATATTTGGAAGCACGTTCTTCTTCGGAAATACCCTGCAGTTTAGCCCAACGGCGTGAACCCTCGATGGTGATTTCCTGCGGTGTACGGATACCGGCTACAACGTCTTCCCCCTGTGCATTGATCAGGTATTCTCCGTTGAAGATGTCCTCTCCGGTTGCAGCGTCACGGCTGAAAGCAACACCGGTAGCCGAATTGTTACCCATGTTACCGTAAACCATAGACTGTACGTTAACAGCAGTACCCCATTCTTCCGGGATCTGGTTCAACTGACGGTACAGAACGGCACGTTCGGTCATCCATGAATCGAATACGGCACAGATGGCTCCCCACAGCTGTTCCCACGGACAAGTCGGGAAATCTTTGCCGGTTTTGGTTTTGACTACTTTTTTGAAGTTTTCGACCAATACCTGCAGATCTTCAACGGTAAATTCAGTATCTTGTTTGATATGTTTGGCTTCTTTCAGCTTGTCGATTTCAACTTCGAACGGATTGTGCTCGCCTTTTGCTGCTGCTACACCCATTACAACATCGCCGTACATCTGAATAAAACGACGGTAAGAGTCCCAGGCAAAACGGGCATTTCCTGATTTTTCTGCCAGTAATTTTACGGCATCGTCATTCAATCCCAGGTTCAGCACGGTGTCCATCATACCCGGCATAGAAACACGGGCACCGGAACGTACGGATACCATCAACGGGAAAGCCTCTCCTTTGGAACCGAATTTTGCATTCATGATTTTTTCCATGTGTGCAATACCGGCTTTAACGTCGTTTTCTATTAATTTTACAACAGCATCTTTACCTTTCTGGTTGTAAAGTGTACAAACTTCAGTGGTAATCGTGAAACCTGCAGGTACAGGCAGGCCGATCAGGTTCATCTCCGCCAGGTTGGCGCCTTTACCGCCGAGCAGATTTTTCATGTCTGCCTTGCCTTCTGCTTTTCCGTCTCCGAATGTGTAAACGTACTTCGTACTCATATTTCTGTTAGATTTGATTTATTTCCCTGAGAGGGAAGGTTTATTATTATGATATTGTTTTTATAAACTATTGATATACAATAAACTGAAAGCCACGCGAGCTTGCGTATTCAGAGTTGCAAATATAGAATATTTTTTGTTATTATAAAAATCGGCTTCTATTTTTATAATGATCTATTACTCAAACGTTTTCAATTTTGAATTCTTGGCTCTTTATCATTCCCTCCGGATTGTCGTTTGCCGGTATACCGGTTCCCCGTTTTTCCCCAATCCTTCGACGGTGATGGTATAACTGCCGGCCATGTCGGAAGTGAAAAAAGAGAGGGAAGTCTGCCCGGATGAATCGATCGGGACGACCGGTTGCCAATAAATCGTGCTGCGGTAATCGATTTCGGGAGCTTTGAGTATTTCCGGGTCGTTGTATTGGGGCATGTAGAATTCATCCGGTTCGGAGTAACCTAAAGGAATGAATTTGATCAACCCTGGAGTGGCTTTGGGGGTGAAATGGCCATGTTTGGTATTGATGACAATCACACCGCCGGCACCGCCTTGGGCCATGAAGAAAGTCAGCCGGGCTCCGTCGCGGATGACTCCCAGATTGTCCACATCCTCCGGCATCACTGCGTTCAGCATGTCTTCGGTCTGTGGCAATCCGTCGATCATGAACAGAGGCGTACTTCCGTTGCGGGCCATCGTCACTTTGGTACCGGAGACAATAACACCCGGAAGACGGGATAATAGTTGATAGATACTGGAAGTATTGAATTTATTCAATTCTTCCTGGCCCAGGATGTAATCCGTCATATCTGTGTATTGGCCTTCGTATTTGTGTTGTACGCTTTCCGGACGGTGACGTAATACGACCGCTTCGTCGAGAATATAGACTTTCACACCGTTCTGGTAGAAATAACTACCTTTGAACTGGTCCATAAATTCTTCTTTGCCCAGTGGTTTATTTTCCCGGGGGATTGTAAAATGAGTGACGGGATCTTTAAATAGCCGGGGAGTGATAGTTATATCTACCATTTTTCCTCCTTTCTCTTTGTAGCCACGTACCAGAAAAATCGTACTATCGGGGAAATCCAGATCCCGGATGATGAATTCTCCGTTTTCGTTCGACTTCACTTCTCCCAATGTATTTTCACCGGGGATAAAGATTTGTACACTGGCATTCGCCATCGGCTTATTGCTATAATTGGTGATTTTTCCCCGGATTTCTTGTCCCTGTTCAAGCTTGAAAGTGGCTTTAGAAGGTGTGGCAGTCAGGAATTTCCCGATCTCATAACGGGTCCAGCCATGAGTGAGCATGAGGAGATCGATGTGTTCGGGAGTTTCACGACTATAACTTCCCGGGGCTTCGATGTGCCCTTTGAGGTCGGAGGTCAGGAGCAGATAACTGACGATATTGTCCGATAGGGTGTCACGGGGAACCATCGTATTGTCCGTAACAGAGAGGGAAAAACTGCCTTCGAGGGGGTGCTCGCCGATGTCTGTAAACTGTAGTGTCAGGTTTACTTTTTCCCGTCTGTCGTATTTTTCTTTATCGGTCCGGAGTTGTAATACAGGTTGCGGATCCGGCTTTATAAAATAAGAACGCTGGCTGTAAATGTGTGAGTCGGCATCGGCTAGTACGAACTGCACGGTACCACCGGGCAGGGAGTTCAGGGGTAAGGCTCCCACGAAATCGTCTTTTGCCGGTAGCACGCCTAACAGACGTCCTCTGGAGTGCATAACGATATAAATCGTTTTCCCTGCAGGAAAATGAATTCCTTTTTTGACAGCAAGGATCAGGTGGTTGTCCTGAGGATAAACCTGCAAGGCCAGATTTTCCGCTTGGGGAATCTGCAAGTCGACTCTTTTTTCCCGGTTTGTGGCGGTATGTACCAGGGCATAGTAGCGTTCGCCCGGCTGGGTGGTCAGTTCCAGGGTTCCCATTCCCCGGTGAAAGGTTGAAAAAGAAACGACTTCCTGTTCCTTACTATTGTAAATTTTTCCCTCGGCAGCTATCGAACGTCCGTTTGCATCCAGTGCCTTAAAGGCGACGGTTTGCGTGGTGCCCGCTAATAAATTACCGCCTTCCGGGAAGAATTGAAAGTCGAAGTCGTCGGAAAGATTCAATAAAGGGATTTCTCTTGAAAAAGCAAAAGGCAAGTCCGTCGGGAACGCTACCTGAATCCGGTCGATACTGTCGCTGACCGGATATTGTAAAGTGGCGGATCCTTGTTCATCGGTTTTCAAGGTAGTCTTGTTTACCGCTAGTTTATGACGGTAGGTCGTGATTTTCAGACGTTGATGAACATAAGGTTTGCCGGCATTATCGATTAGGGTGAGCGTCGTCCGGATTGCATTGTCCTGACGGCTGCTTGCCGTGTGAATGTTTACTTCATTCACTGTACTGACGATCTGTATATTTTTTTTGAAGAAAAAATCTTCTTCGTTATTTTGCATCCAGTTGGTAAAGACACGCAGGCAATACTCTCCCGGAGGGGTGGTGGATGGAATCGTCAAATTGCCATAAAAACAAGAATCGGTCTGTTTTATTTGGATACGTTTTAAAATCGAATCCTGACGGTTGATGAGTTCGAGGTAGATAAATTTACTTAATTGGGTCGGGATATGATAGCTGGCATCTACGCAGTAGGCTCTGAACCAGATATTTTCGCCGGCAGAGTAGGTCGGTTTATCGGTATGTAGATAAATTTTTTCCTGGGGGTTGAAATTGAAATAGTTGTTGAAACATTGTTCGATGTATGAAGGAAAAGCATCTTCGGTTTGAGCTCCGACGGGACGGAAAAGAAGGACCAGCATGATCGTGAACATGCCCGTGCAGATTGTTTTCATCATTTATTGTTTGTGGTTACGGGAACAAAATTAAGAAATAAAATGATATTTTTGTTCTGCTAAAGAGAAAATGCATGAAGCCAACAGAGAGTCGGAAACGGTACAATGATTACCCCGCTTATTTCAAAGAATTATTTGGAGAACGGGTGCAAAAATTGTCTATCGACGGTGGATTTACTTGTCCGAACCGGGATGGGAAAAAAGGGACCGGTGGTTGTACGTTTTGTAATAATGAGAGTTTTAATCCGGGTTATTGCCGGGCTGTGTCGGGGATATCCCGACAGATCGGGGAGGGAAGGGCCTTTTTTGCCCGAAAGTATATCGGTCAGAAGTATCTGGCTTATTTTCAGGCTTATTCGAATACCTATGCTCCTTTGGAAGAGTTACGGCAAAAGTATGAGGAGGCATTGGATTGTCCCGATGTAGTAGGATTGGTGATCGCTACCCGTCCGGATGCTGTGACCGATGACGTATTGGATTATATTGCCGGATTGTCCCGGCGTTGTTATGTTTGTGTAGAGTATGGAGTCGAATCTGCAAATGATGAAGTTTTGCGAACGGTCAACCGGGGACATACTTTTGCCGAAGCTGAGGAAGCGATACGGAAAACGGCTGAGAGAGGTATCCGGATAGGAGCTCATTTGATTTTCGGCTTACCCGGAGAGAGCCGGGAGTCTATGTTGGAGGGGGCGGTCCGTTTGTGCGATCTGCCGATTCAGGTATTGAAGCTACATCAGTTGCAGATTGTCCGGGGAACGGCGATGGCCGAACAATATCTTCGGCATCCGGAGGTTTTCAGGTTGTATAGTTATGAAGAATACCTCGATTTTGTAGTGGACGTGATCGGACATATCCGGCCGGATGTTTATCTGGAACGTTTTGTCAATCAATCACCCGAAGAATATCTGATCGCTCCGAAATGGGGGATAAAGAATTATGAGTTTGTGGCTAAACTGGAGAAGAGATTGCGCGAGAGAGGAGAGTGGCAGGGGAGGTGGTATAGGGGGAAAGGTAAAAAGTAAAAAGCTAAAAGTTGAAGGTTTGGGGAAAATGAAGGAGGGGAAAAGAAGAGAGATGAAAAAAATAAAATAAAATGAGATGATGATTGGACAGGAGAAAGTGTATGAGACATTGAAAGCTTTGGGTATTGAATTCGATTATCTGGAACATCCTGAGGCACCTACGATCGAGATTGCCCGCCAATATTGGAAAAATTTGGACAGTACACATTGTAAGAATTTGTTTTTCAGGAATCATAAGGGAAACCGGCATTACCTGGTTATTTTTCATTGTGATCGGAATCTGGCGATTCATGATCTGGAACAACTATTAAAACAAGGGAAATTAAGTTTTGCTTCGGAAAAACGGATGGAGAAATACCTGGGGTTGAAGCCGGGATCTGTCAGCCCTTTCGGATTAGTGAACGATACGGAACACCATGTCTATGTTTTCCTCGATGAAAATTTGAAACAAGCCCGGAAATTGTCGTTTCATCCGAATGATAACCGGGCTTCTCTGGCTATAAAGACGGAAGATTTTATCCGTTATATGGATCAGACAGGGAATGGGTATGAGTGGATCAGACTTTATTGATTGGCGCAGTGCGCCAATCCTACTTCATTCCTTCCACCTCCCCGATTGTCATCGGTTTATATTTGCCGAGCCGGCGTGCTCCGTCGGGAGTGATCAGGTAGTCTTCTTCGTTACGGATGCCGCTGAAACCTTTCCAGGGTTCCAATTTGTCGTATTGGATAAATTCGCAGAACCGTTTTTCACTTCTCCAATAGTCGATGAGCTCAGGAATAAAATAGATGCCGGGTTCTATGGTAAAGACAAAACCGGGTTCCAGGGGGCGGGCCAGACGGAGCGATTTGAAACCGAACTGTGTACTTTTGGGTTGTCCGTTATATCCTACCCATACTTCGCCTAAATTCTCCATGTCGTGAACATCGAGTCCCATCATGTGGCCGAGTCCGCAGGGAAAGAACAACGCATAAGCACCCGAACGGGCTGCTTCGTCGGGATCTCCTTTCATCAGGCCGATCGATTTCATCCCTTCTGCAATCGTACGGGCGGCAATCAGATGGACCTCTTTGAACGGAATGCCCGGTCTTAGGGCGGCAACTGCGGCCTGATGGGCTTGTAAAGCGATTTGATAGATGGTTTTCTGCTGTTCTGTAAAATGTTTACTTACCGGAATGGTCGACGAGAGGTCGCCGGAATAGTGCATGCCGTTTTCCGCTCCTGCATCCAACAATAACAACTGCCCTTCGTGGAGGATATTACCGTGATAATGATTATGGAGGGTTTGCCCGTTAATGGTGGCAATCACCGGGAAAGACAATTGTCCGCCATTTTGTAAAGCGACTTCTGTCACTGCTGCTGCTATTTCACATTCTTTCATCCCCGGCCGGACAAGTTGCATCGCCCGGATGTGCATATCGGCGGAGATATTTACTGCTTCTTCTATCTCCCTGATCTCCTCGGCCGATTTGTAGTTTCGTTGGCCGACTACAGCCCGGATCAGTTCGGTAGAGGCTCCGGCAACTTGCGCTTCAGGGGCAATCCCCAGTAAACGGAGTAGGGTGACCTGATGTTCACCCCGGTAAGGAGGCAGATAATGGATACGACGTCCCTGCTGTACCGCTTTATTTAAATAATCGCTCAGCTGGGCGGTCGGAGCGGTTGCAGTGATGCCTACTGAAGCACTCTTTTCCCGTATCGTGGGTTGGGTGCCCATCCAGACGATATCGTCGATGGTCAGTTCATCCCCGAAAATAATTTCCCGGTCTTCATCGATATCGATCAGAGCCGAAAGACCGGCATAATCCGAACCGAAAAAATATAAAAAAGTCGAATCCTGACGGAAATGATACGTGTTGTCGGTATAATTCATACCGCTTTCATTGTTGCCGAGAAATAGTAAAATCCCTTTACCGATTTCTTTCTTCAGCCTGTTACGTCTCTGAATGTAAGTCTCTTTGTTGAACATAATCGTATGGTTTTATAAGTAGATATTGGGTTTGGTCAGTTGGTATTGTTGATAAAATCTTTGGGTAATACGCCGAATTGATTTTGGAAACATTTGGCAAAGTAGGAGGGACTGTTAAAGCCGACCATATAACAGATCTCGTTGATCTTATATTCGTTTCCGGCCAGATATTCCGCTGCTTTACGCAGGCGTACCAACCGGATAAATTCATTCGGGGTCAAACCGGTTACTGCCTTTACTTTGGCATACAGAAGGGTACGGCTCATATTGACACTTCGGGTGAGTTGGTCGACGGAAAATTCTGTATTCGAGATATTCTCCTGGATGATCTCGTTCAGACGGTTAAACCATTTTTCGTCGGCCTGTGTTTCGGTCAGGGTATTGATCGGGGTGAAAGGTTTCTCTGAAAAAAGACAACGCAGTTTGTTACGGTTTTCCAGCAGACTGACCATTTGTGCATACAGATAGCTCACAGATACCGGTTTCTCGATATAAACATCCGCTCCGTTTTCCAGGCCGGCGATTTTGCTTGCTGTATCCGTGCGTGCCGTGAGCAGGATTACCGGGATATGACTTAGATTGATGTCTCTTTTTATTCGTTTGCATAATTCTATTCCGTCCATTACCGGCATCATGACGTCGCTGATGACAATGTCCGGCTTCAGATTTTCCAGTGATTTCAATGCTTCTTCGCCATTTCCGGCCGTGTGGATATGATATCGTTGTCCGATGACACGGGTGAGATAAGAAATAAACTCTTCGTTATCTTCGACAATCAGTACGGTTCCGGCCTTTTTCCCATCTTTGTCGGTTTTTTCTGTTCCGGCAGGTTCGATCGGATCCTCAGTTTTTACTTCCCGGAGTGCTGCTGTTTTATCCGGAGAGGTTACAGAAATAGAAAGGTCGTTTTGTTCGTTCTGGGGAAGCGTAATCCGGAAACGGGTAAACCGGTTTTCTTCGCTTTCCACTTCTATCTTTCCCATCATTCGTTTCACCAACAGACTGACGATGGCTAGCCCGATACCGAAACCTTTGTTCGGGAGTTGGGGTTTATTGGCCGATTGGTAAAAGAGGTTGAATATTTTTTCTTTCTCCGTAGGTTTGATTCCCGTACCGTTGTCTTCGACAGAGATCGTTACCGTATGTGCTTCAGGATTTTCAGTGAGGGAGACCAGAATACGGTCTTTGGTAAATTTCATGGCATTGGTCAGCAGGTTACTCAACACTTTGGTCAGTGCTTCCCGGTCGGTGCAAATCCGGATCGGTTGTGGAGTATCGTGGGAGAGCTGTATCCCCTTTTGCTGAGCTGCAGATGTAAAACGCTGTACAGTTTTTTCCACCAGATCATCGATGTCGAACCAGGTGTTTTGGGAGGAAAAAGCTTCTTGTTCGGCTTTCGTAAAATCCAGGATCTGATTTACCAGGTCCAGTAACCGTTCGCTGTTGCGTTTGACGACTTCCAGGTCGTCCCTGATTTCCTCCGGGATATTTTTTTGACGCATGATCTCTTCTACGGGGGCCAGGATCAGCGTTACCGGAGTACGGATTTCATGGGTAATATGGGTGAAGAATCCGATTTTAGCATCGAACAGTTTGCGTTCGTTCTCGTGATGCAAGGCTGCGATCTTATTACGGTGGCGTCGGTTGGTCCGTTGTAATAAAAGTGCATACCCTAAAGCGATCGCTAAAACGATCAGGATACCGTAAACGACTAACATACCGTTCGACAACCACCAGGGTGGAAGAATTGTAATCCGGATTTCTGCTTTTTCGGGATTCCATACCTCGTCGTTATTACAGGCCATCACCTGGAAGGTATAATTCCCCGGGGATAGGTTGGTGTAGGTGGCTATGTTGTTTTGATTGTCCGTGTTGTTCCAGGTTTTATCGAAACCTTTCAACATGTATTTGTATTTATTTTTACTCGGGGCACAATAGCTGGTCGTTACAAATTCGATAGAGAAAACGGCCTCGTTGTGAGGGAGAATGACCGAGCGCTGCCGGTCGATCTGAGCTTGAAGGACCGAATGTCCGCCGATTGTTACATCCTGATTGAAAAGCCGGAAGGCCGTAAAAACAATATGGGGAATTACTTCATTCTTGCGGATACTTTGCGGATGGAAGACATTGAACCCATTGCTGCCGCCGATATAGATCTGACCGCCGGAAGTTTGCAGGCCGGCCTGGTTGGTAAACGGAAGGCAGACGAGCCCGTCTTCCTGATTGTAATAGCTGATGGTTTCATCCAAAGTATTGAACCGGAGTAAACCGGCATTGGTCGTGATCCACAATTCATTATAACTGGATATGATCGTCTGTATGGTGGTATGGGTACGAAATAACGGATCGGGATGACGGGTAAAACTATGGTCGGCCGGATTGTAGGTATAAAGTCCGTATCCGCCCGTACCGATCCTTAACTTGCCCTGATCGCTGCACAGGCACACGATAGATTGTGGTAAACCGGTCTGATCGTTGGAATGAAATTTGAGGGTACTGGTTTTCAGGTCATAGCTGATCAATCCTTTGCCTTGCGAAGCAAACCAGATCGTGTGGTTGGCGTCTTCGGTGATGTCGGTGATGTAGCTGTTGTATCCCAGATCGGCGATAGTAACGAACGAATTGCTGAAGATATCGTAATATAGGATGCCGGTTTGGGTACCGAACCAGAGCCTGCCTGAGCTGTCTTTGTATATAGCGTATACACTGCCCGGATTCAAGCCCTTGATATTTTTATCCGAATAGTTGGTCACTTTACCGGTAGCTGAATTTAACCGGTACACACCGTGAGCATAAGTCCCGACCCATAATTCATGGTGGTCGCAATATAAGGCGTGCACGCTGAGGTCCGGATTTTTGGCGTCTAAGTATACCGGAGTGAAAGATTGGTCGTGTGGGTTGTAGTTCCAAAGCCCTTTATTATCTGTTCCGATCCATATCGTCCCGTCGGTGTTTTCACAAAAAGAATTGATGACTTTCCCCGGGGCACTTGTTTTGCCCGGTGTATAGCAGAACGTATTGAACCAATCGGTACCCGGCGTAAGATAATTGATACCTCCGGCGTTCGTTCCCACCCAGATACCTCCTTCCCGGTCTTTCAGAATCGAATAGACAATCCCGTCATTTAATCCTTGCGGAAAAAGAACATTGTATCCGATCGTAGAAAAAGTGTTCTCCGCCAGATTATATTGTGTCAGTCCGCTATTGGAACCGATGAGCAATATACCCGGTTGTATTTCGGTAATAAAATGGATATAGGTTATCGGTTCGTCAGCAGGAGGGAGGCAGGCCGTACAGTTGCGGGTTGTTTTATCGTATTTGAAAAGTCCGTTGTCACACAACCAGATATTTCCGAAAGAATCTTCACATAGGGCGTAAATGTAACGGGCTGTATATCCTTTTTGTTTATCTGTAGCATCGATCCGGAAAAAAGAGTCGGTGAAGGGATCGTATTTACATACTCCCTGATCATGAGTGGCTATCCATACTTCTCCGGTGTGGTCGATCAGAATTTTGGTGGTCAGATTGGAAATAAGACTCTTTTCATCGTTGATGTCGTGACTGTAATGTTTGATCTTGCCGTCCGAAGGATTGTAGCGGAAAACACCGCTTCCATAAACCGATATCCAGATTTTTCCCAATTGGTCTTCCTTGATCGAGTAGATGATTTTTTGAGAAAGCCGGTCCGGGATATCCGGTAGATGAAAGGTCGAAAATTTTTCTTCGGATACCCGGTAGCGGAAAACACCGTTCTCAGTACCGATCCAAAGATTACCTTTCGAATCCTCGAATAAAGAATGAATGACATTATTGCCTAAAGAAGCCGTGTCGCCGGGAATATGCCGGAAAGTTTTGAAATGGCGCGAATCGAAGCGATTCAGACCGTCTGAAGTGCCACACCAGATATATCCTGTCCGGTCCTGCAACAAACATTGTACAGCATTACTCGATAAGCCGTTTTCAACCGTATAATGGCGAAATTGGGAAGGAATGCCGAAGGTCGGGGAGAGTGAAGCGAGCGATAGAAAGAATAAGATAAAGACAAACGTTTTCATAATCATTTGGTTAATAGTGATGTAGCACATGCCCCTCTGGCGGTTTCCTTTTTTTTGCTTCAAATTTAAAAAAATTATCATTTGAAGTGTATTTTCGATACTTATATTTTTGTTTTATAAAAAAATGTTTTTATCTTTGAGATGTTTATTCGATGATTATGCTAAATGAAATTCGCATATTGCAGAACCGTTCCTACAAAGGACTTTTTGAATGCTGGTTATATTAGCGGATTCTTTTCTTTATCCTGAATCCGAAGGACAATTTTTCTCTGTGTTTTTTTTATCTTGAGAGTGAGATAAATTTTATTATTCTAAATTTATTTCGTCATGCGTGGAAATATATTCGATATCAAGCGTTATGCGATTCATGACGGGCCGGGAATACGAACGACTGTTTTCTTGAAAGGGTGTCGTTTGCATTGTCGTTGGTGTCATAACCCGGAAAGTCAGGCTGTGGGAACTGTGTCGATGAAACAAGTCCGGAAATTAGGAGACCGTGAATTCGAAGAAATCCGGAAGGTGGGCTACGGGATTTCGGTCGATGAATTAGTCGAAGAGATAGCTAAAGATGCGGTGTTTTTCGAAGAATCGGGAGGAGGCGTTACTTTTTCAGGAGGAGAACCTTTGTTGCAACCGGTTTTTCTGTTGGAATGTCTCAAAGCTTGTAAGGCCCGTCGTATCCATACCTGTATCGATACGGCCGGAGTGGCTTCCGGAGCATATTTAGAAGAAATATGCCGGTATACGGATTTGTTTCTTTACGACGTAAAAACTGCCGATCCTCAAAAGTTCGAAGCGTACATCGGTAAAGGATTCCGGGAGGCGTGTGAACATCTGAGGAAAATTGCCGGACAGGGTGCCGGAGTGATTGTCCGGATACCTGTTATTCCCGGTTTTAACGACGATAAGAAGAGTGTGCAGGAGACGATTCGTTTTTTACAGACGATGCCTGTTTTGAAAGAGGTGAATCTGCTCCCTTTCCACCGTACGGGGGCAGATAAATACAAACGGCTCGGTATGGATTGGGAAATGGGAGATCTTCCGGGCCTGAAAGAGGAAGACCTGAAAGATATCCGGGAAATGTTCAGGGAACAAGGCTTTCGGATATAACCTGTTAAAAAACTATAAATCAAAACCATACTTATTATGAAAATGACCGAACGAATCAGAAAACTACGTGAGCAGAGTCTGAATGCTGAGAATCGGATCTCGGCGGAAAGAGCTTTACTGATTACTGAATTTTATCAATCGGGGATGGCCGATGCCGAACCGGTACCGGTTCAACGGGCTTTAGCGTTTAAATATATCCTGGAACATAAGTATATTTGTGTGAATGAGGGTGAATTGATTGTCGGCGAGCGGGGACCGGCCCCGAAGGCTACTCCGACTTATCCCGAAATCTGTATCCACTCGTTACAAGATCTCGAGATATTGAACGATCGCCCGAAAGTATCCTTTAAATCCGATGAAACTACCCGGGCTGCTTACCGGGATATCATTATTCCCTACTGGAAAGGGAAAAGTAATCGCGACCGGATATTTCAGAATTTGCCACAGGAGTGGAAAGAGGCTTATACTGCCGGTGTATTTACGGAATTTCAGGAACAAAGGGCGCCGGGACATACGGCTTTAGGGATAAAGATGTTTCGTACCGGGTTGTTGGATTTGAAAGAAGAAATAGCCGAAAGTCTGGCTAAGACCGACCTGGTAAACGATCCGGAAGGCGTGGATAAACGCGACGAGCTGAGGGCGATGGATATCGTTTGTGATGCAATGATCCGCTATGCCGAACGGTATGCCGAACGCCTGGAAGAGCTGGCGGCTGAAGAAAAAGACCCGGTGAGAAAGAAAGAGCTGGAGAAAATGGCTATGATTTGTCGTCGGGTACCGGCTCATGCTCCGACAACCGTTCATGAGGCATTACAACATTATTGGTTTATCCATTTGGGTGTGGTTACCGAATTGAATCCCTGGGACTCTTTCAATCCCGGACGTTTGGATCAGAGCCTGTATCCGCTGTATAAAAAACAGCTGGAAGAGGGGACGGTCACTCAGGAAGAAGTATACGAAATGTTGCAGTCTTTCTGGGTGAAATTCAACAACCATCCTTCTCCGCCCAAAGTGGGGGTTACGGCTGAAGAAAGTAATACTTATACCGATTTTTGTCTGATCAATGTCGGAGGGGTGAAGGAAGACGGTAGCGACGGGGTGAACGAGATGTCGTATATCCTGCTGGATGTAATCCGGGAGATGCGTTTACTGCAACCCAGTTCGATGATTCAGGTCAGTAAGAAAAATCCGGACCGTTTTATCCGGGCTGCTGTCGAAATCATCAAAACCGGCTTCGGTCAACCGTCGGTGTTCAATACGGATGCTTTGGTACAGGAAATGTTGCGGGCGGGAAAAGATGTCCGCGATGCCCGGAACGGCGGGTGCTCGGGATGTGTGGAAACCGGGGCTTTCGGTACCGAAGCTTATATCCTTACCGGCTATTTTAATCTGCCGAAAATTCTGGAATTGACCCTGAACGACGGATTCGATAAGCGGACCGGCAAACAGATCGGTCTGAAAACCGGGACAGCTACAGATTATCGGACCTATGAGGAATTGTTTGCAGCCTATAAGGCACAGGTACAACATTTTATGCGGATCAAACTGACCGGTAACAATATCATCGAACGCATATTTATGAAATATATGCCGGTACCTTTCTTGTCCGTACTGATCGAAGATTGTATCCGGAACGGAAAAGATTATATGTGTGGTGGCGCCCGTTACAACAGTAGCTATGTGCAAGGGGTGGGCCTGGGTAGCATTACGGATATGCTGACCGCTTTACGCTATCATGTGTATGATAAAAAGACCATCGCGATGGAGACTATGGAGAAAGCTTTGGCGAACGATTTCAAAGGGTTCGAAGAGTTGCAGTATCAGTTGGTGTATCATACTCCGAAATACGGTAACGATGATGATTATGCCGACGAGCAGGAGGTACAGGTGTTCGATATGTACTATGATGTTTTGTCGGGACGTAAATCTCCCCGGGGGGCGGACTATCGGGTAAATATGTTGCCTACTACCTGTCATGTTTATTTCGGTAAAGTGACCGGAGCTACTCCGGATGGACGGAATGCCTGGAAAGTGCTGTCGGAAGGCATCTCTCCGGTCCAGGGGGCCGATACGAACGGACCGACGGCAGTCATCCGTTCTGCCGCCAAAATCGATCATATCAAAACCGGCGGGACGTTACTGAATCAGAAATTTACTCCTTCGCTTCTTTCAACCGAAGAAGGATGTAATAATCTGGTACATCTGATCCGGGCTTATTTCCGGATGGACGGGCATCATATCCAGTTTAATGTGGTCGATGCCGATACGCTCCGGGAAGCTCAGAAACATCCCGAAGACTACAGGGATCTGATTGTCCGGGTTGCCGGATATAGTGATTATTTCAACGACCTGGGCGAAGATTTGCAGAACGAGATCATTTGTCGTACGGAACAAACGACATTTTAATACATTTTTAACGACTGGTGCTTTTTGAAGTAGTTTCTACAGCAAAAAGCATAAGTCGTATCTGAAAGTGTGAATAGTTATTAAAATTATAGAGATTTTTTAATGTGCGACATCTGTTAACTTAAAAAACGTTCGTTTCTTTTGGCGGAAAGCTGCCAAAAGAAAAATGGACAAACGATAATTAACAATTGACAATTTTCTGGAAGCATCGCTTCCATTAGAAAAAATGAGGAGGAAAAAATGAGAAATAGAACAAAGAGGGGAATTGTTGATTATCAAATAAATAAAGAAGAAAGTATAGGTTTGAAAATACATTGTCAAGTGTCATTTGACAACTGTCAATCAATCAAACGGCTGCAGGATCCAAGGACTTTATGAACCTTATAAACTTTTGCTAAATTAAACGAACATTTTTTTTGTAATCTAACAAATATATTTTATGAAAGGTAAACAAATTTTTTATTGGCTGAGTTTATTATTATGTCTGGCGGTGGCAGGATGTAGTAGTGACGGAGAAGACGAGGTTACGCCTAAAGATGAACCGGGAGAGGAAGGAGGAGGGGAACAGACCGGCCGGGAAGTATGGAGCTTCGATGTAAAAGTAATGCTCGACCGGGCGACTTTTAAATCTTACGGTTCTTCCGCAAACGTTGTAAACAATAAATTGAAACAGCGTTTTAAAGAAGTAAGAGAGCTTTACCATGGGAAAAAAGGAATCACCTATTTCGATGCCGATATAGAATTTGTCCCTTTCTTCGACGAAACTTGTGTATACGATTGTTCTTCTCAGGAAGTCCTGGATCATGCTGTGACCTATCGGGGCGATTATCCTTATCTTGTGATGTTCGACGGTAAAGTCGGTGATTTTTCCGATGAACGGGTACATAGCGATTGGACCGGCTGGGGGATCGAGGTCGTTTGCATTTCCGATAACAATAAAGGAGCACCTGACGGCGGGGCCACTACCTACGATATTTTATCCCCTTACAAAACTTCCGAATGCCTGGCCCATGAATTAGGGCATGCCCGCGGAGTTCCCGATATCTATGCGATGGAAGTGAAAACGAACCCGATCAGCGGGACCTTGTTCAGCCCGGTGACCTGTATGATGAATATTTGCTGGGGGGGAGATTCCTGGAGCGAATATGCACAATTACTGATCAACCGGAATAAAAATCTGGTGCGGGGACAAGAAGGATTCATTCCGTTGGAAGAACCCAAATATCCGAAGAACTTAGTGTTGAATATTACCCGGGACGGACAACCGGTGAAATATGCGGCAGTCAATATCTACCGGGAGGAAATGTATAAAAACACTGTCGATGTTACTGCTTTTATGAAAAAAACACTGGGGACCGACGGCTTGTTGAGCTTATCACCGGTCACTCTGTTCAATGGTGCGGGAGGAGGGATCGGATATGGCGTCCTCTTGATCGAAGTCGTTGACGGAGAGAGCAAAACCTACCGTTATATTCCGGTTTATGAGGTTCAGATCGCTTATTTGAAAGGAGATACGGACCAATATACGATAGAAATAAAATGTGATTGAAGAGTAAGGGGTAAGTAACCTCTCTTATACATACAATTACTTATTACAAACCATTAAATGATGTCTTATGAAGAAAATGCTAAAAGTAAACATGTTGCGTTTGCTATTGGGGATGTCGACTCTGGTATTTTTTGGTATATCAGGTAGTTTTACAGCCTATGCCGGCGATACGCCGGCAGCGCCACAGCAACATAAACGGGTAGTGAAAGGAAGGGTTACCGATAAAAAGACCGGAGAACCCATTGTCGGAGCTACGGTATGGTTTAAGGAATCGACCAGCGGAACAGCAACGGATGCTGCCGGAAATTATTCGCTCAACCGCCCTCAGGGAAATGCAATCCTTTCGGTGTCTTTTATCGGATATAAAAGCCAGGAAGTGGTATTGGGAAAAGAAGATGTGATTAATTTCCAGTTGGAAGAAACCAGTGAAATGATCGAGGAAGCCGTTGTCGTCGGTTATGGATCTCAACGTAAAGAGAGTGTAATCGGAGCGATCACGACTGTCGGAGTGGCTGAACTGAAACAACCGACGGGACAGATCAGTAACAGTCTGGCGGGGCGTCTGGCCGGTGTGGTTGCTGTGCAGCGAAGCGGTGAACCCGGGCAAAGTTCCGAGTTCTGGATCCGGGGAATCAGTACTTTCGGTGCCAACAAAGACCCGTTGATCCTGGTCGATGGAGTGGAAAGAAGTCTCGACTTGCTGGACCCCGAAGATATCGAATCTTTTTCTATCCTGAAAGATGCTACGGCAACAGCCGTCTACGGAGTGCGGGGAGCGAACGGGGTGATCATCGTGAATACCCGGCGGGGAAAAGAGGGACGACCCGATATCAACGTGAAAGCACAGGTCGGTATCCTTACACCTACCAAAGTGCCCAAAATGGCGAACTCGGCTACCTGGGCCGAGATGTATAATGTAGCCCGTACTTCTCACGATAAGGCTCCTCTGTATACTCCTGAAGAAATTCAAAAATACAAAGATCACAGTGATCCCTATTTGTATCCCGATATCGATTGGTTGGATGCTTTAATGAAAAATCATACTACTCAACAACGGGTGAATCTGAATGTCACCGGTGGGGGGAGTATTGCCCGTTATTATATTTCAGGCGCTTTCTTTAACGAAAACGGTTTGTTTATCAGTGATCCCGAACATGAATGGGATTCCAGGATCAATTACAAACGCTATAATTTCACTTCTAATGTGGATGTAAACCTTCATCCCACTACGATTCTGAAACTGAATATCGGTGGAAGTATGGAGACCAAACATCAGCCATACAACAGTATTAGCTCGATATTTAACGATGCGATGAATACTTCTCCGAACGTGATGCCTTTATTTTATCCCGATCGGGATGAGGATGGGGCTGTTCGTTATGCCGAATACGGGGAGGCAGTTCCGAATCCTTATAATACTTTGACTCAGGCAGGGTATAACGATAACTGGTGGACTAAGATAAACGCCATGATAGCTCTGGAACAGGATTTTTCGAAATTGGTGACCGAAGGGTTGAAGGCTGAAATTAAATTTTCATTCGATGCCAATTCCTGGAATCAGATTTTGCGGGGAGGTTCGCCTCATACCTGGTACGCCCGGATGAGAGATGATGATAATAATTTGGTATACGAGGAAAAGTCGTTAGGTTCAAATACGTTAAGCTATACTTCTTATGCGAATGGAGAACGCGCTTTATATTTGGAAGGACGTATCAACTACGACCGGCTGTTCGGGAAACATCGGGTTGGAGCACTCTTTTTATACAACCAGCGGAATTATCAGGTAGCTGCCGGTTCTTCTATCGACGCTTTGCCTTACCGGGATCAGGGGCTTGCCGGACGAGTGACTTATTCTTACGACGACCGGTATTTTATCGAAGGAAATTTCGGGTATAACGGATCGGAGAACTTTGCCAGCGGTAATCGTTTCGGTTTCTTTCCGGCAGGTGCTATCGGCTGGATTGTTTCGAATGAAAAATTCATGGGTGGTGTAACCCATATCATCGATATGTTGAAATTGAAAGCTTCTATCGGTCAGAGTGGTAACGACGAAATCGGAGGAGGACGGCGTTTCGTGTATTTGCCTACGATTGTCGGAGCTTACGGAACGTATTGGGGTACTTCCCATACCTATACCGGAGGTACTGCTGTCGGAGAGTATGCCAATGAGGATGTGTCGTGGGAAGTATCTACCAAAACAAATGTCGGTTTTGAATTGTCTTTATTCAATGCTTTACGTTTACAGGCCGATTATTTTTACGAAAGACGGAAAGGTATTTTTGTTCAACGGCAGTCGTTACCCGATTATGTCGGGGTATCTACCATGCCGTGGTCCAATGTCGGAAAGATGCAGAATCAGGGAATCGATGCAACGCTCGAATTCGATAAAAGTTTCGGTGAGTTTTTCTTGTCGGCCCGGGGAACCTTTACGTATGCCCGCAACAAACAAATCGATAACGATCAACCCGATTATATCGATAAATACCGGAACCGGAACGGACAAAAATATGGCCAGCAATTCGGTCTCATAGCACTCGGATTGTTTAAAGATGAAACGGAGATTGCCAATAGCCCTTCCCAGTTCGGTACTTCCTACCTCAAACCCGGAGACATCAAATATAAAGATATCAATGGAGACGGCGTAATCGACGATGCCGACGAAGTGCCTATCGGTTATTCCGATGTACCGGAAATTGTATACGGTATGGGAGTAAGTATGAATTACAAAGGATTCGATTTATCGTTGTTTTTCCAGGGGGTGGCCCGGACGACTTTTTTCCTGGGAGATGCCTATTTCCCGTTCAATTATCCGAATATCGGACGGACAGGTTTTCTGGATGATTTGAAAGATAAATATTTCGATCCGGCCAAACAGAATTTCGATGCAGAAATCCCTCTCTTGTATGATGAAGGATGGCATGGGAGCAACTATAAAAATTCCACCTGGTGGCAACGCAGCGGAGCTTTCCTGCGTTTGAAAACTGCTGAACTCGGGTATACTTTACCGAAATCGGTGACTCAAAAATTGCGTTTGAAAACAGTGCGTTTCTTCGTTTCCGGTACGAATCTCCTCACTTTTGCCAAGGATGTGAAACTCTGGGATCCGGAAATCAATTCAACGGACGGACGTGGTTATCCTTTGATGCGTACCGCTAATTTCGGCGTGAACATTAACTTCTAACCTAAAACATGAAGATTATGAAATCAAAAATACTTTTTTATATCGCTGTCGGTTTGGCTTTTCTGACCGTTTCGTGTGATTCGTACCTGGATAAAGAGCCCGACGATATGCAAACGATCGAGGGGGTATTCGCTAAACGTAGCACTACCGAGCAATATCTGGCCAATGCTTATGCTTACTTGCCGGAACAGTATGATGCGGTATGTATCGTTCCGCCGATGTATGGCTGGCCTTTTGTACCTGCCAGCGATGAGGCGGAATGGGGTGCTGTTCGGGTGTATGCTTTTATGCAGAACGGTACTTTGTCGGCCTCCAATCCTTCTCTTAACTTCTGGACTCCTCTTTATCGCGGAATCCGGGAAACCAATGTATTCCTCGAACATGTGGGAGAATGTAAAGAATTGGAAGATGGCGAACTGGAAGCCTGGACTGCCGAAGCCAGATATATCAATGTGATGTGTCATTATTGGTTGGCTATGATTTATGGACCTATCGTGTTGGTGAAAAATGAGATTATCGATGTAAATTCCACGATTTATCGGGAAAGAGACTCCTGGGAAGATTGTGTGAAGTGGATTTGTGATGAGTTGGAAGCTGTGGCTTACGAGTTGCCACCGACTCAGGGAGATACTTACAAAGGTAAACCGACCCGTGGTGCTGCCCTGGCCTATCGTTCCCGTTTATTGCTTTATACGGCAAGTCCCTTATTTAACGGTAATGCTTATTTTTCATCGGTAAAGAAAAAAGACGGAACGGCTTTATTCCCGACAACCAAAGATCCGGAAAAATGGAGAGTGGCTGCCAATGCTGCCAAGAACTTCATCGATATGTGTGAAGACGGTTCCCTGCCTCATCAGCTGTTGACCGGTTCGGATGAAGAGAATGCAAAAGGGAAAACCTATAAAAGAGTATTTATCGAGGCTTGGAACAGTGAATTGATCGATGCCGAATTTCCCGGAGCAAACAATACGTATTACGTTTATTTACTGGAACAAGGACCTGCTCCGAACGGAGATCGTTTCCTGAATGGGCATGCCACCAATTGTGCCACTCAGTTCCAGGTAGACGCTTATGCCATGGAAAACGGGCGTTATCCGATTACCGGCTATAACAACGACGGTTCGCCGGTGATCGACGAGGAATCCGGTTATACAGAATCCGGCTTTTCCACTTTTACCGTACCTACTTTTGATTTGGACTACAAAGGTTTTACCAGCGAGATGTTCAATATGTATAAAAACCGGGAACCCCGTTTTTATGCCAGTATATTCTATAACGAAGGGGTATGGCCGAATACGGTAACCGATAAACCGGTGTATATCAATAAATACGGAACCGACGGCAGTAATAGTTCGGACTATAACCGTACCGGGTATTTGATTACTAAATTCGTTCATCCGGGATCGACCCTGAATCCCTACAATCTGAATTATGAACGGAGTTGGTCGAATTTCCGCTATGCCGAGATTTTACTGAATTATGTGGAAGCAAAGATTGAGCTGGGTGAGTTGGACGACGAGGTATTGGGCTATTGGAATGCCGTGCGTAACCGGGGTGGTGTGCCGGATATCGAGACCGTATATCCGGATGTAAAAAGCGACCAGAATCTGGCACGTGACCTGATCCATCGGGAACGTCAGGTGGAATTTGCTTTCGAAAATATCCGCTGGTTCGATGCTAATCGCTGGAAGATTGCAACGGAGACCAATCATGGGAAAACCTACGGTATGAATGTAAACATATCTTCTAAGAATGCTTTGCGTTCCGAATATTATCAGCGTACGGCTTTCGAAACCCGTGTTTTCCTCGAAAGACAGTATTTACAGCCGATTCCACAGACTGCTATTATGAAGAATCCGGATCTGAAACAGAATCCCGGTTGGTAATGTTTAACCTCTAAACGAAAAAAGATGAAAATCAAATATTTAATTCTTTGTTTTGTCGCTTCTTTATTGGCTTCGTGCGGAGAAATCGACGAGTCGAATCTGAAGCTCTATCCTTCCAAACTTTATCTGGGAGTGAGTGGTTACAACCTGCAAGAAATATACGATCTGGGCGAAGAATCTTTGGTATGGGATGTATATGTGGATAAGAGCGGTTATTACGATAATGCCGCCGAAGTAGAATTGTCGTATGATCCGACAGTACTGACCGATTATCAGGAGCTGACTCAGGAGGGACTGGATTTCGAAGTATTACCTGAGCATGTCGGTACTTTGGGGCAAAAACGCCTGAGTCTGGCTGCCGACGCCACCTTGGGAGGTACACAACTGACTTTCGATATGACTACTCTTCGAACACTGATTCCGAAAGATGAAGAAGTGAAGTACGTTTATCCGGTACGGATCAAGAGCCTGACCGAGGGGGTAGAGGTCAATACCGATAAAGATTACCTGTTGCTGGCGATCCGGCTGAATACACCTCAGGCAAATTTGCGCGGAAGAGGGAGTTTGATAGAGGTAAGCTGTGATCCGTGGCGGAATGTCAATATGGATAAAGTCACTGTTCCTTTGGTCATAGACTTGCCTTTCGAGAATAAAGATATGGAGCTGACCTTTACCTATGAAGCCGACCCGGATTTACTCGTTACCTATAATCGGCAGAATGGTACTTCTTATGAACTTTTACCAGATTGTTATACGACTCCGGAATTGAAAATTAAGGCAGGAGAAGTAACTACTACAGCGGAGATCGAAGTGACTCCGACCAGCTTGACTGCTGCACCTGGTGGAAAAGAGTATCTTTTGCCAATACGGATAACGGGATGTGATAATTCTTCGGTAAAGATTCAGGATGGTGCTGTTACTTATTTGTCAATTAATATGAGAGATAAGTATACGGGTTCCTGGACAATGACTATTTTAGATGGAGAGAGTGGTATTTCAACTAGCCCAGGTGCTGTTATAAATGCACAACTTTATCATTTAAAAGCAATGAAAAAAAGTGGTTTGGGAGATGCAAGTTGCCAGAATCTAATTAATAATGTTTCTGATGAGGAAGTTATTTTTAGTCCTGGCTGGGCAGGTACGTTCTGGGATCAGACAACTCAAGCATTTAAAATAACAGAGGAAGATGTTGGAAATGAACGAAAGAAAGTAGAGATTATATATGGCTGGAATGGCGATGTTTATAATTATCGGGTTACTAATAATCAAAGTTGGTATGAGCCTGCTACTCAGACATTACATATTGAATATGATGGTGTCTATGATTGGGGAAACTATTCCGTACGCAGAAATTTTACAAATCCTGTATTTAATTAAAATATTTTGATTCATACGGACGATTTTAAATCGTCCGTATGAAAATCGGTAATAGAGTATCCCGAAAATCCAATGGAAGTGAGTAGGGAATTTTAAAATTTTAAGTCATGAAAAAATGGATATTTATTACAACTTGTACCGTTGGGGTTTTATTATCGGCTGTAAATGTTTATAATGCTCAAGGTGCTTGGAATACCTTGTCGGGCGGCTTAAAGCAAGAGTGCTATTTTTCTGAAAAAATGAGAAATTATGTTGAAATGCGAGAATATGCTGATCCTCCTGTGTTAACATCTTTTTTAATAACTCCTATGTGTATGTCTTCTACTTCCTAGAGAGAATGGG
>OGJR01000736.1_pt1 | contig 25834 bp, 19 predicted proteins | sample 1572301 | NCBI WGS metagenome assembly OGJR01 (sample SAMEA2582083, study PRJEB24529) | metagenome | biome: Human gut stool | place: China | collected 2011 | reverse complement strand
GGGACGATGCCGCCATGGAATCCATCATCGCCAAAGTCATGGAACTGCAAGACCGAGAGAACACCAACCTTCCTCTCTATGAGAAACAGCTCCGGGATGCAGAATCGGGTATCCAGAATATGCTCAACGCAATTCAAGCCGGAATCCTCACCAGTTCCACCAAGGAACGGTTGGAACAGCTCGAAGAAACCAAGCGTGAGCTTGAAGCCCGCATTGCGGAAGAAAAGCTGGCAAAGCCAAAAATCAAAGAGGAATTTATCCGTTTCTGGCTGATGCGCTTCCGTAAACTGGACATGAGCCTGAAAGACCAGAGGCAAGCGTTGGTGGATACGTTCATCAATTCGATTTATCTGTACGATGATAAGGTTTTGATAACCTTTAACTATAAAGAAGGTACACAGACCATCACGTTTGAGGAAGCGGCCCAAGCCGCATCAAAGGAAAATGGTTCGGATTTGGATTGCTTTACTGCACCAAGGACTGCTGCACAGGTTTTGTGCAGCAGTCCTTTTTATTTATTTTATCGAATCCATCTTGCAAAAGCGGCGCAGTGCCTTATAATAGAGGCTGTGCCCCGGTGTGCGCGGGTACGGTTAAGATGTATAGGATAAAGGAAAAAAGAGTATGGCTTCTCAAACGAATACGCTGACGGAAGGCCCTCTGGCTAAACAGATCTTTCTGGTCAGTCTGCCGTTGGCGCTTTCCAACCTGCTGCAGGTGCTGTTCAATATGTCGGACGTGGCGGTGGTGGGGCGCTTTGCCGGGTCTACGGCGCTGGGCGCTGTGGGCTCCACCAGCACGCTGGTAACCCTGTTCACCGGCTTTCTCATCGGTCTGAGCAACGGCATCAACGTGCTGGTGGCGCGTTTTTACGGCGCGCGCCACCCCAAGGACGTGGAAAAGACCGTCCACTCGGCGGCCATCATCAGCGCCGTTGCCGGTGTGGCGTTGCTGCTCATCGGTCTGCTGGGTTCCCCCGCCATGCTGCGGCTGCTGAACACCAAGGAGGATCTGCTGCCCGGCGCGATCTTGTATCTGCGGGTGTATTTTCTGGGTATGCCGGCGCTGGCGCTGTACAACTTCGGCAACGCGGTGTTCAGCTCCATCGGCGACACCAAAAAGCCGCTGATGTATCTGTCCATTGCCGGTGCGCTGAACATTCTGCTGAACCTGTTCTTTGTTATCGTGTGCGATCTGAGCGTGGTGGGCGTGGCGCTGGCCAGCGCCATCAGCCAGTGCGTTTCCGCGTTTCTGATCCTGCGGGCGCTGACCCGGGTGCAGGACTGCTACGCGCTGGACCTACATAAATTACAGCTGGACCCGGTGCAAGCCAAGAGCATCCTTGCACTGGGCGTACCCGCCGGGCTGCAGAACGCCATTTTTGCCATTGCCAACCTGTTCATTCAGGCGGGCGTCAACTCCTTTGACTCTCTGATGGTCAAGGGCAACAGCGCCGCCGCCAATGCAGACGGCCTGATTTATGATTGCATGGCAGCCTTCTACATGGCCTGCGCCAGCTTTATGAGCCAAAACTACGGCGCGGGACGGCCTGACCGGGTGAAGAAGAGCTACTTCATCAGTCTGGGCTACTCCTTCGGCGTGGGTCTTGTGCTGGGCGCGGCGCTGTTCTTCTGCGGGCCGGCCTTCCTTGCGCTGTTCACCACCGAGGCGGCGGTCATCGACGCCGGCATGAAGCGGGTGGCTGTGATGGCCTTTGCCTACTGCGTCTCCGCCTTTATGGACTGCACCATCGCCGCCTCCCGCGGGCTGGGCAAGACGGTGGTACCCACCGTCATCGTGGTGCTGGGCTCCTGCGTATTCCGGGTGATCTGGGTGTACACCATCTTTGCCCACTTCCACACCATCCCGGCGCTGTACCTGCTGTACCCGTGCAGCTGGATCCTGACCGCACTGGCGGAGATCGCCTATTTCGCCAGCTGCTACAAGCGCGCCATGGCTATTTTCCGCAAGCCTGCGGCGGCGTAAGAGGAAATATGATATAAAAAGGGCTGCTGCACTGTTTGTGCAGCAGCCCTTTGTTTATGCTTTTGTCAGGGGGTCAGAGCGCAGCTCAGATCTCCTTCTTCAGGGTCTCACCCATGATGTAGCCGTAGGTCAGAGCGGCGTCGAAGCCCATGCCGTACTGCTTGGCGTCCTTCTCCTCGATGGAGCCGCAGACGTCGCCGGCAGCGTACAGGCCGGGGATGGCCTTCTTGTCCTCGGTCAGGACGTGGCAATCGGTGTCGATGGCCAGACCTGCGGTGGTCAGGTAGAAGGTGGGGTCAACGCGGATAGCCCACAGACCATCGCGGGTCTCGATGTAGGGGCAGTTGCGGCGGCCGAACTCATCGGGCTCACCGGCCAGAGCGGCGGCGTTGTTTGCCTCGATGGCATCTGCCAGATTGGGCAGGTTCAGCTCCTCGGAGGCCTTCTCCACGCTGTCGTAGTGCACAGCCTCGCCCTTCTCGAACATGGCAACGTAACCGTTGAAGCCGTAGGACTCGCTGTCGCGCAGCTTGACGGCAGAGGACTCGTCGAACACATAGTAGAAGGTATCGCCGTTGTCTTTATTCAGCTTTGCCTTGGCCATGGTGTAGTGGTTATCGGAGACGATGTTGCCGATGTTGTCGCCCTTGATGTTGACCATGATGCCGGGGGCAGACTGGTGGATGAAGGCCAGCTCGAACTTGCTCTTGTAGCTGGACAGGAAGGCGGGCAGAGCGCGGTTCTCGCACTCCACATAGCCGCCGGCGTCGATACCCATCTGGATGCCCTCGCCGGTCATGCTGGAAGCGCAGTTGAAGAAGAAGTCGGCGTAGTCGGGGCTGTACTTCTTCAGCATTTCGGGGTTCTTGGCAAAGCCGCCGGAAGCAAGGCAGACAGCCTTGCCGCGCAGGGTGTAGCTTGCGCCGTTCTCGCCCTTGGCGTGGAAGCCCACAACACGGCCGCTCTCGTCCTTGATCAGGTCGGTGACGCTGGTGGAGTAGATGATCTTGCCCTTCTCGTACTTCTCCACGCGCTGTGCCATGAACATCATGGCGTAGCCTGCGCCGCCCTCGTAGCAGCCGGGTGCCAGATACGGGGTGGAAGCGCCGTACTGGGTAGCGCTTTCGTAGTTGCCCATGGTGTTGAAGCCGATGCCGATGCCTGCCATCCAGTCCACCAGATCACCGGCGACGGTGTACTGCTTGGTCATGTAGGGCATTTCACCGTTGAAGAACTCGGTGCGGTGGTACTTCTCCATGGTCTGCCAGAAGTTCATCATGCCCTCCAGCGTGCCCATGGCAGAGCTGCGGAAGCTGCCGTCCACATCGTAGTTGTACTGCAGCTTGGAGCCTGCGGTGGCAACGCCGCCGTAGGTCATGGACATGGAGCCGCCGGGGATATCGCGCTTCTCCACCAGAATGACGCTGTAGCCGGCCTCCAGCAGGCGGCAGGCGCAGGTCAGGCCGGAGGTGCCGGCACCCATGATGACGACATCAGCCTCTTCCTCGATGACCTCGTTGGAAGCAGCGATGGTGACCTCCTTGGAGAAGTCGTCCACGTTATAACCGGCCAGCTCGATGGCCTCCTTCACAGCTGCCTTGACAGCCATGGAGGTGATGGAGGAGCCGCGCAGGTTGGGCACGTTGACGCTCTGGTGCTCTACGATAGCGGCGGGGATGCGGGAGCAGGCATAGTTGCCGATGCCGATGGTCTCCTCGTGAGACAGCACCTCACAGGCAGTGATCTTGCCGTCAAAGAAGGTGGTGGCAACGTGCACCCAGCTTTCGTGACCCATTGCCTTGGTGACGTACTTGCCGTCTACCGGGGAGGAGGGCTTGGTCACAGCGGAGGAAGCAGCAGAGGAAGCTGCGGAGGAAGCGGGAGCACCGGTGGTGCTGGAAGCGGAGTTGCCGCAGGCGGTCAGCAGACCGGCAGCAGCTGCGCCCATGGTGCCCACAGCGGCACCGCGCATAAAATTGCGACGAGAGATCTTAGCCATAAGGTTCGCCTTTCTTTTTCTTTTCTCTTCTTTTTTGCGTTTTTCCTGTTCCTTCGTGCATTTTGAACATTGATACGATTATAGCAAAGTTTTGCCCCGGTGTGAAATACAAATTTGTGTCAGAATTTATCAAATCTCTTTATAAATCGTTTTCCCTTTACGGCCTGTGCGGAATCCTGTATAATAAAGATGACCAGCTTTTTTCACAAGGAGGGGCGCTGTTCTATGACGATTTACCAGTTGGAGTGCTTTATTGCCGTAGCAGAGGAGCTGAATTTCAGCGCAGCTGCCGAGCGTCTGTTCACCACCCAACCCGCCATCACCTACCAGATCAATGCGCTGGAAAAGGAGACCGGGCTGCACCTGTTCGAGCGCACCACCCGCCGCACCAAGCTGACCGCTGCCGGGCAGTCCTTTTATCTGGACATGGTGCAGATGACCAGCTTTGGGCGGCAGGCGCTGAAGAAGGCGCAGGATATTCAGGACGCCGACCGCTCCCACCTGACCGTCGGGCTGCGGCAGCTGTTCGATTACAGCACCTTTTCCAGCATTCTGGCCGAGTTCCAGCACCAGTTTCCCAACGCCTGCGTAGACGTTGTGCCGCAGGACAACCGCCGCCCGCTGGAACAGCTGCGCTCCGGGCAGCTGGATATCGGCTTCTTCTACGCCACCGAGCACTCCCGCGACCGGGATATCTCCTTTACGCCCCTGTTCGCCCTGGGCTACCATGTGCTGATGAACCCCAACTCTCCCCTTGCCGACCGGCGGGCGCTGCATCTGGCAGACCTGAAGGGGCAGAGCGTGGTGTCCTCCGGCGCGTTCGACAGCTTTCTGTCCGCCTGTCAGGGACCTTCGCTGGAGCAGCTGGCGCAGGTGGGGGTGGATTGCAGCAAGATCACCCCCAGCTTTGAGGGTGCGCTGATCATGATCCAGATGGGCACTGCCATGTCCATTGTGCCCTGCCTGCCCACGGCGGTGATCCCGGGCATCGTCAAGGTGCCGCTGCTGGATTTTCCCCCGGTGACGGTGGAGATCGCCGCCATGCGCCACGCACCCCGGCTGGAGGTGCAGTCCTTTATCGAGATCGCCAAGCAGAAATACGCCCATCACCCCGACCCGCTGCGGATGGAGGCGCTGATCTGAGGCGCAGCTGCTACTGTTCAAAAGTCCCCTTATATCATAGGGCTTCGCCGCCTGTTCTGAACAGCAGCTCCTGCCCTGTAAAAGCAGAAAACCGGACAGCCTGCGGGCTGTCCGGTTTTTTATGCTATCGAAAGGTTTTACTGATAATCGTGGTTGAGGAACAGGGCCTTGATGACCACCACCTCGTCATATTCCTCCTGCTCCACCTCCACGTCCGCGTTCAAGGATTTCAGGCGCGCCTTGACTGCGTCCAGTGCCTCGGGCACGGTGACGGCGCGGCCCTCCTCCACGGCGTCCATCATCTGCTTGAGCACGATGGGATGGGCGTACCAGCTTTTCACCGGGAAAGCGCCGTGGGGGTAGTGCTTGACATACTCTGCCATGGCTGCCTCGGCCTTGTCCGCACGCTTCATGATGGCGTTGTTGTTATTGTGGGCGGTGGGCAGCATATTGTAGCTGGAAAACAGGAAGATGGCCGCAAAGCCGAACAGCGCAAAGTACACGCCGTAGCTGCCGGTGTGGCTGAACACGGAATACAGACCGTAGGCTGCCGCCGCAACGCCCAGCACAAAGATGGCCAGCGCCACATACCGGTACACCGGCTTGCTTTGCAGCTGCGCACGCTTGCGGCGCTGGGCGGCGCTCAGCTCGGCGGAAAGCTCCGGCTTTGCATCCAGATACTCCTTTGCCCGGTGCAGCACGGTAAGGCTATGCTGCGCGTCCTCGGAAAGCTCCGGCAGCTTGCGGGCGGCCTTTTCAGCGGCCTTTTTCTCCAGCGCCTGCTCACCGGCGGCGCTCAGCAGATGCAGCTGCGGCTGCTCCTTGGCAAGCACTTCCAGCAGGGCGTCCACGTCCCGCTCGTCCTTGAAGTTGCACTGCTTCTGCTTGCCGCCGTCGTACTCCACCACCAGATAGGCCATGGAGGCAAACACGCCCTTGCCGGAAAAGCCGCCGGAGCTCATAGCCACCCGCTTGAACACCCGGGTGATGCTGCCGTAGGGCAGATAATAGCGGCGGTCGATGTAAAAGCTGTTCAGGTACAGCGCCTTTTTGCCTACGCCGCAGGGGCCGATCTTCCGGCAGGCTTTTTTGTCTGCCTCCAGCTCCTGCGGGTCAAGCTTTGCCATGCCCAGCTGTGCGGGTTTGAAAATCATGGGTAGTTCCCTTCTTTGCTTTAAATTCTACGCCCCTATTTTCCCACGGGACGGAGGCAATTGCAAGCCTTGATTTTTAAAAAACAGCGCCCGCCGCTGTACGGTCAGGCAGCGGCGGGCGCAGGTTACTTACGGAAATATGGAGCCGTCAGTTCCTTATGCCTTGGAAGTAGAGCTCTTCTTGGTAGCATGGAGGAACAGAGCCAGCATTGCGATGGCAAAGACGATGCCGATGGGGTAAGCAACGGCGGTGTTGTAAGCCACCAGCTTGCCGTCCGCATAGGTGTTGATCATCTTGCCCAGGCACTCGGGAGCCAGCACGAAGTAGGTGCAGGACACAGCGCTCATGAAGGTAGCAGGCACGGCGGTGATCCAGAAGTTCTTCTTCTCCTTGAACAGGTACATGGAAGCAGCCCACAGGACGATCATAGCCAGCGTCTGGTTGGTCCAGCTGAAGTAACGCCAGATGACGGTGTAGTTGATGAAGCCCAGTGCGTTGCCGATGCCAAGGAAGGCACCAACGCCCAGCACGGGGATGCAGAGCTTCAGGCGGTTTGCGTAGCTGTCCTGATCGATCTTGAGCCAGTCGGCCAGGGTCAGACGAGCGGAACGGAAGGCAGTATCACCGGAGGTGATGGGGCAGATAACGACACCGATCATAGCCAGTGCCACGCCGACATTACCCATGGTCTTGAGGCAGACGTCGTAGATAGCGGCAGACTGACCGGCAGCCAGAGCCTCGGCCAGACCGACCATCTTGCCATCGGTGATGGTGTACAGTGCGCAGCCAGCAGCAGCCCAGATCAGAGCGATGATGCCCTCGCTGACCATTGCACCGTAGAATACGAAGTGACCCTGCTTCTCACTCTTCATGCAGCGAGCCATCAGAGGAGACTGGGTGGAGTGGAAGCCGGAGATAGCACCACAGGCAACGGTGATGAACATGAAGCTCCAGATAGGAGTGTTGGAGGGGTGCATATTGCTGAAGTTTGCCCAGATCTCGGGGATGGTATAGGCAGGGTTGGTGAAGATACCAAAGATAACGCCCACAGCCATGATGATCAGGCAGATGCCGAACACAGGGTAGATCTTACCGATGATGGCATCAATGGAGATAAAGGTTGCGATGAAGTAGTACACCAGAATGATGATCAGCCAGAACAGGGTGGTGGTCAGCACGCCGGACATACCGCCGTTCTTGCACAGGGTAACGATCAGGCCTGCGGGGCCGACTGCGAACACGGTACCGACCATGATCAGCAGCACCACAGAGAACACACGCATGATGTTCTGCATCACGGGGCCCAGATAGCGGCCGGTGACCTCAGCGATGGAAGCGCCGTCGTTGCGCTCACTCATCATGCCGGAGAAGTAGTCATGTACGCCGCCGGCAAAGATGGTGCCGAAGGTGATCCACAGGAACACCACGGGACCCCACAGAGCACCCTGCAAAGCACCAAAGATGGGACCCAGACCTGCAATGTTCAGCAGCTGGACGAGGAACAGCTTCCACTGGGGCATCACAACGTAGTCAACGCCATCGTTGATGCGCACAGCAGGAGTTTCGCGGTCGTCCGGTCCGAACGTGTTGTCCACGATCTTACCATAGACAAAGTAGCCTACGATCAGAAGCGCCAGACACAGTAAGAAACTAATCATACCAGAAACCTCCTTTTGAATTTCAGCCGCCGACAGCTTATGCCATACTGCGGCTATGACCGATCTCTGGCTTCATGTTAACACCTTTTTCATAATTGTGTTAATATTTTTTAGGTATGGTTCCCATATCAAAAAGTATATGGCCGCTTATTTTATTTGTTTACGCAAACTTTTATTTTGTGGCGATAACACGTTTTAATTCGTCGTTTTGTTTCTCAAAAATTTTCTCCCGGGAACGGTCAAGCTCGCCCCCGCCAAACTTTGCACCGTCTTTTTGTGCACCTTGCTTAATCGTTTGCGATTTTCTCCCCAAAACGTGGAATTTGAGACGAAAAGAAGGGAAATCTGTCCTCTCAGGTGGGGCACCCGTGAAAATGGGCTAGCAGAGCGTCCGCAGACGCTCCGCTAGCCCGAAAATATAAATAATTCTTCCGCTGCAACAACGACGACCGCCGCCAGCGGCGGAAACAGGGAGGAGTTGTTGGGGCAGCGGCCAGCAAGACGCGCGTGCCGCCCAAGGCACGATGCGGATGCTGGGTGCCGCAACCCGGAAGACGCGGCGCGCATTTCAAATCTTCTTCCACCCGCTGTCCTTGATGGTGGCATCCGCCTGCTTGTGCAGCAGTTGCACAAACAGCTGCTCCTCCGGCTGCAAGGGCTCCCGCTCCGGGTACACCAGCACGTCCCGCATCTGCTGCTTCTGCGCCGGGCAATTATGCAGCGCCAGATGGTACTGCTCCAGCGCGCGCTGCGGCATGGGGGACGACCACATATAGGCCGTGGGCAGATTCTGCAAAATGGAGAACTGACTGCACCGCTCATACACATGGATGCGGCGGTTGGGGTTCACCTCCCAGCGGGAAACAGTGCTCTCCTCCCCGGGCAGATGGGTGTCGCCGTGCAGCACCTCGATGTAATCGTTCAGCTCGTCCAGCTCGCGCACCTGCCGCCGCGCCAGCGGGCTGTCCTGACTGGTGAGCAGCAGGTAGGAAAACTCCATGATAGGCTCCTGCCGCAGACCGTGGCGCTGGCAGTAGCGCAGGTAGTAGTCCTCGTCCTCGGCAGCATAGCGCAGCAGCGCTATGTGGTAGCCCTGCCGCAGCACAAAGTCCAGGGCTTCAATAGCGCCGCTCTCCCGGATATGCACCCGCAGCTGCTCGCTGCGGGCTGCCTGCTGCAAAAAATCCACCGCCGCATAGGAGGCGTAGGTGGCATGGGTCAGCACCACCCGCAGCTCGGCGCAGCTGCGCTGCTGGTGCGCCTCCTGCGCCAGCTCGTCCACCTGCTGCAGCACCCGCTGCGCCTGCCGGATGAACCGCTTGCCCTGCTCGGTGGGGATCATGCCCGTGGAGGAGCGTTCAAAAATGCGCAACCCGTATTCCTCTTCCAGGTTCTTCAGTGCCTTGCTGACGTTGGGCTGCGCCGCGTACAGCTGCTTTGCCGCCGCCGACACCGACCCCCATTTCATGATGGCTACCAGATACCGCAGTTCCGTAATATTCATGAACCCCTCCACGTTGTTTGCAGTCGTAATCGTATTGTAACAATTTCTCCGCGCCGCTGTCAAGCGGGGGAGAATAAACCCTCTCAGTCCGCTCCCCCTTGCACCAAAGCCCCAGGGTGCTATATAATAAGGAAAAACACAAAGGAGGGGCTGTACCATGCCGGAATACCGCGTGCTGCGCATTGACGAGCAGCTGTACGGCTGCGAGGAGCTGCCCGCCGGGCAGCCTGTGCTGTGCGATGTGACCCTGACCGATGCCGCCGGGGCTGCCCGCATTCTGCCCTACCCGGACAGGGAGCTGACATGTCTTGGCATCGACGAGGGAGACACCGTCTGTCTGCTGCCGGACGGCACCCTGCACAAGCTGTAAGGAGTAATTTTATGCATAATATCTATTTCACCCGCCATGGCGAGACGGTATGGAACGTGGAAAATAAGATCTGCGGCATGACCGACAGCCCGCTGACCGCCCGCGGGCAGGAGCAGGCGCGGCAGCTGGGCGAACTTGTCCGGGACAGCGGCCTGCACATCGACGAGATCCTGTACTCTCCCCTTTCCCGCGCCGCCGACACCGCAAAGGCCATTGCCGCCGCAACCGGTCTGCCCGCCCGCTGCGAGCCCCGCCTGCGGGAGCAGTGCTTTGGCAAATACGAGGGCACGCCCCGGGACGGTGCGGAGTTCCGCATCTCCAAGACCCACTTTGCCGACCGCTATGACGGCGGCGAAAGCATGATGCAGCTGGCGCAGCGCATCTACAACCTGCTGGACGAGTTGAAGGCGGACACCGGCAAGACCTATCTGCTGGTGGCGCACAACGGCATTGCCCGGGTGGTGCACTCCTATTTTTACGACATGACCAACGAGGAGTACGCCGCTGCGGGCATCAAAAACTGCCAGCTGGTGGAATATACCTTTGAATAACAGGAAAGCCGCCGGGACCCCGGCGGCTTTTTTGTTATGGCGCGTCAAACATGACGGTAATGGAATTTCTGGTCTTTTGTCACAAACATATACACGCTCACCGCCAGCGCGGCAAGCTCGGCGGCGGTGACAGCCAGCCACACGCCATCAATGCCCCACAGGGCGGGCAGCAGGAGCAGCGCGGCAAGCTGGAACACCAGCGTGCGCAGAAAAGAGATGAGAGCACTCGTCACGCCGTCCCCCAGCGCTGTGAAGAAGGAGGACGCATACACGTTGAAGCCCATGATGAGGAAGCTCAGCGCATACAGCCGGAAAGCGCGGTTTGTCAGCGTCAGCAGCTGGGCATCGTAGCCCACAAAGATACGCGCCACATAGGGAATGAGCACCATGGATACGGCGGTCATGGTCACAGCCACCACGGCGATGAGACGCAGGCTCTTCTGATAAAGGTTATGCACCTCGGCGTGGTTGCGCGCGCCGTAATGGAAGCTGACGATGGGTGCGCTGCCCACCGCATAGCCCACGAACACCGCCACAAACAGGAAGGCAGCGTACATGATGACGCCGTAAGCCGCCACGCCGTTTTCTCCGGCAAGCCGCAGCAGCTGGAAGTTATACAGGATATTGACCAGCGACATGGAAAGGCTGGTCATCAGCTCGGAAGAGCCGTTGATGCAGGCATCCCACAGCACGCGGCCGTAAAACTGCGTTCTGCACAGGTGCAGGCGGCTGGTATTGTGGTGGTCGATAAAATAGAACACCGGCAGCACGCCGCCCACCAATTGGCTGATGAGGGTTGCAACGGCAGCGCCCTCCACGCCCCAGTGCAGCATACCCACCATCACCACGTCCAGCACCATGTTGGTGCAACCTGCACCAACGGTGAACCAGAAGCCCAGAAGCGGCTTTTCGGCGGTGACGAAAAAGCTTTGGAACATATTTTGCAGCGCAAAGGGCGGCAGTGCCAGCATCAGGATGCGCCCGTAGCGCACGGCGTAGTCCAGCAGCTCACCCTTTGCGCCCAGCAGCACGGCGACCGGACGCAGGAGCAGGATGCCCAGCACGGACAGCACACTGACCGAAACGAGCGCCGCCAGCATCAACATGGAAAAATAGCGGTCTGCCTTTTTCTGGTCGCCCTCGCCCAGCGTGATGCCCACGATGGCGCTGCCGCCGGTGCCCAGCATAAAGCCGACCGTGCCCAGCAGCTGCGGCAGCGGCATGATGAGGTTGACCGCCGCAAAGGCCGTTTTGCCCACAAAGTTGGAGACACACAGCCCATCCACGATGCCGTAGACGGAGGTGAACAGCATGGTGCCGATGCTGGGCAGCACGAACCGCAGCAGGCGGGAATAGGTAAAATGATCGGACAATTGGATGGCTTTCTTTGGCATAACTCCTCCTTTTTTGAACTCTGCACATACAAAAAGGCCGGATAAGAACCACCGCTCCGGTGCGTTCCCTCTTCTGCTGCGGCACTACGGTGCCCACAGCCTCCGGGAAGCACGAACGATGACATCTTATCCGGCCCTTCAATTACGTTGAAACAGCCCTCCGATGAGCGAAAAACAGTATAGCAAAGTTTATTTTTTATGTCAACCCCTGCTTTGCATCATTCCGCCGCAAGGCGGACAAAGGGCGCGATGGCGTTGGCATCGCCGTGGCGGACGATGGAGTAGGTGATATCGCAGTAGGGCTGGATGGCGGTGCTCTTTTCCACGGTGGAGATGAGCAGCACCTGCAATTGCAGGCGGCGGAACAGTTCCATCATGGGGCGGATGCGGTCGCTGGTCATCTTGCTGAAGGCTTCGTCCAGCAGCACCAGACGGATGCTGTTTTCGCTCTTCTGGTAAATTTGCAGAAGGCTGGCGCAGATGGCCACATAGAAGGGTGCCTGATTTTCGCCGCCGGAGGAATCGCGGCTGACGCGGGACAGATACGCCTGCTGCCCGGTGACCTGATTGGTCACCTTGATATCGTAGTCCAGATAGGTGCGGTAGTCCACATAGTCCGAAAGGGTGGCACCGGCAGCGGTGCGTCCCTCCTGCCGGGCGCGGGTGTTCTCGTCTACGTCTGCCATGATTTTTTCCATCAGCTCGTCCACCTGACGCTCGTAGGCGGGGTCGGCGGTGGCGGCAAGGTTATCCAGAGAATCGCCCTCGGTCATCTGCTGGTTGCCCTTGTCCACGATGACCTGATAGAACGCCGCCAGCTGCGGGTCGCGGCTGGGTTCCAGCTCAAAACGGTAGACCTCCTCGCCGTAGGTCAGCTGCTCCATGACCTTGTTCAGCTCCCGGAACTGCCGCCGGGCGTTGAAGATATCGTCCTTCATGCGGAACAGGATATCCTTGCGGAAGCGGTCCTTGCAGTCCCGCTGCGCCTGCTCCAGGCGGGCGGCGTAGCGCTCCAAATCGATACGCACAAGGCTCTCATGCTGGGCGCGGTACTGTTCCAGCCCGGCAAGCCCCAAGGGATAATCGCAGACATAGCGCTGGTTATAGGCTCTCTGTGCCGGTTCAAGGGTGCTGTTCAGGTAGACGGTCAGCGCATCGTCCAGCTTGGCCTGTGCCTTTTCGGCAGCCTGCGCGGCGGCGCGGGGAGATTTGTCCGGCCCGGTCAGCGCCTGCTGACGGCTGCGGGAGAGCGGCTCCACCAGCGGGTGGGCGGCAAAGAAACTCTCGGCGGCCTGTGCGCTCTTTTCGGCGGTGTCCACCGCCTTTTGCTGCTCCGCTTCGCAGGATGTAATTTGCTTTTCGCACACGCGCAGGTCGCCGCCGGTCTGCTCCACGGCAGTGCGGGCGGCTTCCCATGCGGCTTCGCGCACCTCTTCCTCTTTATACAGCTGCTGCAAAAGCGGGTTCTCGCGGCACTCAGCCAGCTTTGCGGCCTGCTCGTCCACCGCCGCGCGGGCGGCGGTCAGGGCGGCGCGGGCGTCCCACAAAGCGGCAAGTTCTTCCAGCGTGGTGCCGCGCAAAAGGGTCTGGTACTGGCTGTATGCAGCTTTCAGGTTCTGCTCCGCCTGTGCGGCGGCGCGTACTTCTTCAGCAAGGGCGTTCATCTCCCCTGCCAGTGCCCCGGCGCGGGCGCGGCGGGCTTCCAGACCGATATAGCGCTGCGGGGTGCGCAGACGCTCCAACCGGAAGGGGTGGTGGCGCAGAAGGTCCCGGGTGGCGCTGTCGGGGTAGTTTTCCAGCGTGTCGGGGGTGTCGCAGCAGACGATGCGGCGCAGGATGGTGTCGGCGTACTGCGCAGCCAGCGGGTTTTCGCTGGTGACCTGTGCCGCCAGACTGTCGGCGGGGGCGGTGTCGGCGCGGCGGTTGGCCTTGCGCAGACCCGGGGTGTCCAGCAGGCTGATGGGGCCTACTTTCTCTTTCAGCGCCACAAAAGCGCTCTTTGCGGCGGCATAGTGGGCAGGCGGCACAAGGATATCGAACCGGCGGTCGCCCAGACAGGCTTCCACGCAGTCCTGCCAGCTCTCATCCTCCACGTTCAGCAGCTCACAGAAGATGCGGGCGTCCGGCTCCATGCCACGGCTTTTCAGCTCGGCATTCACGGCGTCCCGCACCCTAGTGGCGGCGTCCCCGTGGGGGTACACCCACTTGCCGCCGGATACGGCATCCAGCTCGGCGCGCTTTTCGGTCTGCTGCCGCTGCAGGGCGGCGGTGTGCTGCCGGGCGGCAAAATAGGCTTCCTCCAGCGGCTTCTCCTGTGCGGTCAGCCAGTCGGTCAGGGCGGGCAGGGTGTCGGGGGTCAGGTCTGCCATCTTCTGCCCGGCGGCAAAACCGCTGCGGCGCAGCACCGCCAGCAGGTTGCCGGTCTTTTCGGCGGCTTTTTCGGCGGTGTCGGCGCGGCGGGCGGCGGCATCCAGTGCGGTCTGCCGATGCGCCAGCTCCTCGCTGAGGGCGTCCAGTGCGCGGCCCTCGCCGCTGGCACCGGCGGCGCTGTGGGCGGTCAGGTAGGCGCGGCGGGCTTCCGCTTCGGCGGTCTTGGCTTCGGCGTAGCGGGTGCGCAGCATTTCCTGCTGGCGGCGTCCGGCATCTACCCGCTCCTGCCAGACGGCCTTTTCCCCGGCATCGGCAGCAGCCCGCGCCAGCAGGGCGGCACCCCGGTTCACAAGGGCTTCGGTCTGTTTTTCGGTGGCTTCGCGGCCGAAACGGACGATCTCCTCCAGCGCATCGGCGCGGGTCTGCGCTTCCGCCAGAACGGCGTGCAGGTTTTCCAGCTCCAAGCGGTCACCCTGCAAGGCTTCCAAGTCCAGCTCCGGCTGGGGCAGGATGTACTGATACAAAAACTCCCGGAAATTCGGGATCTCGTCCATGCTGGTGCCCATCTGGAACACCTCGTTGAACTTTTTGCCCAGCGGGCTGGCTGCGCGTCCGATGCCAAGTGCGCGGCAGATGCGGTCCCGCGCCTCGCTGGGGCTGCGGGTGTAGGAAAGCCGCCCTTCGGCGGGCTTGAAGTCCTCCTTGGCGCTGGGCGCACCGGTGCGCGGGTCGATAAAGGGCAGCTGCTCCAGCGTGATGCCGTCCTCCGAGATATACCACGTCTGGTCGCCGGGGTGCAGCTCCTGCATGGGGCCTTCGGATTCCACCCGCACCGCGATGACAAAGCTGGTGTGCTTGACGCTGTCCCAGAACTCTGCCCCGATATACGCCACGGTATGCCCCGGGCGGCGGTAGGCGTTTTCGCCGCGCTGCTTGGCGTGGACAGAGCCTTGCAGGGTGCGTCCGCTTTTCTTATTGCCCAGCGCATTGAAGTTGCGATTGGTGGTCAGGCAGTAGCGGATGGCGTCCAGAATGGTGGTCTTGCCCACGGCGTTCACGCCGATCATATAGGTCAGGCGGGCGCAGTCGAAGGTGGTATTTTCAAAGTTGTGCCAGTTGATAAGTTTCAGGCGTTTGAGTTCGATCATGCTTCACCCTCCCCTGCTTCGGTGTCTGCGCCCTCCGGGCGCTCGTACAGGCCAAGCTCGGTGCGGGTGCGGGCGCTCTCGGCGGCGGCATCCGCAAGGTCGGCATCCGGCAGCGCCAGCAGCACCGTGGGAAACACCTCGATGCGGCTGTCCAGCCCGGACAGCCGTCCCACCGGACGCGCCAGATTGTACCGGCGCAGGGTGCGCATGAGCTTTTCCAGTGTTTGCTGATCCAGCTTGCGGGGCAGGTTCATCTTTTGCAATTCGGCCTGTACTTCTTCTACGGTCACCAGCACCTCGTCCGCGCTGGCGGCAAGGCTTTCCCGCTTTTGCAGGTACAAAAGCCGCAGCACCAGCAGCAGAATGCTCTCGTACTTGAGCAGCCGTGCCTGACTGCCCTCGTGCTCGTTGACCAGCGCCGCCGCCTGCATGGGCGCGGGGTACAAAAGCACCGCGTAGCCCAAGGGTTTGAACACCGCCCGCACCTCGTTGAGGTGATCCTGAATATACAGATATTTTGCCCGCTGTTCCTCTACGCAGCCCAGCACAAAGCAGTGGTTGAGCAGATAGTTTGCGGTTTCTTCCAGCAGATCAATGGTTGCCATCCGTGTTTACCTCCTTGCGGCGGGTCAGGACAAAATCCTGAAACCGGAAGCCGCCGCGCTCCACCCAGTTTCCGGTCATGGTGATATCATACTCCCGGTGCGGCGACTGGGAATAGGTGTGCAGGCCGATGATGCCTGTAAAGTCGTTCGGGTATTCCTCCACAAGGGTGGAGGCGTTCACCTGCGGGCGGGCAGCCAGTGCCTGCCGCGCCAGCAGCGCCACGTTTTCCTCGGTGACGGCAAGGCGGGCGTAATCCAGCAGAAGCTGCTGCTCCTGCCGCAGCCGGTCGGGGTCAAGGGGCTCGGTGCGCACCGGAGCAAGAGGTGCTTCGGTGCGGGGCGCGGCGGGGGAATACAGCGGCTTTGCGCCGAACACTGCCGCCGGGTACAGGTGCAGCCGCGCTGCCACCGGGCCATCGTCCGGCTCAAACAGCTGCTCCGGGCTGCGGATGTCCTCGGCGTAGCGGCGCAGCAGGGCGGTGACGCTGCCCTGCGCCGAGCGGTCGCTGAGCAGCAGGAATTGTGCCCGCTGCACCGCACGCTTGCGGTAGCGGATGTGGCTGGCGTCGATCTCCTTCATCAGGGTGCTCATCTCTTCCAGCGCGTCCCGCTGCTGCTGGATGAGGGCACGCACCCGGGGTGCCGCCTCGCCGGGGGCGCAGCGCTCCACCCGGGCGTAATCCAGCGCTAAGCGCGGCAGCTGGTTCTGCTCGCAGTCGTCCAGTTCTTCTTCCAGATAGGCACGGTAATTGAACAGGTTATCGCTTGTTTTAAAGCGATGGTACGCCGCCGCCACCACCTTTTCCTCGTACTGGTCGAACAGTTCCAGCACCTCCTGCGGGGTGCGGTTATGGGTCAGGCGGTCGATGTAATGCCCGATGGAAGCGTTGAGGGCGCGCAGGGACTTGTTCAAAGTTTCAAGGTCTGCCGCCACCTCCCGCAGCACGTTCTCGTAGGGGCTTTTTTCCTGTCCGATGCTGCCCAGCAGCTGCCACGCCTTGTACAGCTTGCCGGTGTAGGTGACCACCCGGGGGTTCAATATCTCTTCCAGCGCGTCCAGCAGCGGGGTGACCTCCGGCATAAAGGCAAAGGTCGGCTCGCTTTCATAACTGCCGGGCTGCTCCTCCAGCCAGCCGGTGCGGCGCAGACGCAGCAAAAAGCCCACCGCCAGCGTGTGAGGGTCGCGGGTGGGCTGCTCGTCCTCGTCACCCGCACCGTCGGCGTCCAGCGCCAGCGGCTTTGCCAGCGCGGCAAAATAATCCTCGGCGCGGGAGACGGCTTCGGCGCGGGAAATGCTGTAATCTGCCGTATGGCGGCACTCCTCCCAGAGCAGCAGCAAAAGCTCTGCATAAAACGCCCGGTTAGGCCCCGCCAGCGGGCGGAACAGCCGTGGGCTGACCAGTTCAAACAGCTGCATGGAAACGTCCTTTCTGTGTGAGTTCGATACCCTTTTATTGTACCACAGCGGGCGGGGTTTGTCACAAAAAGGCGAAAAAAAGCCCCGGGGAGCGGGGTGCTCCTCGGGGCGGGGTGGGGTTCAGTTCTACGGGGTGGTGTTGGTCAGCTCAAAGCCGATGGCAACATAGGTCTTGCCGCCGATGGTCTTTGCGCCGACCCCCAGCGCGGTAAGCTCCAGCGTTATGCCGTTTTTCTTTGCGTTGGCAATCTCCTCGTTCACGGTGCGGAGCAGAGCTCGAACATTGGTAGAGTTCGCTTTGATGGCTGCGGTTTTGGCGGCCTCGTAGAAAAGCGGCACAAAGGCATCCGGCTTGCTGCTTTTTGTATCAAAGCAGAGCTGCACCTGCCGCACCACGGTCTTTTCGTCGCCTTCTGTTTTGCAGCGTGCAATGCTGGTCAGGCTGTCTGCGCCGTGTTTCTCCTCGATGTGCTCGATGGCCAGCCTCTTGATGTCGGCATCGTTTTCAAAGCTCGTCCCGAATGTATTATTCAGCGCGTCAAGATAGGCGCTTTCCACCTTGGGATCAAACTCGGGGTTGCCGGGGTCGCTGTCGCTGCAGGCGGTGAACAGTGCCAGTGCCATGATACCGGCCAGCAGAACAGCCGCAAGACGCTTGATCTTTTTCATGCAATGCTCCTTTTATAAAATGCAGGGGGCCCGTGCGGATGCACAGGGGTATTCTGCTTTCATTTTACAGCAGCGCGGCGGCGTTCGTCAATGGCAAGTGTGCCTGTTTTTTGCCGGGATTTTTGGGCAGAGCGCAAAAAAGCCCCGGAGGGCGGGTGCTCTCCGGGGAACGATGTTGATATGATCAGGTCTTGGGGTAGTTGAGGTTCTTGACCTGAATAGCCACTGCAACGTAGGTGCCATATTTGTCAGACCGGACGACAACGGCTGCCTTAGACCAGCTGCTGTTAGTATTGAAGTCGACCTTTGTGCCGGGGTACTTGATGCCGATGTTCTCACCGATGAAGTCCAGCAGGTTCGTCAGGAACTGACCGACCCTGTAGTCAGCAGTCACGGTGATCGTCACATACTCCTGTGCGGGGTCAGTGCCTTTTACGCGGATATCACCCTTGAACGCGCCGCCCTTTTCGCTGTGAGCCTTGATATCGGTATTCAGATCCGTCAATGCAGTTTGGTAGAGATCGGGGTCATTTTCTTTGATCCCCTTGCCCTGCGAGCTGCTCGTGATCTTCTTCATCATTTCCTGTTCCTTGGGGTTGCCGGGAGTATTGGGACCGTTGCCGCCGGAACAGGCGGTGAACATCACCATAGCCATTGCGCCTGCAAGCAGCAGAGCGACGATCTTTGACAGTTTCTTCATAGGGGTATCCCTCCAATCAGCGTTTTTTGTGGATATGTTTCTTTTTTCTCGAAAGGCTTTCGCAACCATCGTTGCCTTTCTGCCCTGATTATATCCGACACCTGACGGTTTTGTCAATCGGGAATATCGCTAAACTTCCCGAAACAGTTTCGTGAAAATGATGAAAATAAGCGGGATTTGTTGCAGTTCTGATATATTCCGGAATAAAGTCTGTCTACAATTCACAGAATCATCTTTTCCCTGCCCCGGCGGCGCAGTTTTGCCGGGTGCGGGAGCACTTAAATTTGGACATATGTTGTGCTAGCGGTATTAACTCCCTCTGGGAGGGAGCCAACCCTCTCAGTCAAAGCCTGACGGCTTTGTCGGCGCAAACCGGCAGATGCAAAAAGCTCCCCCTTCGGGGGAGCTGGCGAGCGAAGCGAGACTGAGAGGGTTTCCCCATTATTTTGCTCTTTTACACATTTTCACCACGTTTTAGTGGTAAAATCATGTCCAGATTGAAACGAACTTGGAGGAAGTACCCATGCAACACTGTCCCGCCCGCGCGGCACAGCGGCTGGCGGCGGCAGTTCTGGCGCTGGTTTTGCTGCTGTGCGCCTTTTTGCCCCATGCCCACGCCGCTGAACTGAAAGAGAAAAACGGCATCCGGCTGCTCAGCTTCGACACCAGCCACATTCTTTCCATCGGCAACCAGACCTCCGGCAAGTGCAGCCTGTACGCGCTGCGCTACGCCCGCACCATTCTGGACGGCAAGGTGTGCTCCGGCAGCGGGATGTGGTCGAACGGTGCGGTGTGGTCGGCCGCGGGCTACACCGGGTACTCCGGCACCCGCGCCGAGTGCCTGAAGAAGCTGTACTGCGAGCTTTCCGCCGGGCGTCCGGTGATCGTGCACCTGAAAAACACCACGGTCAGCGGGGTAAAGCGCCACACGAACCGCACCTCTACTTATGAATACCACCTGACTTCCTCCGGCTGGAGCGAGGTGAACTACCCCCACATTGCCACCAGCAGCACCTACGGGCACTGGGTGTGTGTGGCGGGCATCTCCCCCACCGCCGACCCGGAAAACCTGACCGAGAGCGACTTCTACGCCCTCGACCCCGCCCGGGTAACGGCAAATGGACGGCTTGCCGTCACCCGCCTGCTGGATCATACCCTGTGGGTGGAAAACTCTCCCCTCAAGGTGCTGGGGTAAAAATATAATATGATAAAACAGAGCGCCTGACACTGCGGTGTCAGGCGCTCTGTTTCTATTCAGTTCCTTAATATCCCTTCACCGAGAACCCGCGCTCCCACGGGTCGGGCGGGATATTCTTGCTGCGGATGCCGGTAATTTGGATATAGTCGCTTTTCTGGATCATGGCAAACAGGGAGATGAATTTATCCGGGTCGCCCTGCACCTCCAGCGTCACGCTGCCGTCATCCTCGTTCTGCACCCAGCCGGTCAGGTCAAGGGTCTGCGCGGCGTACCGCGCACGATAGCGGAAACCCACCCCCTGCACCTGTCCGGTGATGGTGTAGCGCCGCCGCTCCGTGCCTTCCGGCAGTGCGGGCGGGGTGCGGTCCTTTTTGGAAAGAAAATCAAACACGGCAGTGTCCCTTTACAGCTCCTGATAAGCGGTCATCAGGGCGGGAATGAACTGCTTTTTGCGGCTCACCACGCCCGGCAGCGTCCAGCTGGCATCGGCGGCGGGCTGGGTGTCGAAGCCATCCGTCAGCACCTCGGCGGCGTAGCGTCCGTTGCAGATGACCACGCTCTCCTCCTTGGGCACGTCGGTCAGCAGCATATAGATGTCCTCCACGTTCTGCTTGTTGCGTGCCTCCTCGAGATAGGGCTTCAGCAGCGCCTCGGCGGCGGTCAGGTTCTTGCGGGTCATATAGCTGCCCTGCGCCACACCAAAGCGGATATCGCCGCACATGAACACCTTGAAGTCCTGCAAGAACACTTCCTCGGCGGTCTTGCCGTCCAGTTTTTCGCCGGCTTCAAACATTTCGTTGGCAAACTCGTTGATGTCCACCCCCGCGATCTTTGCCAGACGGTTGGCGGCGTTTACGTCGATGGGGGTGCAGGTGGGGCTGCGGAACACCAGCGTATCCGAAAGGATGGCAGCCAGCAGCAGACCGGCGATCTTTTGCGGGATGGTCACGCCGTTTTCATCGTACATCTGGGTGACGATGGTGGCGGTGCAGCCCACCGGCTGGTTGCGGAAGTACACCGGGCCGCTGGTCTCCAGACTGCCGATGCGGTGGTGGTCGATGATCTCCAGAATCTCGGCCTGATCAAAGCCCTCCACCGCCTGTGTGGCTTCGTTGTGGTCCACCAGAATGATGCGGCGCTTGCGCAGGTTGATGATGTTGCGGCGGCTGATCATACCGCAATACTTGCCGTCTGCATCCAGAATGGGGAAATACCGGTGGCGCACCTTTGCCATCACGCGGGTGACGTCTGCCACCGGGGTGACGAGGGTGAACTTCATGATATCGTCCCGGGTCATGTAATAGGAGATGGGCGCGCACTGGCTGATGAGCTTTGCCGCCGCGTAGGTATCGCAGGGGGCGCTCATGATAGCTACGCCGGTCTCGGCGGCGATATGCTGGATGGTGCGGCCCACCTTTGCGCCGTTGCAGATGATGATGAGAGAAGCTTCCTTCTCGATGGCGCAGAGCTGGCTTTCGTAGCGGTTGGTCAGGATGACGATATCGCCCTTTTCCATGCTGCTTTCCAGCATTTCCGGGGTGGCGGTACCAATGCGGATGTGTCCGGTGGTGCACTCCGCGTCCTCGCTGCCCACCACCATGGTAGCGCCCAGCGTTTCCAGAATATTGCGGTAGCTGGTGCGGCTCTTGGCAAGGATGCCGGTGTCGAACAGGTCCATGTTGGCGGTGGCGATATCCTTCACCGTGATGACACCTTGCAATTCGTCATCCTCGCTGGTCACAGGAAGGGTGTCGATCTTCTGGTCGCGCATGATCTCCCACGCCTTGCGCAGACTGGTGGAGCCGGAGATGCCGGGGATCTGGCGGTAATCCACGTCCCGGATCTTAGGGTTGACGTCGGTGCACATCCGGGGCGGCGTGACCCCGAACTTTTTCAGCACAAATTCCGTTTCCTGATTCATTTTGCCCGCACGCCGGGCTTCGCAGACCAGATCACTGGTCTTATTTTTCAGCTCTGCATAGGCAATGGCAGAGCAGATGGAGTCGGTGTCCGGGTTGCGATGCCCGATGACCACGACCTTATGCGCAGTTTGCTGCATACTGTACCCCCTTATGGGTCTTTACCTTCTTATCATATACCAAAGCAGCGCCCCTCTCCTGCACAGCGGGGCGGGCTGCAACCTTATTTTAACACAACTGCGCCCATGGGTAAAGGGCACGCAGCGCGGCGGGCTGTTGCTTTTTGACCCTTTCTTGTATACAACCCCTTGCATTTCGACAGCTTCCGCTGTATGATAGAGGTATTCGAGCTTTTTTGTCATTTGCAACGGAGGACAGCATGAAATCGTCCAAATTCACATCCACTCCCCTGTTTCCACGGCAGGCGCTGGTGGCGCTGCTGCTGCCGCTGATCGCGGAGCAGGCGCTCAGCGTGACCATCGGTCTGGCTGATACCTTAATGGTATCCTCGGTGGGCGAAGCCGCCGTGTCCGGCGTGAGCCTTGTGGACAGCTTCAACACCCTGATGATCCAGATCATGAGCGCACTGGCCACCGGCGGCGCGGTGGTCACCAGCCAGTACATCGGCCATCAGGAGCCGAAAAACGCCAAGGCGGCGGCTGCGCAGATCCTGTTCGTGCTGTCCAGTTTCAGTGTGCTGGTGGCGGCAGTGGTCATCGGCGGGCGGCACGCCATCCTGCGGGGCATCTTCGGCTCCATTGATGCGGACGTGATGCACTACGCCGAGACCTACTTTCTGCTTTCGGCGCTGAGCTACCCCTTCATTGGCCTGTACAACGCCGGTGCGGCGCTGTTCCGGGCGCAGGGCAACAGCAAGATCAGCATGCTGTCCAGTCTGGTGATGAACGTGGTGAACATCGGCGGCAATGCGATGCTGATCTACGGCTTCGGCATGGGGGTCATGGGTGCGGCGCTGGCCAGCCTTGTGTCCCGCGCCATTGCCTGCGCGGTGGTGCTGTATCTGCTGCAAAAGCCGGGCTGCGCCCTGCGGGTGGACAGCCTGCGGGCGATGGCACCGAACGGCGGGCTGATCCGGCGCATCCTGCGGGTGGGCATCCCCGCAGGCATCGAGAACGGCATGTTCCAGATCGGCAAGCTGTCGGTCTCCAGCCTGACCTCCACCCTTGGCACGGCAGCCATTGCCGCCAACGCGGTAGCCAATACCACCACCACCTTCCTGAACATCCCCGCCAACGCCGTGGGCATGGCTGCCCTGACCGTGGTAGGCCAGTGTCTGGGCGCGGGCGAAAAGGAGCAGGCAGTGTACTACTCCCGCCGCCTGATGCTGACCGCCTACTGCGGCGCGTGGGTGATGAACCTTTCGGCGTTCTTCTTCGCCAACCGGTTCGCGGTGTCTCTGTTCAACCTTTCGCCGGAGGCACAGGCCATGGCGCTGGACATCATGGTGTGGTTCAACATCGTTTCCCTGTTCGTGTGGCCGTCCAGCTTTACCCTGCCCAACATCCTGCGCGCTGCCGGTGACGCCCGGTTTACCATGACCGTGAGCATCGTGTCCATGTGGGCGTTCCGGGTGGGCTTCTGCTATCTGGCAGTGCTCTGCTTCGGCGGCGGGCTGCTGAGCATCTGGATGGGGATGTATCTGGACTGGGTGTTCCGCTCGCTGTGCTTCTACCTGCGCTTCCGCCGCGGCAGCTGGCTGGAGCAGAGTGTGATTTAAACTTTTAGCATCCACCCCTTTTCCGGTTTGTAAAGACCAGCGAAAACGGGGTGGATTTTTTCTTTTTGCAGGAAAGCGCCGCTTTGATTCGTATTATCAGCAGAAGAACGATGGTATTTTTTACAAGTTCCACAAATTATTTTTTCAGCGCTTGACAAAGTTTTCACCTTTCGTTCTTGCAATCTTCATCGTTCGGGCGTATAATTTCTCAATGCTATCGAGTTCTGCTCTTCTGTAAAAGGAGGCTATTCTATGAAACGCAGCTGGCTTGCGCGCCACCCTGTGGGGTTCATGGCGCTGTATTCTATATTTTATCTTTCCGTTTTTCACTATCTGGAGGCAAACGTCCCCCTGCGCAGCATTCTGGTGCACTGCCGTCTGGACGATCTGATTCCCTTCTGCAAATATGCGGTGATCCCCTACTTTGCATGGTTCGTATGGATCCCCTTTACCCTGTTCTATCTGCTGTGGAAGGCCCCGCGTGAGGACTTCTGGCGGCTATGCCTGCCGCTGTTCTCCGGCATGACCCTTGCACTGGCCTGCTACGCCGTGCTGCCCACGGCGCTGGATCTGCGCCCCTACTGGGTGCCGGGCAGCGATATCTTTGCGCAGACTGTGCGCTTTTTGTACCGCACCGACACCGCCACCAACGTCTGCCCCTCCATCCATGTGTTCAACTCGGTAACGCTGCTGCTGGCGTACTACCGCAGCCGCATTTTTGAGGCGCCCCGCCGCCGCTGGATGCGTCCCGCAGCCGCCGTGCTGTGCGTTTCCATCGTCTGCTCCACCGTGCTGCTCAAGCAGCACAGCTGCATTGACGTAGCCTTGGGTGCGCTGCTGGCACTGGCGCTGGACAGCGCCTTTACCGCCCTCGAGCGCAGCCAGCTGCCGCAGGTGCGGAGAGCCTAAGGAAGAAAGAAAAAGCGACTCCTGTCAGCGTCTTTGGCGCTGGCAGGGGTCGTTTTTTTCATTTCCTTTTTCAGAACAGTCCCTCGGGCAGGCAGATATCCTGCTTGGGGACTTTCGTCCACGCAAAGTCCGGCACAAGGCTTTCCGGGGTGCGGGGGGCAGGCTCCGGCTGCAAGCCGTAGGCATACGCCAGTTTGCCGATGATCTCCGGGGCGGTATATTTTGCCCGCAGGTTTTCAAGGCTCTGGTCGCCGTCCCGCTTGGACAGCCGCCGCCCGTCCGCTGCCAGCAGCAGCGGGCAGTGGGCAAAGTGGGGCGGCTGCAGGCCCAGCAGCCGGTACAGGTACAGCTGCCGCGCCGTGGAGGAAAGCAGGTCTGCCCCGCGCACCACCTCGGTGACGCCCATGCGGGCATCGTCCACCACCACCGCCAGCTGATAGGCAAACACCCCGTCTGCCCGGCGCAGATAGAAGTCGCCGCAATCCCGCAGCAGGTTCTCCGTGTGGGTGCCCATGCAGCCGTCCGTAAAGGTGATCTCCTCATCCGGCACCATCAGGCGGTAGGCAGGGGCTTTCTTTTTGCGCTTTTCCGCGATCTCTTCCGGCGTCAGTCCCCGGCAGGTGCCCGGGTAGATGACGTTGCCATCCGAGGTGTGGGGTGCGCTGGCGGCGTGCAGCTGGGAGCGGGAGCAAAAGCAGGGGTACACCAGCCCCCTCTGCTCCAGCTTGCGGTAGCTTTGGGTATAGATGTCCCCGCACTCGCTCTGGTAATAGGGCGCGTGTGCGCCGCCGGTGCTGCCGCCCTCGTCCCATGTAAGCCCCAGCCATGCAAGGTCCTGCTCCAGCAGGTCGGCGTAAACGCGGGGGCAGCGCTCGGCGTCCAGGTCCTCAATACGCAGCACGATGCGCCCGCCCTGACTTTTTGCGCTGAGCCATGCCAGCAGGCTGCACGCCAGATTGCCCAGATGCAGCCGTCCGCTGGGGCTGGGCGCAAAGCGCCCGGTGACCGGGCGGTTTTGGGATACAGGGACTTGGTTTTGCATGGGTGTGCTTCCTTTCGCTTTTACTGGTTTTTTCTCATTATAAGCCCTTGCTGTGCTAAGGTCAATGCGCACAAAAAAGCCGCCGCAGGCGGCAATGCCTGCGGCGGCGGGAAAACCGGCTGCTCAGTGCAGCTCCGGCCAGTAGCCCTTGTTGGCTTCGATCATATCGTCCAGAATGGCCTTTGCAACGCTCATGCTGGGCACAGTCTTGTTCAGGGTGAAGGCCTGCAACACCTTCTCGTAGCTGCCTTCCACGCAGCCCTCTACCAGCAGCTTTTCGCTGTTGAGCTGCTGCATCATCAAGCCCTGCTGGAACAGCGGGATGTTGTCCCGGGCAATGACCTCCGGGCCGTTCTTGC
>OGJR01000673.1_pt1 | contig 27737 bp, 29 predicted proteins | sample 1572301 | NCBI WGS metagenome assembly OGJR01 (sample SAMEA2582083, study PRJEB24529) | metagenome | biome: Human gut stool | place: China | collected 2011 | reverse complement strand
GGATTAAATATTTATAAAGATATAACATTCTTTGAAATAGTAATCATAAATGTCGTGGAATGTATCACGAAAAATAATTTCAATCTGCCCCATGCTTTGAAAAACAGTACAGATAATCGTGAATGGTTGATATTACCGAATGTTGATTGTTTGATAGGGGGAGCAGTAAACCGTATCGAAAATAGTGCAATTTTAGATATGGGACAAAATGGGGAATTTGAAGCAAATTGGTATATGATATAAATAAATATATTCGACAGTTCGAAGGGGGAAAGATTAAAAGTCCCTTTTCCCCTTCGATTCGATTTATCACATATTCTTAATCAGGTACGAGAGTTCGGGATCAGTTTTGATACGCTCTATTTCGTCGGCAACAATCTGCTTGACCTCGTTCTTGATGCGGTAGTAGTTCGCATCAATCTGCTGCTGCATGGTGTCGTTACCATCCTTGTCGGTGAAGTCGATAATCTGCGGTATCTTCACGTAACGGGCGGTTTCCCGCTTGACCTGCTCGTTATCCACGACAATCTCGGCATGGAAAATCTTTTGCTCGATGCGTTCGTCGAAGTTGTCGGCGACTGCACCGACAAACATACCCTGCGTTAAGTTGCTGATTTTGGAAGCCGGAATAAGGCTATCCATCTGGGTATTGATGGAAACGGAAGTCTCGTTGCGGTTGATGGTCATGTTCTGCCGCTTCTGCAAGACCTTGCCGAAGCGTTCACTTAACGTTTTGGCGGTTTCGGCAACTACCTGACCTGCAAAGACATTGCCGACGGTGTTGCAGATAACGGCACTCTCCTTGTCGCCGTAATCACGCTTCAACTGCGAAAAGTCCTGAAAGCCGAGCATGACGGCTACCTTGTTACTTCGGGCGGTGGCAATCAGGTTATCCAGCCCACGCATGTAGATGGTGGGTAACTCGTCAATGATAACGGCGGATTTGAGCCGTTTCTTCTTGTTTATCAGCTTGACAATTCGGGAGTTATACAGTCCCAACGCTGCGCCGTATATGCCCTGCCTGTCGGGATTGTTACCTACTACAAGCACTTTCGGTTCTTCGGGGTTGTTGATGTCGAGTGTGAAATCATCCGCCGTCATCACCCAGTAGAGAGCCGGGGAAATCATGCGGGAAAGCGGGATTTTGGCACTGGCTATCTGCCCCTGCAACTGCTCCACCGCCGAACTTTCCCAAGCATCCATGAACGGGGAAAGATAGTTCTCCAGTTCGGGGTAACTTGTCAGGATGGGGAAAATATCGGCATACTTCCGGTTCAGAAATTCTATCGCATGGGGGAAGGTGCAATACTTGCCGTTCTTGTAGATTTTCAAGTACCATATAATACTGGCTAACAGAATGATAGGTGATTCAACAAAGAAGTCGCCCTGCTTGCTGATCCAAGTTCGATTGAGATTGAGCATAATCGTGTACGCACTCTCGTAAGCATCGGATATATCCGTCATAAAATCCGGGTGAATGGGATTGCAACGGTGGCTACCTGCCGGATCATCGAAATTTATCACGTAGAATTTCGGTTTGACCTTGTACCCGTCCAGATTATTAATCAGATGGTTGTAAGCAATCTCGGAGAGGTCGGGATATTTGAAATCATACAAAAAAACGGAAAATCCTTTTTCAATAACCTGTTTAATGTATTGATTGATAATCGCATAGGACTTTCCGCTGCCCGGAGTTCCCAATACCATTGTCGCACGAAAAATATTAACAAGGTTAATCCATCCGTCATACGTCTTTCCCCTGAACCAGAACCGGGTTCGGAGATTGACGGAATACTCGTTCTCCTTCAATTCAGTTTCCTGCATAAAGCTCTCGTTCTCCACGTTGAACACGTCTTCAAGCAGGTTGGTTTTGAGCAGGCGCGACATCCATAATCCTGCCATGAGCAGAAAGATATATCCGGCTGTGAGGGTGGCGATGTAGAACACCGTGTTTGCCGATAAAGGCAAAGGGAGTGCCAAGAGCCACCAGTTGAAAAAGAACAGTAATAAGCCCGTCACGCCGTAAAGGATTATTTTGCGCCAAGTGATCTTCTGCTCCTTCACGCCTTTTGTCCCCAAACAGGAAAGGGCGAGGAACAGCGCGGCAAAGAGCTTCGTCCAAAAGATACTGGAAAACAGCCCGGCGGTACGCTGGAAACCGAGCAGGATTCTATCGACCACGCCGATATTGATGCCCCACTCCTGAATAGATTGGAAACAGAACCAATAAATATTGATTACTACAAATAAAATGCTGATAGCACGCATGAACTCCATTACTTTGGCAAGTCCACGCAAATCATCTTCGTTTTGCATATTGATATACTTTTAAAATTGTAAATACTGTGGAAGGTTACTGCTGCCTGCCGTACCTGCGCCTTTTCTTCTTTTTCCGCTGTGGCAGTGCGGGCTGGTCGCCGGATGCGCCGCCCTGCACGGGTGCGAACAGGCTGAAAGCGTTTGCCACGTTTTGGGCGGTGTTGTCCTTATGGTCGGGTTGGTAGTCGGTATCATGCCCGTTCCATTCGGCTGCGCCTGTATGCCCTTGCTGCTGTGCGGGACGTTCCACTTCGGTGGATTGCTGCTGCGGGTGAATACCGTCCTGTCCGGCGAAAAGGTCGTTGAATACATTGGCGGAAAACTCCTTACCCAGACGGGAACCATTGAAAACGGTCTTGTCGGCATGGTCGATAAAGGTTGCCCCATAGATGCGCCCTGCATCGTTGGTGCGGAATACCACGCCTATACCCTGCCGCATGAGTTCACGCTCGAAAAGTGCCCGATCACGCCCTGCGGTCTGCATGGCGGACGCTATGCGGGCGGCGGTATCGGTGGCAATGTCCTTGTGGCTCTTCACCCATGCGGCGGAAGAGAGCATACGCTTTTCCAGTGCGGCAATGCCCGCTTCTTTGCCAAAGACGGAAGACTTGAACGGTTTGCCGATCTTGTTGCCGTCCTTGTCGGTTGCCGAATAGGACAAGCCATGATACTCCCGTCCGCCATATTCCCCTTTGACTTCATCCACCGTTATGCCGTAGAGCGAAAGTACCGCACGATATTCGCCAAATGTCTGGAAACGCCACTCACGGGCTATCGGTCGAATCACTCCCGCCAACTGCCCTTTGAGGTTGCCGCCGTCGTAATCGACGGGCGACAAGGGCAGCCCTTCCTTCCACTCCTTTTTGGTAGCCGGGGTAAGGTTGAACTGCTGTTCCAGTTCCCGGCAGACGGCCATCGAACGCTCGTGTTCGTAGCTGTCGGAAATCGCCCGCCCGCTTTCGTCCACCCGGACGGAAACGATATGCAGGTGTTCCCTACCGATGTCGTTGTGGCGGTAAACGATATAAGGCTGGTCGCCGAAGCCCATGCGCTGCATATACTGCTCCGCCAATTTTATGAACTGTTCCTCGGTCACGCAATCTTTCGGATCGGGGTTGAGCGAGATGTGCAGGATGGGTTTCTCGGTCTTGCGGTTGGCGGTCAGGTAGTCCCCGAACGAACGGGAAATATGCTCTATCGTGTAGGGATTGTCGCCCGGCGGTTCGATAATCCGGTTGCCGAAAAGCACGTCCGCATGAAGTTCGTCCACCTTGATCTGGTTGTAGGCAAGCACCCCGTACAGGCTGCCGCCGTGTGAAATCTTGGCTATCATCGGACGGGGTATCTGGTTTGAAACTCTTCTGCCAGTGCGGAAATTTGTTTGCTAAGTTCCACCAGTTCGAGGGTGTGCTGTTCCAATTTATAGAGGAAAGCGAGTGCCTTCTTCTCCGAGAAATTGGATTTGAGCGCACGCACGCATTGGTTGTAGTTCACGCCGATGCTGCGGAACTGGGAATGAAAAGAGGTCAGGCGCATGTAGAAATCCTGCGTGCCCTTATCCAGTTTGACGACCTTTATCTCCCTGCCGAAGAGTGCGGAAACGATAAATTCGGCACGGGTTGCCTTGCCGGATTCATCGAAAAGGGCAAGGAAACGGGCGTTGTCCCCGTCATCCAGACGAAACACGTAGCGGTGGCGCATCTTGTCGGTTTTGGGCTTTCGCCCGTGGTTGTTGGAATACTTCTTCTGACTATCCATAGTCCTGTAAAATTTTAAGTGAAATATGGGTTGAAAACTGCCGTATGCTTACGGCTCTCCCCCGCAAAGGAAAATCCAACTCCGGCGGATTTTGCACCAGCGGGGCAAGGTGGTGGTGTGGCACGGAAAGCGAAGCGAGTGCCGCAGCACACAACTTGCTAATTTCGGTTGAAATTAAAATCCGTCCTACCGGACAGATTGGGGATGCCCTTGTCTGTTGCCGACTGCCGGGGCAGTCCTTCGGGCGGTTGCTATTCTTGTTCATTCTCACGGAATTTTGGTTCATGGCTGCAAAGTAACAGCCCTTTTCCCGTCCGGTCATTATGCCTGTATGCGACAAACCTACGGGTGGAAAGACAAGGTGCGACACGCTGATAATCAGACGGATAATCTACCGATATTTTGATATTCCTTTGCGCCGTGGAAGCGGTAAAACGGCTGTTCAACCGGACGGGCAAACGAACGCCCAAACGAGTGGATGATTGGCTGGATGAACGGACGGACGAACGGCTAAACGGTTAGCCAGATGAATGACTAAACAGCTAAACGGCTGACCGATTGAATGACCGATTGATTGAATGAACAGATAACCGATTGCTTAGGCAACCGAATGAATAACTAATTGATTGACGATATGGATAAACAGACTTTGAACGTGGCTTTCGCCACACAAAAGGGCGGTAGCGGTAAAACGGCTATCACGGTGCTGGTGGCGAGTTACCTGCACTACAACTGCGGGTGTCCGCTGGCGGTGATCGACTGCGACTTTCCTCAACACAGCCTGTATGAAATGCGGGAACGGGACAGCCGGGCGGTACTGGAAAACGAGTACCTGAAACGGATGGCATACGAGCAGATGTGTGAGCCGGGACGTGCCGCCTATCCGGTGCAGAAGTGCCGGGTGGAACGTGCGCCGGACATGGCGGCGGAACTGGCGGGCAGTGGAAACTATGACCTGCTGTTCTTCGACCTGCCCGGTACGGTGAACTCGTCGGGCATATTGCGCACCATTGCGCAAATGGATTACATCTTCGCTCCGGTGAGTGCCGACCAAACGGTACTGGAAAGCACGCTCGCTTTCTTGGACGTGTTGCAACGGATGATGTTAGACAAGGAAACAAGCCGACTGAAAGGGCTTTACCTCTTCTGGAATCTGGTGGATAAACGGGAAAAAAGCGAACTGTACGGGCGGTATGAAAAAGTAATCGCCGGAATGGGACTGCCGATGCTTACCACACAGATACCGGACACGAAACGCTTCCGCAAAGAACTGGATGCGGAGAACCGGACGGTGTTCCGTTCCACGCTGTTCGCTCCCGACAAGCGGATGATTGCGGGCAGCGGAATCCCCGAACTGGCACATGAAATAATATCCATCCTCAAACTATCAGGCTATGAAGAAACAGCAAACAGATAAGCCCATCGACGAAGAACTGCTTATGCGGATGATGGCGGGCGAAACGGAAAAGCCGCAAGGTAACGGTGATACACCGGAAACAGAAGAACCAGAACAGGAAACCGAAAAGGGAGAAACTGCCGTGCCTGCGAATAATGTAGCCATTGAAAAAGCACCGGACGGAAAGCGGCGCAAGGCAAAGCAGGCGGCGGACTACGACACGACTTTCCTCAAAGGAATGGACATACCCGCCCGTTACGGGAAGCCCGTGTATGTGCGGCGTGAATATCACGAGCGGATCGCCAAAATCTCCATGATGCTGACGGGCGGCAAGGTGTCGCTATCCGCCTATATAGACAACGTGCTGGCGCAACACTTCGAGCAGTACCGGGAAGAAATCGAAGCGGCATACGCCGGAAAGATGGAAAAACTCTTCTAAAGCGGAAAGGAGAAAGGAACATGATACTGAAACTGATACTCTCCGTCCTGCTGCTGTACTATCTCTGCGTGCTGTGGAAATATTACCGCACGGATATAACCGGACTGCTGGGAAAAACGGATGCCGAAGAAAGGACGGACGAACCGGACGAAGAAGCGGAAAAGCCGGGCGAACCGTACACGGTTATCGGCAAAAGCACCTACCGGAACGGACAAACCTACGAGCCGGAAGACAAGCGAGGACACGCTGAAAATCAAGCGGATAAAACGGATAATTTCGCATCCGGAACGCCGGAAGGTACTCCAGAAACGGCTACGGATAACGGCACGGAACAGGCGGAAGAAACCGCTGCGGACGAGGATGCGGACTACTCCGACATCGAGGTAGAACCGGAAGAGGACGAGCCGGAAGAAGAGGGATATGTACCCACGCCGGAAGAGTTGGAAGAGGAACTGGGGGCGTACTATCCCGACAGCAACCCCGACTTTGCCACCGGGTACACCTTCGAGGACTTGAAGATGGTACACAAAGTTATCGCCACGGACGATGCGGACGAGCAGGAGAAAAGGCAAGCCCGTGAGGTGCTGCCCGCCGTGATGGGATCGGACGTGTGGGACGAGATGCTGGATGAATTTGAAGGGGCACGGCAGCGTGTCGCCCGACTGATGAATAATAGTAATGTTTAATTTAATCTTAAAAGACAATGACAAAAAAGAGATTCTTTTTGATGGCAGCCTGTGTGATGGCTGCCGCTGGTGCGATGGCGCAAGGTAACGGACAAGCGGGTATCACGGAAGCCACGCAAATGGTGACTTCGTATTTCGATCCGGGAACGAAATTGATTTACGCCATCGGTGCGGTGGTGGGGTTGATTGGTGGGGTAAAGGTGTACGGGAAGTTCAGCAGCGGTGATCCCGATACGTCGAAGACGGCGGCGAGCTGGTTCGGAGCCTGTATTTTCCTGATTGTCGCCGCTACTATCCTGCGCTCTTTCTTCCTGTAAACAAGCGGGTTATGAACTTTGAAATTAACAAGGGGATTGGCAGGAACGTGGAGTTCAAGGGCTTGGAAAGCCAGTATCTTTTCGTGTTCGCCGCCGGGTTGCTTGCCGTGTTCGTGGTGTTCGTTATCCTGTACATGGCGGGCGTGAACCAGTGGGTATGTATCGGCTTCGGTGTGACTGCGGCTACGCTGCTGGTATGGCTGACGTTCCGGCTCAATGCCAAATACGGCACGCACGGGCTGATGAAAGCCGCCGCCCGGAAACGGCATCCGAGGTATGTATTGAACCGCCTGAAAATTCCCCGATTATTTACCAAAAACAAGAAAGAATGAGAAATGTAATGAAAGCGGCAACGCTGGAAAGCAAGTTTCCGCTATTGGCAGTAGAGAACGGCTGCATCGTGTCAAAAGATGCGGACGTGACGGTAGCCTTCAAAGTGGAGTTGCCGGAACTGTTCACCGTTACCAGTAACGAGTACGAGGCGATACATTCGGCATGGCACAAGGCGGTGAAGGTATTGCCGGACTTCTCCATCGTGCATAAACAGGACTTCTTCATCGAAGAGAAGTACCAGCCGGAGATTGACAAGGACGAACTTAGTTTTCTAAGCCGGAGCTTTGAACGGCACTTTAATGAACGCCCGTTCCTGAATCACTTCTGTTACCTGTTCCTTACCAAGACCACGAAGATGCGCAGCCGTCAGGAAAGCACGTTCAGCACGCTGTGCAAGGGCAAGATTATCCCGAAGGAGATCGAGGACAAGGAAACGGTAACGAAGTTCCTCGAAGCGGTCGGGCAGTTCGAGCGGATCATGAACGACTGCGGGTTTATCACGCTCCGCCGCCTGCGGGCGGACGAGATTGTAGGGACGGAAACGACGGCGGGTATCGTGGAGAAATATTTCGCCCTTTCGCAAAACGATACCACTGTTCTAAAGGATATTTCGCTGAACCCCGAAGAGATGCGGATAGGCGATGACTTTCTCTGCCTGCACACCCTTTCGGATGTAGAGGATCTGCCGGGTAACGTGGGCACGGACAGCCGCTATGAACGGTTATCCACCGACCGGAGCGATTGCCGTTTGTCGTTTGCCGCCCCGGTGGGCGTGCTGCTGACGTGTAACCACGTGTATAACCAGTACATCTTTATTGACGACCATGCGGAGAACCTGAAACGGTTCGAGCAGACCGCAAGGAATATGCAGTCGCTATCCCGTTACTCCCGTTCCAACCAGATCAACAAGGCTTGGATAGAGGAATACCTGAATGAAGCGCACAGCAAGGGGCTGGTTTCGGTACGTTGCCACTGTAACGTGATGGCATGGTCGGACGACCGGGAAGAACTGAAACACATCAAGAATGACGTGGGCAGCCAGCTTGCCCTTATGGAGTGCAAGCCACGGCATAACACAACGGACGTGCCGACACTTTTCTGGGCGGGCATACCGGGGAACGAGGGGGATTTTCCTTTCGAGGAAAGTTTCTACACGTTCATCCCGCAAGCCCTGTGCTTCTTCACGGAAGAAACGAATTACAAGAGTTCGCTCTCGCCCTTCGGCATCAAGATGGTGGATCGGGTGACGGGCAGACCGCTGCATCTGGATATTTCGGACTTGCCGATGAAGAAGGGAGTGATTACCAATCGCAACAAGTTCGTACTTGGGCCGAGTGGTAGCGGGAAATCGTTCTTCATGAACCATTTAGTCAGGCAATATTACGAACAGAACAGCCATATCGTACTGGTCGATACGGGAAACTCGTATCAAGGTCTGTGTGAAATGATACACCGGAAAACAAAGGGGGCGGACGGGATTTATTATACGTATTCGGAAGAGAAGCCGATCAGTTTCAATCCTTTCTTTACAGACGATTACAAGTTCAACGTAGAGAAAAAGGACAGCATAAAAACGCTGCTGCTCACCCTCTGGAAGAGCGAGGACGACAAGATCACGAAAACGGAAAGCGGCGAGCTGGGAAGTGCGGTATCGGCGTATATCAAGAAGATACAGCAAGACCGGGGCATCGTGCCGTGCTTCGATACCTTCTACGAATATATGCTGAATGATTACCGGGCGGAACTGGAGAAAAGGGACATCAAGGTAAGCCGGGAAGATTTCAATATCGACAACTTCCTGACTACGCTACGGCAGTATTACAAGGGCGGACGGTTCGACTTCCTGCTGAACTCCCGTGAGAATATCGACCTGCTGCACAAGCGGTTCATAGTATTTGAAATTGACAGTATAAAGGATAATGCCGAACTTTTCCCGGTAGTGGTCATCATCATCATGGAAGCGTTCATCAACAAGATGCGGCGGTTGAAAGGGATTCGCAAGCTCTTGATTGTGGAAGAAGCGTGGAAAGCACTTACCACGGAGAATATGGCAAATTATTTAAAATATATGTATAAAACGGTCAGGAAGTATTTCGGCGAGGCGATTGTCGTCACGCAGGAAGTCGATGATATTATCTCGTCCCCCGTGGTGAAGGAAAGTATCATCAATAACTCGGACTGCAAAATCCTTTTAGACCAGAAAAAGTACATGAACAAGTTTGACGGCATACAGGCGATGCTCGGACTGACGGAGAAGGAGAAAGCGCAGATACTATCCATCAACCTTGCCAACCATCCCGGACGAAAATACAAAGAGGTCTGGATCGGACTGAACGGGGTGCAGTCGGCGGTGTACGCAACGGAAGTTTCGCCGAGCGAATACCTGACGTACACCACCGAAGAGAGTGAGAAAACGGAAGTGTTCAACCTTGCGGAAGAGTTGGGCGGCGACTTGGAGCTTGCCATCAGGCGGCTGGCGGAAACGAAGTACAAGTAGTTGCGCCGGAAAGAATATGTGAAAATGAATGGCTGAATGTACGGATAGCCGGATGGTTGGTTGGCTGGCTGGTTGAATAATTGGATGAACGGTTAAACGGTTGGTTGGCTAAACGGCTAAACGTACAAACGGCTGTATGAATGAATAATCAATTAAAAAAAACGAAATCAGTATGAAACGATTGAATTTAATCCTGCTGCTGTCGGCGGTGACGGTGGCATTGGCGTTCGTCATTTCCTGCAAGGAGACGAACACCGGACGGCTGGAAAAGATGCGGGGCGACTGGGTAAGCACGGGCAGCAAGCCGCCCTTCACCCTTTCGGAAGAGAACGGGCAATACCGGGTAACGGTGATAAAGAAAAGCCATGCGGGAAGTACCCGGACGGAAACGTATCTGATACGGGAAACGGACGGCTACCTCTTTATCGAAACGGGACTGGCGGTGATGCTGACCTACGACAAGGAGAAAGACCGCATACACCTGTCGCCCGGCGGGGAATATAAACGGAGTAATCATCAATTAAACAAGTAAGAACATGAAACAGATAAAAGCAATAGTCATGGGGTTGGCGTGCCTGCTGGCAGCGGGTACGGCTAACGCACAATGGGTTGTGAGCGATCCGGGAAACTTGGCGCAAGGGATTATCAATACCGTTAAACAGATTGCGCAGACCTCTACAACGGCGAAGAATACGCTGGACGGTTTCAAGGAAACGACAAAGATATTTGAACAGGGAAAGCGTTACTATGATGCGCTAAAGGATGTACACGACGTGATAAAGGGCGGCGTGAAGGTAAAGAAGAGCATCGAGATGGTGGCGGATATTTCGGAAATCTATGTGCGGAACTACCAGAAGATGTTGGGCGATCCGAACTATACGCCGGATGAATTGAGTACTATCTCCTTCGGGTACGCAAAGCTGCTAAGCGAGAGTGCGGACGTATTGCAGGACTTGAAAAACGTGGTGAATATTACCGGAATGTCGCTATCGGATGCGGAACGGCTGGCAATCATCGACCAGAGCTATAAACGGTTGCTGGAATACCGTAATTTGGTGCAGTACTACACGAACAAGAATATCTCGGTAAGTTACCTGCGGGCGAAAAAGAAAAACGATACCGACCGGGTGATGGCGCTGTACGGCTCGGCGGACGAACGCTATTGGTGAGAACGGATTCCTATACATATATATAAATTAAGGTAAGACGATGTTATTATCAATAGACTTTGAGAACCTGCATCAGATATTGCACACGCTGTATCAGGAAATGATGCCGCTATGCTCGAACCTGACGGGCGTAGCCAAAGGGATAGCCGGGTTGGGTGCGCTGTTCTATGTTGCCGCCAAAGTGTGGCAAGCCCTTGCCCGTGCCGAACCTATCGACGTGTACCCGCTGCTCCGCCCCTTTGCCGTCGGGTTGTGCATCATGTTCTTCCCGACCTTCGTGCTGGGTACGATCAACACGGTTCTCTCTCCCGTGGTGAAAGGCTGCCACGGGATGCTGGAAACGCAGACCTTCGACATGAACAAGTACCGGGAACAGAAGGACAGGCTGGAATATGAGGCGAACAAGCGGAATCCGGAAACGGCGTACCTCGTGGATAAGGAAGAGTTCGACAAGAAACTGGATGAACTCGGATGGTCGGCGGGCGACCTGATTACGATGGGCGGGATGTACATAGACCGGGCGGAGTACCGGATGAAACAGAACATACGCAGGTGGTTTCAGGAACTCTTGGAACTGCTGTTCCAGTCCGCCGGGCTGGTGATAGACACGATACGGACATTCTTTCTGATCGTCCTCTCCATCTTAGGGCCTATCGCCTTTGCGATAAGCGTCTATGATGGATTCCAAAGCACCCTGACGCAGTGGATCACCCGGTATATCTCCGTCTATATGTGGCTGCCCGTGAGCGACCTGTTCAGTTCGGTGCTGGCAAGGATTCAGGTGTTGATGCTCACCAAAGACATTGAGGCGATGAGTGATCCCACCTTTATACCGGACAGCAGCAACACGGTGTACATGGTGTTCCTGATTATCGGGATATTCGGGTACTTCACGATACCGACCGTTGCGAACTGGATCATCATGGCGGGCGGTGTAAGCGGTGCGAACCGTGCGATGAACACGACTGCCGCCAAAGCGGGGAATGTTGCCGCTGCCGGGGCGGGTGCTGCCGTGGGGAATGTTGCCGGAAAACTTATCAAGTAACTAAAAAATCAAGAAAGGAAATGGAATTTAAGAGTTTGAAGAATATCGAAACGAGTTTCAGGCAGATACGTTTGTTTGCGCTGGTGTTCATCTGCCTGTGTGCGGTGGTGACGGGCTTTGCGCTCTGGAAGTCGTACAGCTTTGCCGAAGCGCAACGGCAGAAGATTTATGTGCTGGATAACGGGAAGTCACTAATGCTGGCACTCTCGCAGGACGTGCAGCAGAACCGCCCGGTGGAAGCACGGGAACACGTGCGCAGGTTTCACGAGCTGTTTTTCACGCTCTCGCCGGACAAATCGGCTATCGAGGGCAATATCAAACGCTCGCTGATGCTGGCGGACAAGAGCGCATTTAACTACTACAAAGACCTCTCGGAAAAGGGGTACTATAACCGGGTGATTTCGGGGAACATCAACCAGATGGTACAGATTGACAGCGTGCGGTGTGACTTTGACAAGTACCCGTACAACGTGCGGACGTTCGCCCGCCAGATTATCCTCCGTGAAAGTTCGGTGACGGAAAGAAGCCTTGTCACCCGCTGCCGGTTGTTGGATGCCGTAAGGAGTGACAACAACCCGCAGGGGTTCATCATCGAGGGTTTCGAGATTACCGAAAACAAGGACTTGCAAACCATCAAACGCTAACGGCATGGTCGGAAAATTAATGGCGAAGGTCATTGCTGAAATACAGGACTGGGCGGACGTAAAGCTCCGCCGCCTGTGCGGGCGTATCACGCCGGATCAGCGGGTGGTGGTTATCCTTGTGATGTTCGTGGTGTTCGGCGGGTTGTCGGTGTACATGACCGTCGCAGCCATCTACAACATCGGCAAAAGTGACGGTCGGGAACTGGGGATAGAGCATATCGATCCCATCCGGCTAAAGAATGACAGTATAATCAATCCTTTTAACAATCAGTAAATCATGGAAGAACAGAATCAGGAAAAAGAAACGGTAACGCAGCACGTAACGGTGACGGATGCCGCAGCCCCGGACACGGGGAAAGGGGACAAAGAAAGGGAAGGTGGCGGAAAGGACAAGAAAGCCGCCAGAGAACTGACACCGAAACAGATGCAGCAACGGAAAAAGCTGTTGGTGTACCCGTTGATGGGGTTGCTGTTTTTGGGTAGTATGTGGCTGATCTTCGCACCTTCGGACAAGAAGGACGAAGGCGGGGAAACGGTCGGGGCGTTCAACGCTGATATTCCGCTGCCGGAGAATGACGGGATTATCGGTGACAAGCGGAAAGCCTACGAACAGGCACAGGTAGAAAAGAAACAGGCAGACAAGGTACGCTCGTTGCAGGATTTCGCTTTTGCGGCTGATAACGGGACGGACGAGGTGGAAATGGAACTGCCGGACAGCGAGCCGGAACGGGAGCCGTTCAGGGATTATTCGGGTTCGTCACGGGGAAAGGGCGTGAACTCTTCGGCGGTAGCCTACCGGGACATCAACCGACAACTCGGCACGTTCTACGAAACGCCGAAGGTGGATGCCGAAAAGGAAGAACTGAAAAAGCAGGTGGAAGAACTGACCGCCCGGCTGGATGCGCAGCAGGGACAGGCGGGCGGCATAGACGAGCAGGTCGCCCTGATGGAAAAGAGTTACGAACTTGCCGCCAAGTACATGGGACAGAACGGGCAGGCAGGACAAAGCGGTGCAATCGTGCAAGTACCCGTTACCGGACAGAATACCGGGCAAGGGACGGGAAAGCCCGCCATTGCGGTACAGGCGGCACGGCAGCAAACGGTGTCGGGGTTGCAACAGCCGATGAGCGATGCGGAGTTCATGCGGGCGTACAGCCAGCCGAGAAACTACGGGTTCAATACGGCGGTCGGCAGCGGGTACGCTATGGGGAAGAATACCATACGGGCGTGCATCCACCAAGACCAGACGGTCATGGACGGGCAGACGGTGAAGCTCCGGCTGCTCGAACCTTTGCAAGCGGGAAACCTTGTGATTCCGCAGAATACCCTTGTTTCGGGTACAGGAAAGGTACAGGGGGAACGGCTGGATATTGTGGTGTCGTCCATCGAGTACCGGGGGAACTTGTTGCCCGTGGAACTGGCGGTGTATGACAGTGACGGGCAGAAAGGCTTGTCCGTTCCTTCGTCGCTGGAACAGGAAGCGGCAAAGGAAGCCCTTGCGAATATAGGCGGCGGACTGGGGACAAGCATCTCGTTTGCGCAGAGTGCCGGGCAGCAGATTGCTATGGACTTGACAAGGGGCGTGATGCAGGGCGGCAGCCAGTATCTTGCGAAGAAGTTCCGGACGGTGAAGGTGCATCTGAAAGCAGGGTATGAATTGATGCTTTACACTAAAAAACAATAGATAAACAGATTACAAACTATTAAAAAGAAAAGACAATGAAAAAGATTTTTGGATTGGTAGCCCTGCTTATGGGCGCAGTAATGTGTGTGAACGCACAAGTGAATGACACAATACAGACGGTTGCCGGAAACGACCTGTATCAAGGGATTACGCAAAAGTTACCCTATCGGCAGATGGTTACTCCGTTCGGGGTACAGGTGACGTTTGCCAAGACGGTGCATATCATATTCCCGTCGGCGGTGAAGTACGTGGACTTGGGTAGTAACCGGATTATTGCCGGAAAAGCGGACGGGGCGGAGAACGTGATCCGGGTAAAGGCTACGACCGAAGGGTTTCCGGGGGAAACGAATTTCTCGGTGATTTGTGAGGATGGAAGTTTTTACAGTTTTAATGCCAAATATGCGCATGAGCCGGAAATGCTGAACATCGAAATGAAGGACTTTTTAGAGAATGAGGACACAACGGATTTTTCGCATACCCGCATGAATATCTATTTCCGTGAACTGGGCAGCGAAAGCCCGCTGCTGGTGAAGCTGATTATGCAAAGCATCTATAAGGCGGACAAGCGGGAAATCAAGCATCTGGGTTGCAAACGCTTCGGGGTGCAGTTCCTTTTGAAATCCATTCACTCGCACAACGGGCTGTTCTATTTCCATACGGAAACGAAGAACAAGTCGAACGTGGCTTTCAACACGGATTTTATCAAGTTCAAGATTGTGGATAAGAAAGTGCCGAAGCGTACCGCCATTCAGGAACGGGTACTCGATCCGGTACGCAGCTATAACGAGGTACTGGTAACGAACGGGAAAAGCAATGTGCGCACGGTGTACGTCGTTCCGCAGTTTACCATACCGGACGACAAGATTCTGGTCATCGAACTGTTCGAGAAGAACGGCGGCAGGCATCAGACGATACGGGTGGAGAACGCCGACCTTGTGGCGGCGAAAGTGATTAACGAACTGAAAATCAAATAAAGGGTATGAAAAGGGTATTGTTGATTATCATGCTCTTCGGGGTGTGCCTGCATTTTAACCAGGCACACGCTCAAAGATGCCTACCCGGAATGAGGGGAATACAGTTCACGGGCGGACTTTCGGACGATCTGCGCTGGAAAAGCGGTAACGGTTTCGGCTACCATGCCGGGATAGCGGTAAGCACTTACACGAGGAACGCCCACCATTGGGTGGTCGGTGCGGAGTATCTGGAAAAGCGGTACGACTACCGGGACAACCTTTATCCGGTCAGCCAGTTCACGGGGGAAGGCGGGTATTACCTGAACTTCCTTTCGGACAGGAAGAAGACATTTTTTGCGGCACTGGGATTGTCCGCCCTTGCCGGGTATGAAACGGTGAACTGGGGCGAACAGATGATGTCGGACGGTTCACGGCTGACGGACGGGGATAATTTCATTTACGGGGGTGCGCTGACGCTGGAATTGTCCGCATACCTGACGGATAAGATTGTCTTGCTGGTAAACGGACGGCAAAGGATGCTGCTCGGGGGTGATTGTGGAAAATTCCACTCGCAGGTCGGCGTGGGAATTAGGTTTATGATTCGATGACTACTATAATATAATAATGTATATGAAGAAGATAATTTATCAAATGCTCGTGGGCTGCTACATAGTGGCCGCCCTCGTGCTTGTGTGTGCCTGTAATAGCCAGTTGGATATTCAGACGAGATACCCGTTTACGGTGGAGACGATGCCCGTCCCGAAAAAGCTGAAGGTGAACGAAACGGCGGAAATCCGCTGTGAACTCAAACGGGATGGACGTTGGGAAGATACGGAGTACACGATTCGCTGGTTCCTGTATGACGGGAAAGGCACGCTAAAACTGGATGATGGCACGGTGCTGTTGCCGAATGACCGTTACCCGCTGGAGAAAGAAACGTTCCGGCTGTATTTTACTTCGCAGTCGGACGATCAGAGCAGTTTGAAGGTGTGGGTGGAAGATTCGTTCGGGCAGACGGTGGAACTGGAGCTAAGTTTTAATAATGACAATTCGGAAGAATGACTAAAAAGGTAAACAATGAAAGAGAATACAGTTCCGGGGGTGTATCTTCTTAATATTGATATGGGGTGCGAACAGGCGAAAGAGGAATTTAAGCGGATGGGATTTACAGACGGGGAAAAGCAGGACTTTCAACGGTTTACTCCGCAAGCCTTGTCCGTAACTCCGCTTTGGCTGGTTTGGCACGGGACGATACATAGCGGCAATATGTTGCTGAAAAGTGATGAAGAACTGATACCGCTGGGTATCAGTTCAAAAACAGAGCTTCCTATCCGCAGGTTGAGTGAAATAGTCCGGGAATATAGCCATAGAACGGGAAGGTATCAGGACGAAACGGAGAACGGGGATTATTCTCTGGAAAGATTGTGCCGGTTTGAACGCACGAGTGAGAAGTGCATGGCTGCCGTCCGGCAAGACGGCTGGGAACTGGCACACGTGCCGGAAGAGGTGAAAACGCCGGAGATGTGCCGTCTTGCACTTGATAATAGTGCAGATTTGGCTTATGAAAACTTGGAACTGTTGCACTATGTGCCGTTCCCGGATATTTGTCTGGAATATATCAAGGCGAACAACGGGTGCGGCGATGTTGAACTGCCGGAAGTATTGAGTGCCCTTGCACCGGGAGTTATTGACAGCCGGATAGCGGACTATGCCATCGAACAGGATGGACGGTGTTTGGGTGTGCTGCCCGCACATCTGCAAACCGTGGAACGGGCTGAAAAGGCGGTAAAGGAAGCAGGTTCAGAAGCCCTTGCAGGCGAAAAGGTACGTGCGGAACTGAAAACGGAAGGGTTGTACTGGAAATGTGCGGAACATAGCTGGATGTCATTTGCACTGCTTCCGAAAACGGAGCGTTCGCCGGAAATCTGCCTGCTGGCTGCAAAACTCTATCCCCAAGAAACAGCCCAACGTCCGGACTTGATACCGGAAAGCGTGAAAAACGGGTGCAACGTGTATTCGCTCTGCCAGATGATGGAAGCACGGACAGGGGAAAAGTTCACATACCAACAGATGACGGACTTCTACAACGGGAAGCCGCTGAACGTGCGCCGGATGGAAATGCCGGACGGGGTGCAGAAAGACAAGGCGGTGAAGTTCGATAAGGAAAGACAGGACTTTTCTTTCTCGGCTATCCGGCAGGAACGGAAAAGAGGATTGCGGATGTGAGCCGACAATACAAAATAGTGAGAAAGCATCCTTCGGGATGCTTTTTTGTATAGGTAGCAATGAAAAATACAGTATTTACTGTATTTTCTGAAAATCTTATCTTATATTTGGCAAAAGATGCCAGATGAAGCCGTTAAATATCCTAATATGGTCGATTATCGAAAAAGAACGGACGGGAAACGAAAAGGGAGTTTAGGGGTGGCGGGGTATCTTTGGGACAATAAAAAAGAAAGGATAAACTTAATATTTTGAGCGTATGGATTCAATAGACAGACTATATTTAAACATAACTCTGATAGCAGTCATTGGAGTGCTATTAAGAATAATCACTCTTTATTATCCAAGTTATGATTCACGTGATTTTTATTGCAAGCTATTGCCTTATACGATTACTGCCCTATTTTTCTTTGCGGCTTTTCTAAATCCGCAAGGGAGCTTGTGCCGTAAGGGAGATATGATTATAGGATGTATATGCCTTGTTATATCTATTATTATATCCGTTATATACAATGTGCTATCCAGCATAAACTGGATGAATTAACCAAAAGTAAGTATATGGTAACAATAATCTATCAATTATTTAAAGAGGATAAGGCTAATACAATACTGTTGGCTATTATTTTCCTATTGTTATGCAGCATATTTTATAAAGAGATAGGTCTTAAACGTTGGCAACGCTGCCATTATGGTGTCTTTCTATTGGAAGCACCCGAAGCTGATAATTATATACATCTGTTATCAATGCATTCAAGTAAGGATAGTCATAATGCAGGTATATCCATTATTAATAAAGTATATGTTCCGGCATCAATCGACAGCGAATCACTTCTTCCTCCTGACTGTTTGACTATACATTGGACATCCGATTCAGGTATAAGGCAATCATGGCGCCTAAATACGACATTTGACAGGAACTCTCTGAAACAATATAAGGGAAATCTGTTTGCCGTCCGGCTTCATAAAGAGGGTAAAATAACGCTTTATGTAACCTCTATTGAGGACAAAAATAAGCTAAATGAAATCGGAGTTTATCAGGCAGATTTGGTAGAACCGGAAAAGATGGTTGCGAAAGTTACCAAAGAATTGTTGCACATGGAAGACATGAATCCTACAACCAAAGAAACAACCGACCATATAAACAGCCTTTTAGATAGGGCTTTTGATGCTTCCTTATCAACAAACCGGGCGATTAATGATGAACTAAGAAACGAAATACAGACCTTTTTACATGAGAACGATACTGATTTAATAGAAGATCGACAAGAAGCTATCCGGATAAAAAGATATTATATAAACAGTTTGTTGGCACTTGCCTTGGTTTCAGATGTAGATGAACAGGGCGAATTGATAAATAGAGTTTATGATTATACTGGCTGGAAAAATGACAAGGAACTTACAAGTACATATATTGGGATTGAGTTTGTGCGTTTATTGTTTGATATGCAAAATTGCAGTATGTATCACAACCTTGAAATCTTGCATGAAATAGATAAACATATACGGGAAAATAAAGAATATATATCTCCCCAACAAGTCGAACACTGTAAGGAGCTGACCGAGTTCTGCATGATTTTCTATAGAGAGAGTTGATTGGAAAATATTACAAAAATTCAAATATTAAATCTGAGAACAGTTATGGATATTAAAATACTTTTGATTATGGGATTACTGAGTTTTGGGGGTGGCGAATACATTAATGCGCAAAATATGCAAGAGAACTCAAATGTTAAGGAGCTTACTAAAGAACAAAAAGAGAAGTTGGAAAAAATGTATTCAACATATCAACAATATTATTTGAAACCCGGCATTTCGGAAAAAGCTAATGTGAAAGACTGGAAAGAACCGTTGCCGTGGATTGAGATGCAGCAAAAAGGATTTGACTGGAGCAATGTGAAAGACTGGCTAAGTAATGCAAAATTGGAGATTTATAATCCATTTGGGATTCCTTGGCTGTTGCTACGCGGCAAATACGTTCCACATGTAAATATAAATAAGGATGAAACTTTAGAGTGTATAAATAAAAAAGATTCCATAGGAACATTGTGTGAACTAACTGCTGCACCAATAAAAATGTTTGGAAATATGGGAATTAAATTTATATCCCATCTGCAAAGCGCAAGCGGAGATTTTGTAGGCTTTTCTAAATATTCTCCCTTTACGACTTCAAAGAGTGAACAGGAAATAACTTTATCAGTTAGACTCTCTTCTGATGATTCTATAGATTGTAAGGGCTCTATTGAAGTAGAACTTCTTCCCCCTCTACCTTGGAAACATACACGCATATCACTTTTACCCGAAGATGAAGGAAAAGAATATGAATTTGACAGTGTAAGATTCAAAGTGTTCAAATCTAATCCCGGAGATGTCATACTTGAATATGACAAGAAGTATGCTAAGCAAATAGCTCGATGGAAACTTATTCTGATAAGAGGTCAGCAATTAATAGAGTGTGGTAATAACAAAATGTGGGGAGATAAGGGAATCTTACATCTCTACAAATATCCTGATATGGGGTTTGGAGAGTGGTGTGTCCGCTTTTTAGGAGTAAATTGTGATTCTTTCGGAACAACACCGGAAGCATTGAAACTTGTAACAAAAAAACGCTATCAGCCAACATCGGAAGAACTTCGTCACTTTCATGAAACGTTAGGTGAGATTGTGGGCTATGAACTAAAAAATCTTCTAAAAGATATTCAGACAGAAGATGTCAATCCGAAAAACTACAAGGAGTTTTATCAGCAATGGATAAAGAAAGGATATGAAGCCGCTATAGAGTTCAAGGGTGATTATTATGATGCAATGGGTTGTTTTAGTGACCGTTATGGGAATGACAGTGAGCCGTATATCGGTTTTTTGCGTGGCGCACGTATAGGCTCTTTTTATGTGAAAGCTGACTTACAACCTGACTGGGATATTATAAATCGTTCAGCTATTGCTGTATTAAACCAATATAACAGTGCCAATGCGGATTCATTGTGCAACATTATTGAAAAGCATGGGGAAGAATATATAGAACCTATCGTTTCACGAGGAGAAATATTACCATTCTTGACAGACAAAGATATAGAGCATCTTTCAAAGAAGGTTACGAAAGATGAGAGTCCAATCATGTATTGTTGGTATAAGACCGATACGGATGCAGATGCCATGTATATCTATCAAACGGACGAAAAGGCAAGTAACAAGCCGCTGGTTAAAGTCCGTTATCATTTGGATGGGCGTAAACCGGAAATTATATTTCCAGAATAGCATACGAATATCTTGTATTCTGTAAAAAAAAGAAAAGTAATAAGATGCTGCACGGGATGGTTGGGTACACGTTAGCCCGGAATTATAATATATTGAATTATGAACATTAAAACATTTATCGTAATCATTTTCTTAAGTGGCTTATACGCTTGCAGCCAAGAGAAAGTCTCTTTTATTCCGAAAGAGATTCCTGTGCTTACTCCTGATTTTGAGAAGTTGTCTAAAAAGGAAAGGATGCACTTCCTCAATAACAAGATGGGGATTGATACGCTTTCTGATGGTACTATAAAAGTGTACGAGGTATCGGAAGAGAATATACGTATATATGAATCTCTGGCTCAATATCCTTATTACTGTATCAGTCGAACTTTTGACAAACGAACGGGGAACCTCTTATTCAAAGGTGTGTTAGCTCCATGTTATCTCGCTATTGGAAAAAGTTATTATTACGATAAAACTGGAAAGCTGGAAAAGGAAATAGACGAAGAAAAGGGTTACAAGTTCCGCATAAATCAATTACTGCACTGTTTAGATGTACGAGGTATAGATATACCAAACAGCATTTTGGATCAGTATGCAGTTGTAGATGTGGAAAGTTATTCCGAACCCGACTCGACACGGGTGGGGTATTTAAAGGAGATAGAAAAAACGATAATAGATGGGAAACCTTGCTATAAGGTTAATTACTTTTTCTACAGGTTTGTACCTGCGCCGAGTATATTCAGAGTCGCATCAAGCAAGTGTCTGGAAATAAATGGGATGGATGGTACGATATTGAAAGAAGAGTATGGTGGTATATTGCATAATGATTATGACATGAGTAATCCAGAAGTTCGCAAATGGGTAGATGAACATGATAAGTGATGAACAAAAGATGCCAGATGAAGCCGTTAAATATCCTAATATGGTCGATTACCGAAAAGAACGGATGGAAAACGAAAAGGGAGTTTAGGGGTGGCAGGGTATCTTGGGTACTATCAATGAAAAGGAAATAATAAAATACCGGATTATGAATATTAAAACATTTTTATTTATGGCTACAATGGGATTTGCGACTTGTGGCAATGCACAAGTGAAAATAAAGAGTTTGTCACTTATATTCAAGCGACAACTTGCGGTGATGGTCTTTTTAATTATCAGCATACTGCCGATAACTGCACAGGAAACCAATCAGACCTCAAAAGAAAAGCAAAAAGTGGAATCTTCACGGCTGCCCTTCATGATGTCATTTTCGATAGGTTCAAATTTCAATACCGGGGGAAGTGATTATGCTGAATGGTTTGGCTCACGGGCGGATGTTGCCACGCAGTTTGACTGGCGAATGAATGTTCCGTTGTTCCGTCATTGGTGCGCATATTTAGATTTGGGTGTCAGCTTTTTTAACATACAAACAGACAATTCGGGTGAAAATATTGCAGGTGCAGTCATCGACAAGCTATTCCCCGGACTAAGCAAGATAAAACCATCACTTAGCACAGGAATCACTTACGTTGTAGAAAAAAGGAAATGGCAGTTCATGCCGAGAGCCGGAATAGGCTGGACGAGTGCAGGCAATTCAAATAAGACGAAAAGTGCTGACGGGCAGGTTTATCAACTCGAAATAAACAGGTCACCCATGTTCTTTAACACCGGGGCTTCCATAGGTTACCGCACATCAAATTTATGTAGTTTCATCCTTGATATTAACTACCGTTGCCCTCTGCAATCCTGCAAAGCGACCTATACAACTACCCTGCCGGATTTACCCCCTGTAACAGAAGTCATGAAATCCCGTTCATGGGCAAACGATTTGAGCGTTTCACTTGGTATTCAGTTGCAATTAGGAAAGAATAATAAGAAATGAAATATGATGATAGTTCGTTTATTTGGCTGAAAGCTAAGTTCAAAATAAAGATTGCATCAGTGGTTCTTTGCTACTTTGCTTTTCCGCCACAGCGTCACGAAGAAAGTAGTGAAAAATCCGGTTGAAAAAGTGGTTTCTTTGCTTCTTGTCTTTTCCGCTACGGCTCATGAAAGAAAGAAGTCCGGCAAAATATCCGGTAAAAAACAAAGGGCAGTAAAAAAAGAAGTCCGGGCGGATCGCTACCCGTCCCGAACTTCCGGCGATGAAACAAAAGAGTAGAAAGAAAGTAGCGGGCGGATTTCTCCGCCCTTGCCCTCTGTTGGGTTAGGCTGCAATCCCTTCGGGCTGCGGTTGTTCTTCGGGTTGGGTGATTTCATGCCCTTTTGCCTTCGTCTTTTCCTGTACCAAAAGAACGGCTTTGCGTTCCTCGATGCGTTGGTGTCGTTTCTCGTAAACTTCGTTATATCCGCTTTCGATGGCTGAAAGTTCTTCGGGCATGTGCTTACGGGCAAAATCAAGCAAAAGGGATGCTTCGGTATTGTTACCGTATGCGCTTCGGAAATTGGCTATCAGATAATCCCTGCGGATAATGGTCTTTATCCTAACGGTGAGGTTTTCCACGATATTCATTTTGTCCTCGTCCGTGAGGTAGTGTTTCCCTTCTTCGGTGATACCTACGGCTGCAAAATGTTCGCTCCGCAAATTGGAGAGCATGAAGAAATAGAATATCTTTTCCTCGTCCGCACTGAACTTGCCGCCCGTTATGTCGGCTTCCATTATTTGCCGTTTGGTATCTTCAACCGTCTTTTCTATGGCTATCTCCTTGTTGCGTTCGTCCTGTTTCTCCAACTTCTGAACGGGTGAAAGGGTGGTTTCGGTGGGCGTTCCGTCCGCTTCGGCTGCGTTCTCCACATAACAGAAAGTAATCTCCTGTTTCCCTATCTTGGCGTAAACGGTGATTTCTCCGGCTTCGCTCCGCCCTGTGATTTCTTCCTCTTTCTCCATGTAGTCCGCCCATTGCTGCTCGTAACGGGTGCGGGCTTCCTCGTAACGTTCGGGGGTGTTGAAATTTTCCTCTTTGGGTTCTTGGGGACTTGTGGGGAAAGCGGTGTATCTTTCAAGGTTTTCGACCTCGTACCCTAAAGCGGTCAACCGTTCTATTACTGTTTCGTTGGTGCTATAACGGTCACGGCAAAGGGAAACATTGGGCTGTTGCTGTATGATTTGGACGGCTCTCTCCATGAGGAAAGAAGCGTTCATTTCAGCCAAACAGGTGCGGTTGGCACAATGTCCGCAACCGCCATCGGCAAACAAAAGAAGGTTGTTCGTGTTGTGGGCGCACGTTACACATTCGGTCTTGTCAAAGAAGTAATACCGTAAATCTGTGGTATAGTTGCTCTCTATCCGTTTGGCAACATCGGCAGCTTTCAGCCCCCGCCAACTGTTGTAGTTGTTTCCGTCCTGCAAATGTTTCTCGTACACTTCACGCTGTATATCTTGCCCGTAACGGCAGATTTCGGCTGCTACGCTGATGGTGATTTCATCCGTTTCCAATAGTGTAGCGATTTCGGGGATTAGGGCGGTGAACTTTAGACGTGTGCGGATATAGTTCTCGTTCTTGCCGAAACGTACCGCCAATGTCTCTACGGTGTGCCTTCCCGTTTCAATCATGCGTTGGTAGGCGTTGGCTTCCTCGATGGGTGTCACGTCCTCACGCTGCAAGTTCTCGGCTATGGCTGCATCTTCGGCTGCATCGTCCGTCAGTTCCGAAACAATGACGGGTATCTGTTCCATTTCCGCAATGACGGATGCACGGTATCTGCGTTCACCGAAAACAATCTCGTAACGGTCTGTGTCGGCTATCGGTCGCACGGTGATAGGCTGCAAAACTCCCTGCTGTTTGATACTCTCCGCCAGTTCATACAGGGCGGGTTCGCTGAAATATTTACGGGGGTTAAAACTGCTCGGCTGAATGTTTGCCAATGATACCCATGTGATGTTTTTCTCTGCTGCTGATTGATTTACTGTTGTTGCTTTCATAATTCTGTTATTTTTTAAGTTGATTAAAATTCTGTTTGATAAAATGGTTTCTTTGCTATCTTTCTTTCACCGCTCCGGCTCACCGAAAGAAAGTAGCGGGCGGACTGCTCCGCCCTTGTGAGCCTTATTTGCGGTTATAACATACGTTTACAAAATTCATTTTCCGTTCTACCGCATTTTTCAGCGTGTAATATGTTCCGCCAACGGGGGCGAGTGCATCGTAATAAACCATAAGGAAGGCGGAGTTATTTAAAAGGTAGTCGTTACGGCACAAAAAACAGCCTTCAAAATAGTTTTCGGATAGGGTTACAACTTCATCGGCTTGCGCCAAAATGTTGTTATAACGCTGTTTGTAGGCTTCGGGGTATCGGTCTGCCTGCCCTTTGAACGGAATAACGCATTTTAGACGGATGTACGGGTATTCCTTTTTGAGCCTTAAAACTTCTTCGGCTGCAATGATGTCGAAGCCGTCAGCCATTCCCGACAAAAAGGTGTGATAACCTTTCTTTATGCAAAATTCCTCTATCGCTGCCCACGTGGTATGTGCCACGTTTATAAAAAAACGTTGGCGGTCGGTCGTGAATTTGGCTATCCGATTGGCACGGTGTCCCGAAAAAGCAACGGTACTTTTTTTCAGCCATTCGTCACGCTCTTTCCGGCATTGCTCCAATGTAGAGCGCAATGTTGAAAACAACTCACCGTTTAAGTGTCGGTAGTCATATTGGTAGTATATTTTTCCTCTGAACGCTCCTAAACAGCATTTTATATACTTTTCCTCTCCCAAACCTTTGGTTGTTGATACTCCGTTTTCAGTCAATTTTTTTGTTTCCATATTGGTATATTTTAGATTGTTATTACTTGGTTATTTCTTCCCATACGCCACGCTGTTTGTCAAAATCAACGTTGAAATAATAGGCGGTCTTTGTCTTGGGCTTCTTCCGTCCGCCCAAAACTTGGGTTTCTAAAACCTTGTACCCTTTGCGGGTTTCCGCCACAATTTCACAGGTGAGGTACGATAAAAATTTGTGCTTGAATTTCTTTCCTTCCATAATTCAGAATATTAAAAGAATGATAATCAGAACGAACACGATACCGACAAACAACCGCCAAACAAGGGCGAGAATAAACCGTGCCACGAAGTAAAACAGGAGTACGGCGAAGAATAAGGCGAAAAACTGCCCTGTGGTGGTGAAAAAGTAAATCACCACAGACCAAAGGATTAGGCGGTATATCAGTTTGTATATGAGTATCGTTTTCATTTTATCGGGTGTTGTGGGCGGATTGCTCCGCCCTTGTTCGTATTTAGGCATAGAATACAAAACCGTCAAGGAACTTGTAACTACCGTTGAATAGGTCACGGGCATAGGCTGCATAATCGAAATAATTCAGAGCAAAATCGGGTAGCTCGTAACATTGTTCTATTACTTCACGGGCATAATCTTCTTCCTCGTCATATTGCCCGATATATTCATCAGTGAATTTTTTTACAAGGTCGTCCGCATCGGCTTTGCTTAAATCCCTACTTTCGTAATCCAACCAAGCGGAAAAGGCTTCTTGTACGGTTGAGTCCATATCTTCCACTTTGTCCCGTAGCTCGAAGAATATCTCTGAAATCCAACTTTCGCTAACGAGTTCTTCGGGTATGTTTTCCCGGTCTTGAAACATAAATTCGGGGTCTTCCTCGTCTTTGTGTAGTTCCTTGCACGCTTCCATAAATTCGTCTTTGTCGGCAAAATCGGAGAGATTGAACCATTTGCCGAAAAGTGAACCTGCATTGTACTTGGCGTATGTGCCTACATAAATTGCTGCTTCTGAAAAATCTGCTGCCATAACTCAAAAAATTAAATTGTTACTACTTGTTTTTGTTATCATCGCTTGCCGCCCCAACCAAATTTTTTCCCTTTGGCTGATTGGGAAGAACATTGACAATAATCAAGAGCGGAAAGGGGGAATTGCAATTATCTGAAAAAATGGTAAATACTACCCGCAGGGTGGAGATTTGGCATTTTTTGCGGATTTGCTTTCGCCCCTGCCTACCTTCGTCAATGTTTTCCCAATCAGCCCTAAGGGGGAAAATTCAACCCTTCAGTAAATTGAATGAGTAATAGATTACTTATCGGTACAAGTCGGGAAAGTGCTGTTATGAAAGCCGGAAAGTCCCGTTTCCGGGAAAGGAAAAGAAAAACAGGTTGGTAATGCGGGGTGGAAAGACAACTCTTTGGCGTGGGGGATTCTTCTTTTGCCGATTTATCGGATTAGAAAGAAGGGTACACCACGACAATGTGTTGTGCGGGTTGGCGAGGTTCTTTTCGTTCGGTTTACGGTAAACGGACAGAGCAATCAGCTATCCGGCTTTTGCGGATGGCCGTGCGATGGCAGTGGCGGAAACGGGCGGAAAGTTCCGCAGACCAAGGATTATCCTTTCAGTCACGGCAAAGCCCAAAGAAGAAAATAACGGTTGAAAAAACGGGTAAGACAATAAGGGGCTGCCGGGACAAACATCAGGGAACTTATTTGAACGGGATGGCGCACGGAAAGTTTCGATGAAATCGAAGCTCCGGGTGACAGCACGGGCGAATGTGTCCCGTTTGTCCCTTCCGGTTTTGCGTACACTTTCGGGCATGGAGCTTGCCGGAGTGCTTGAAGGTGTACGGGAAGCTGGAACAGACCTATACCGCTGACGGGTGGGCGGGAATAAATGGAAACAGCCGTCCAATAAATTATGCAAACTGTGTGAGGGTTTGGAAATTAAATTCTTATATTTGAGGCAGAAGAGGATAAAAAGGAAGGATTGAATATTATAGGCGGTTGCCCATCAAAACAGGCATCTATGATAGAATCTCTCTTTGGTATTGGCAAATAAGACAAATATAGGATAGTCTGTACTCAAAATAAATACAATTATGAAACTATTTACAATATCGCTATTATTGGCATTGCTTGTGGGTTGTGTGAATAAAGAGGAGAAACGTTATAGATACGTTTGTGATAGTTTGAACAGGCTGGATTTTCCGCCAAGGCAGTTCGATACACTATTTTTTCATAAGTATGAAAATGGGGATATAGTTGATACGGTATATCCTGACGGTAGGTATGAATTTATACAAACTTTATATAATGGTAATTATTATCGCCTGAT
>OGJR01000657.1_pt1 | contig 28058 bp, 18 predicted proteins | sample 1572301 | NCBI WGS metagenome assembly OGJR01 (sample SAMEA2582083, study PRJEB24529) | metagenome | biome: Human gut stool | place: China | collected 2011 | reverse complement strand
GGTTTTTATCCATATTTTTCTATCATATTTCTACCGTGACACAAATTCACGGTTAACCCGAATGTCACAGTGACGCATTAGTTGACGTGTGTTGACAATGGTTTACATGTGTTGACAAAATCCGGGAGAAATAAGGAGAAATTATCCCCAATGTAAACAAGGAAAATATGGAAGTAAGAAAGATTTGTCAATGGTGTGGAAAGCCATTTATAGCTCAAAAGACAACGACCTGCTATTGTAGCCATCAGTGTTCCAATCTTGGTTACAAAGAACGCATCCGAGAACGCAAGCGGCAGTTGAAACGCTCGCAAGAGTTGCTACAACCTCGACAAGCCGCCGAGGGACAGGATTTCTTCTCTTTTGCCCAAGCAGCAAAGTTGATGGGCGTAACCAGACAATACATATATAAATTGGTAAAGGAATCCAAACTTCGGGCTTCACGCATCAGTGGTAAGAAGTCGCTCATTCGCCGTGCTGACATCGAACTAATGATGAAAACCAAACCGTATGAGCGCATCATGCCTAAAGAGGACTTCGACATCACCGAGTATTACACTGCTGAAGAAATTGCAGAGAAATATAAGGTCAACGCCAAATGGGTGTGGACTTATACACGGCAGCACAAAGTTCCGAAGGTACGAATCCGCCAGTTCAACTATTACAGCAAAAAGCATATTGATGCTGCCTTTGCCAAATACGAAGTGGATTCCGACCTGACCGAATGGTACACACCCGAAGAGATTCAGGAAAAATACGGCATGACACGCGTTGCCATCCGTTCGCAGGTGTATCGGAACAACATTCCATCCAAGAAGGAACATGGACAAATCTATTATTCAAAGCTCCATTTCGACCTATCCAAAACATCGGAACAGGAAAGCAAAGCGGAATACTATACCGTCAAGGAGGCTATGGAAAAATTCAAACTCTCCCGCGACTCTGTTTACGGCATTCTGCAATTCCATCAGATCAACCGCGAGAAGAACGGACGGTTCGTCCGATTCCTAAAAGTAGAGTTTGACAGGGTTATGGGTGTTCACAAATAATCTAATTTGTCGCTATCCATTAATTATTCAAAAATTAATCTCTGCTGTAGGTAATCTGCATGATTACATTACAGAGTTTTGCCATCGAATTAATAATAACCATAAAAATATATTAGTATGCATGAATGTAAAACAGTAACGTTGAGAACACGTCCGTTAAAAGGTAGAATGATGTCTTTCTATTTAGATTATTATCCTGGGTATCGAGACAAAGAGACTATGAAAGTTATCCGTCATGAATCGCTTGGCATCTATGTCTATGCCAACCCGAGAAACAAACGGGAACAGAATTTCAACGAGGTAATGACCGAGAAAGCCGAAGCCATCCGTTGCCGTAGGTTCGAGTCAGTTGTCAATGAACGGTATGACTTCTTTGACAAGTACAAACTCAAGGCAGACTTCTTGGAGCATTATCGCAAACAACTCCGTAAGCATGACCAGAAATGGGAGTTTGTCTATCTGCATTTCAACAACTTCGTACATGGTAAATGTACTTTTGAAGAGATTGACATAGACCTTTGCAACAAGTTTCGGGAGTATCTGCTCACGGCTAAGAAACTGAGACGTAACGGACGCATAACACGAAACTCCGCATCGGGATACTGGTCTACTTTCAGGGGATTCTTGAAAATCCTCTACCGCAATGGAATGATAAAGACCAATGTCAATGATTTTTTGGATAAGATTGAAACGGAGGACGTTGTTAAAGAGTATCTGTCTGTAGATGAACTGTACAAGTTGGCTGAAACACCGTGCAAAAAGCCCATTCTGAAAATAGCATCGCTGTTTTCATGTATGACCAGTTTACGCATCAGTGATATTCTCGCACTATGCTGGGAAGATATTGTAGACTACTCAGCCGGAGGGAAATGCGTACATATCATTACACAAAAAAACAAAGCGGAAGACATCATTCCTATTAGTGAAGAAGCATTGGGATTGATAGGCTATAGTTCAGAAAAGAAAGGTTTGGTATTCAAGGGACTTATGCGTAGTTGGACGCAAATTCCGATGAAAGAATGGATTCGTTCTGCCGGAATCACCAAAAATATAACCTTCCATTCCTATCGTAGAACATTTGCAACGCTACAAGCCGCTGCCGGAACGGACATCCGCACCATACAGAGCATCATGGCGCACAAGAGTATCACCACCACTCAAAGGTATATCAAAGTCGTGGATGCCAACAAACGTGAAGCCAGCAAGAAGATTACCTTGACACGGAAAGACTGACAGCCACTTATCCCTATTTTAAGCGGTTAGAGTATGATTTTTAGTCTGAAATCATACTCTAACCGTTATTTTTTACAAATATTGAGCGATTCGTCATCACTAATTATATATATCTGGAATATAGCACATAACTTTGCCATATAACTATTTCAAATACTTGCAGAAGATGACAAATAATACTCAAATTCGGACCAAGAGGCTAAGCTTTATTCTTGCATTATTGGTAATTGCCTATGTGGCAGTAGACACTTACCTATTCACTTATCACAAAATCAATACCACAACAATAACGACTCCAGTTATAATCGGCCTTGTGGTTACAATCCTATTATGTGGTCTACTGCAACGATTTTTCTACACATGGTTGACGAAGAATCCAATCAATTTTTCTTTTGACCGGCAATCTCCTATTATTACTGACTCTTGTTTCGAAATAAATACTGATTGTGTAGATGAAATTCAAACGATTGAACAGCCCAATAGTTCAGTTATAGATAATTATGATACAATACGAGAGAACATCAAAAAGAAAGAAGCAGAAAAACAAGTAGAAGTCATGAATGCTATTCGTGAATATGTAACTATTAAAACCGCACCCTATCTGTCTAAAGAAGCTATTGCAATCCTCATTTCCAATATTGAGTATATGGCCTGTGATAGATCCGATTTATACAAGCCCATTCGCTCCAATATAGATAATCCGCTAAGGTCACCAGGACTTCGCCATCTGGCATGGAATGTAGGTGAACGCTTGGGAGTATCATTGGCTAAAAGAGCCGTTTTTATCAAGTCTTCATTTCCTCACGAACTCGAAAATGCGACTCTTGAATATCTCAAACTTAATTTGCGGGATCAAGTTCCTAGTCAGATTCCTATTGACGTGCCCGATAAAGGCGATTATCGCTTCCATTTAGAAACAGATAATAGTAACTCAGACTAAAAAAACGCATGCAGACGAAATAATTAATCCGGTCTGTATTGTTCTGCAAGGTTTCATTGAGTTGGTTCGCAGCATATTAAACGATTAAAAGAGTATAATATGGAAAAAGACCAACTGACATTCAACGACCTGCCGACTGTGGTGGGCGAACTATGCGACAGAATCGCAAGTATGGAAAATCTGCTGACGGAGAAACTTTCTAAGCAGTACGAAACCAAAGAGAACACGCACGTCCCCATGACCGTACAGGAGGCTTGTGCCTATCTTAAAATGCCGTTGTCAACCTTTTATTACAAGGTCAAAAAGGACGATATTCCGGTTATAAAACAAGGAAAACATCTCTACATCTATCGTGATGAGCTGGACAGATGGTTGGAATCCTCCCGAAAGAATCCGGCTCCGCAAAGTTTCGAAGAAGAGAATAAGTCCATGCTCGCATCCCATCGTCGTAAACCGAACCCGAAAAACTGGTAACTATGGAGAAGGCGGACAATACGACTCCTTCACGTGAGGAATTAGCGGTTTATGTGGAGGAATCAATCGTGAGCGTAACGAATACATACGAGCAGTCGCCAGTGGTGCTGATGGTAGACGATGCTGTTATTGGCACATTAGGAAACTTCAGTGCATCCATCGGAAAAGCCAAAAGCAAGAAAACCTTTAATGTATCGGCCATTGTCGCATCGGCATTGAGAAACAGCACCGTTCTTCATTATCGGTCCACTTTTCCCGATAATAAGCGGAATATTCTGTACATCGACACGGAGCAAGGACGACATCATTGCCAGCAAATATTGAAACGAATACTACGTTTGGCTGAATTGCAGGAAGACAAGAAGCCGGATAATCTGATTATGCTGGCTCTGCGCAAGTTTTCCCCTAAACTACGTCTGGCAATAGTCGAACAGGCCATTGGCACAATACCGGATTTGGGATTGGTCATCATAGATGGCATCCGTGATTTCCTGTATGACATCAATTCTCCCGGTGAATCTACCGATATCATCTCCAAATTCATGCAGTGGACGGACGACAGACAGATTCACATCCATACCGTACTGCATCAGAACAAGAATGACGAACATGCGCGTGGTCACATTGGTACTGAACTCAACAATAAAGCAGAGACCATTATGCAGATCGAGGTGGATAAAGAGGACAAGACTATAAGCGTGGTCGAAGCCGTGCATATCCGCGACCGTGAGTTTGAACCTTTCGCTTTCCGTATAAACGAAGAAGCTCTGCCCGAACTGGTAGAACTTTATCTGCCCAAAGAAAAGAAAATCGGACGACCGACCAAAGAACCGTTTGATCCATACAAGGAAATTTCAGAGAGTGTACATCGCGCAGCATTGGATGCCGCTTTTGCTAATGGAAACATCAGCAGTTACGATGAGTATCTGGAACGCTTGAAAGAGGGGTACGGATTGCAGAATGTAAAGCTCGGTCACAACAAGGCGGTCAAGGTAGCCACATTTCTCGGTAATAAGCGAATGGTGATAAAAGAGGGGAAAGAATATATGGTCAATCCTGAATACCATTACTGAGTTCAACTTTACTTTATTGTAGGAGCGTATATATAAGAATAAAGCAAAGTAGTCAGGGGTTGCACACAAGGTATTCATTCTATCCCCCCCTCTTTTAGATGAATATCTTAGTTTCTGGTTCAAATCCGTCTGCTGATTCTGTATGCACATCCAATATGGCTTGCCGGAAAGCATCAACAGGTATCCGTTGCAAGATATGCCAAGGTATAACCTCACTACGTTACGGTTGTACACTGGCACTCGCCTGCTCAGTTCCCTCGCCGGTGCGGTACTCGCAAGCTCGCACCTATTCACAATTACAACAATGATTCAAATGAAAGAAGATATTGAAAATACATCGAACTCCTCTAAAGAAACCAGAAACGTCTTCATCGGAGCGAAAGTCACTCCTACTCAGAAGGAGTATATAAAATCAATGGCTACCCAATGCGGTATGACCATAAGTGATTACCTATTGTCGTGCGCCTATAACTTCAAGCCCAAATCGAGACTTACGAAAGAAGAAGCAGCCCTGTTGCAGAATCTGGACGATTGTCGGGCAGACCTCGTAAAATACACCTCCGCCCTACACGGAATGTCCACAAAGCAGCGCATGGCAATGTTCAATCAGATTCCGTTCATGGTCAACTGGCTCAAGGAACTTGGCAATGTAGCCGAAAGTGTCTGCCAGTTCCTGAATGCTGTAAAAGAGAAGAACAAAATTCCGTCCAACCTTAAATCCGAAGAAGAATGATTGCAAAAGCCAAAGCCATATCGCACGGCATCAACGACCTCCGTTACATTACCGGTGAATCACAGCATAAGAAGCATCCGGAGAAAATTTATCGTGTATTGGACAATCTGTTGCCCTCAGAACCAGACGCTATGGGAATATGGAACTCCATGCAGTTGACCCTATCCCAGCATCGCCCGATAAAGAACTCCGTTATCAGAATCGAGTTGAGTCCATCGCCCAAGCATACCCAATTCTATGACATCGAAGATTGGCAAAAACTTTGGCAAGAGTTCGCCGAGGAGTTCGACAAACAGGTGATTACCGGCAAGGATGGAAAAATCCGTTCCTGTCCAACCAATTTAGCTAACAGTAAATACTCTGTTTGGCTACATACAGAATCCAAAGGTGAAGTTCCCCACCTCCATGCTGCGGTCTGCCGTTTGGATGAAAACGGCAATATCAACAACGACCATAACATTCATCTTCGGGCGCAACGTGCCGCCGAGCGAGTGGCAAAGAAACGTGGCTGGACGACTGCGGCACAAATCCGGAATCGCAACATTCCACAAGTGAACCGTGACTGTATGGAGGTGTTGAAAGCAATGCCATCGTGGTCATGGGATGAGTACAAGAATGCTCTTGCCCGGAAAGGCTACGTCGTGCATGAACGAGAGGACAAGCAAGGTATTCTTCGTGGATATGCCCTCATGAATGGAAACACCAAATACAAGGCTTCCGAATTAGGAATCGGCAGGAACCTGATGGTCTCGAAACTTCCTGCAACATGGAAGAAACTGCACCATCAGCCAGCTACCTTCATTGATAATAATACCCCCAAAACCGTTCAACAGGTAGCGATACATAAGGTTGCTCCTATTGACTATACCCAATATCTCACATATAGTCAGGATATGATTTCCTATACCCTCAGCCATGAAGGTAAGGATTACAGATTCTATATCCCGGAAAAAGTACTTGACTGTTTCAATGACGAATTTGATTACAGGTTTATTGCCAACTGTCAGGAACTTACCGATATGGCAGTAGCTATATTTGTCGGACTGATAGATACCCCCAACGTAACAACAGGTGGAGGTGGTGGAGGCTCACAAAGCGACCTTCCGTGGAGAGACCAGGACGAAGACGATTTGCAATTGGCACGCAGGTGTGCTCGTGCTGCCGGTCGTTCGTTAGGGAAGAAAACGAAAACAGGATTAAAACGATAAGCCCATGAAACCGAACATGAAAAAGAAATTTGATTTTTCCGCAGAAATAAGTAAAGTGGAATCCATAAAAGCCACTCCCAAGAATGAATATCTGGAGGAAGAAAAGCGTTTACTCGATATCAACGCAAAGGAACTTGCCAGCCTAAATGACAACGTATATAAGTTGAGAACAGAAGTTAAAAATCTATCCGACTCTATACGTGAGTGCAAACCTATCATTTCTGAAGAAATGCAGAAGTTAGCAGTAGAATTCGGTGCGACCCTTCTATGCAATTTTCTCAGCCAGATTGAGAGCAAATGCAAGGAAGCCGAGAGAAGAATGAAGAAAGCCGACAATGCCATCCACATCCCAGATACGGCATTCTACATTTTGATAATTATTGTAGTCGCTCTATCTTCTTTTTTCGTGTGCATAATAGGGGCAAATGCAGAGATTTTGCATTCCGTATTGATTTGGAAAGCTGTTATTGGTTGTATTCTTATGGTTGTTTTGGGGATTGGTATTGCTGTAATTATACAGAAGTTTTCGGACAGTGGTAAATAAACGAAAAGTCTCAATCGGATAGGAATGCTATCGGTTGAGACTTTATTTTATTCGTTATCAAACAATCCCTTTTCTTTCCATAACTTTAGTTATAAATTCCTCTATTCTCTTGCATTTGATTTAGTGATTACGTTTATGGCTTACACGAAGTTTGTCATCATCTTCTCTATACGATGAGATATATCCAATAGTTTTTAGCTTACCTAAAAGCATTTCATTCATGTGATTATTTTCTATAGTAGCCTTTTTTGATTTATCTGTAATACTTCGATAAGAATCGCCTAAAGACTCTATTAATTCTGTCACAATGTCAAAATCATCTCTATACTTTTCAATTAAGTCTATCAAAAAAGACAATCGCTCTGGCAAATTAGTAGAATCGGCTAAAATGTACTTCTCTGTATCATAATCAAATTTTTCAATATTGTTTTTCACCACAGGAAGAGTGATATTTGCCAATTCATTATCCCACACAATATGAGGAAGAAAATATTGAACTACACTTAGAGCTTTTTCACCGATTACTCTTGGATTTCTCATAAGATGCTTGTATAACCTCATATCTGTAGGTAACTCCTCTATTCCTATAATGCACTCATCCAAATACTTATCTACATAATAAGTAAGTACATCACTATGATTGTCTCTAATTGTAGTCGTATAATATGTACTATATGGAAGCATACCGGCACAAAGTAACGATTTAAAATGAGCGTTATCTACACTGTTAATATCTGCATCCTTAAATGTAACTCCATCAAAGATTTTGATAAGTTTATCGTATACCGACATTTCAAAATCTGATGTCAACAAAGCACTGTTTGCCAGTAGTTCTTTCTGAGTATCATCCAATTCAGATATATCTGTTAATTCATCAATATGCTTCGTAATGAATATTCGCAAACTAGAAATCATTACATTATTCTGACTCTCATAGAATGCATATATCTCAGGCCATGCTGGTGTAACTATATCAACTTCAATAGCGGACACCCACTGTGTATTGTTAACATCGGAAAGAGAAACTTTATTCTGTTGCTCCGAAAGGTATTTGCGTTTTGTTTCCTCTGATATATCTTCAGAATTAACAATTTCAAGAATAATTTCTATGCTCTCTTGTTTTGCAGCATCTGTGATAAATACATTATTTAGTGCATCATCAAAACGTTCATCTATATAATCTGATACTGTTTTAGCTGATTTACAACTTCTCAGTATTGTAACATTTAAAGGATAATTATCCAATGTTTCCACCCTTTCATTTCGATAATGAACAAATGCGCATACAACATTTTCCGGTGTCAGCATATATGCTTCGTTTTCTACAACATATTCCAGCAAACACCCTGATTCTGCATCTATATCTGTAAAAATCAGTTTTCCATTCGATACTATTTGTTTGACTGTATCAAAACCTATAAGATCTACTCTATGAGATATAAATGCGAAGTGTTTATTCAACCAGTTACGACTTTCTTTTGTGGAATGGTTTAATTCTAGGAATCGCAACCAAGCCTCGAATAATTCATCAGAATTCTGTTTCACGAAGATCTTCCATAATCCATCGACGATACTACCCAAATGGTTGAAAAGCGAGCTCGAATCTTCAACTAATTTATAGAAATCAATCAAAAAGTCCCACTTTTTATTATTCTTAACAACTTGTGCTATCGAATGAAGTTTTGAGTTATTGGCTTCTTCTTCAAGATGCTGACAAATATAATCAACCACCTGAATGTTCAATATACTTACATCATTGTAACATTTGTCAGGAATATTTTTCACGCACTGCTCCACCTTATCTATATGATAATCATACGGTAAACTATGCCGAATTTTTAATTCAAGGATAAAGTCATGATCATGCTTATTAATTGACTTTCCAAAAAAGAAAGATATATAATCAAAGTAATCTTCATTTATAAGACCTTCTTTTAAGAAAGATTCAAGCATTTTAGAGACGTTGAGTTCACTAAAAATTTTATGTGTTTGCATATCAACATCTAGCAATAGCTCTTGTATTGGAATAGCATAATGATTGTTACGAGATAATTCCAACATCTTGATTTGTTCACGACATTTTTTTTCGCCCTCTCGCAAGGCTTCTAATCGCTCATGGTAGGTAAAGTCAGGATTAACTATTTTCTCTATTTGACTGAATTGAATATTACATCTATCTTCACCTGTATCATAATAAGATCTAGGTCCATAATATCCGTTATTGTGGTATCTTGTGAATTTTTGATACCGAATTGAGGACTGTGATATAAATGAGTTAAATAAGGTTTCATTCTCTGCGATACTTTCAAGAGTCAAAAAATTATTTTCGACAAAAAAAGACAAGACATTATTTTCGTTTTGTTTTGATAATACTTTACGATACCCTTCGATATAAACTAACCTCAACTCTTTTTCCTGCAGAGCATGTGTCGTTTCTAAAGATTGAAGTTTTTTAGTGATTCCATTAATATGTTCGTCAATCTGTTTATTGCGCTCAACCAATAATTCACTTTTCTTATGCAAACAATCATATAAAACACCCTTTCCTTTATGTAGATCAGCAAAATCTTGTGGATGATAGTTTTTATATACAATCATGGCAAGAAGCTTGTTTTGATCAAGTTTCTCATCAAGTTTTTCTCTATATTGAGCATATTCATTGACAATGTTCTTAAGTAATCTCATATCGTCAATGAAAAAAGCTAAACTATCTATCACCTCTACATTAAGATCTGAAAAACCTTTTATCTCGAGTTCTTCTTTCAGTTTATCTGCCGAGTTTGATGAGTTGATTATTGGGATTACGGTTGTGATATAATCAAAGAATTTAGTACGTTCTTCATCAAAAAACATATCATCTTTAACCGCATAAATGAACGTAACTTTACACCCCACAGAGTTTGACTGATTTAAGAGTTGATTCACTTCTCTTAACTTGAGAAAAATATCCGTGTTATCAAATCTATCTAAATCTTCTATAATCACGACATTATAATCAGTAGCTTCAAAGAAATAGACTATCTCATCCATATGCTTATTGAAAACAGATGTATCCTCTTTGCTTTCTTTTAATTCAACCTCACCATCCTTTAGATTTAGTCTGTTAACTTTAGTGTTACCTAATGTTCTGATAATCATTCGGACAAATTGTATTGTCGCTCCCAATATGTATATAATAGATACAATATCAGCTAATCTGTTTAGCACTTGATTACTAAGTAGCTGACAAATCCAATCTACTTTTAAAAACGATGGTTCAAATACTATAATCAAGGCTACAATATATAGTATTATTGCAATTGATAGAGTATATTGAGTCCAAGTTGGTTTATGATAAATCCTTTTAAGCCTAGAATTATACAGAGTCTCCTGCTTTTCCTTATAAATCAGTTGTTGAAGAATACTATATTCAATACGATTGTTCATCGTATCAATATCTATCTCATCCCTTTCATCATCTAATGGCGACTTTAGTGTAGCAAGAGATATTGAAAGATATTTGTATTTACGATAGTCTTTCATCAAAGAGCGAAGAATGGAACTTTTACCAGATCCATAAGGACCAGTAAGAGCAATGTTCAATATGTCTTTCTCTTCTAGTTTTCGTGCAAGATTCAAAACACTCCTATACTGCTTCTTATCACTTTCACTATCACGATTAAGCAGAGCAGGAGTTAATGATACTTGTTTATCATCCTCCATCGAATTATTTGCACATATTTTCTTCCAAAATCTCCAATTCATTTATTTTCAGCTATTTATTAATCATATTTTTCTAGTTTGTTACAGATTGCTATCTATATTAAAGCAACACCAAATTCACGGATTGTTTCTTCGCTATCTCTTCCTGAGACAGATTTGCCTGTCGCTTGCTCTATTCTGTCAAGCAATTGTTTTGCTCGATCTATGAAATAAGCATTGAAATCATCTAATGCAAGATGAGCATAACTTACCTTATGTGACTCTATAGCTTCCTGTATCTCAACTTGTTTTAATCCCTTATTTGCCATAGTTCCAATATAGGTACTTGGTGCATGTCCTCCTATTGAACGATTGGAAGATGCATAAATTGGAGTCTTATTAATGACAGAATTCCATTTTATACGTGGAAGGTTATTTTTCTCGCAATAAGTTTGAGGGAATATATGATGAATATCAGCATCTTCATCAATATAAGATGCTATATCCATACGATGACCTGTCATAAAATCAAGTGGTGAGTCTTGTAAGATAAGTGCCATAACACCTTTATACGCTGCACTATTCCTTGTCTGCATGGTCAACAAACGAGTTGGTTGTATATTGGAACGATATACAGTCTCTGGCATTTCACCACCTTCCATCCAACGGAATATGCCCATTATATCAGTTGCAAATCTAGCTTCATTGGCACCACCATATAGTTCACCCATTACGCCACACCAATACCAACGAGACAATAATTCCTGTTTGCTTCCAAGATGCAACATTTTTTTATTTTCGTTGTCGTATGCAAAGATTGCAGCAAGTGGAATAAGTTGTGACGAATATGGAAGATCTCTGGAACGGAAAATCCCCTGATGTACTAAGAAATCAGCTGCATCACAGAAACCTTTAATCAAAGCATCACGATACTTCAAATAATCTTTCAATTCAAGCCTAAGAATGTCTTTTTTCTTACATGTTACAGCTACACGCTCATCATCACCTGAAACAACTCTTTTATAATATGATACCAGTAGAGTCATTGCCGCCAAAAAATTGGCACCAGTGATTTCTTTTAATAATTCACCATTTACTTTTTGAGCAAAAATATGACGAATGGTCTCCCAATCTTTTCTCAATTCATGTCCTTCAGCAGCAAATGTAGCTGTGACGAGTTCGAAAACCGTAAGAGGTACACCACCAGTGTTTACATTCTCAAAAATCTGGCAGACAGCTTCTTTCGGGGTTTCTTTATCAAGCTGAATTATAGGTATGTTATACTCTAAAATTGGGCGAAGAATCTGCTGTGAGAAATCACGGAATAAATTTCTATACTCTCTATCACCTTTGTAATAGTCTTCCATATCATAATGCCAATCTTCCGTATCATTATGAGAAAACGTAATATTCAAGGGAAACATCAGGTTCTCAAATTCTTTCTCTCTTGTGGATAAGTCCAGCGTTACATCACGACCAATATTTGTTGTAAGCTGTTTCTTCTCTGATACAGATATGATTGCTTCCAATCTGTCCGCAGTAGAGTCTAGACATTTACGAATATCTAGATAATAATAGCGTTTGATAATTGTATCTCGATTGGTCTCTAATCGAGTATTAGTTGCTTTCTTACTTTTCAAGACCTGATATAAGGTTGTGAGTCGCTGTTGTCCATCGAGCACAAGCCACTCAGGTGTAACTTCTGATATAGAATCCACACCTTCAAATGTGCGATACTTAAAACGGATATGCTCACCACCATTAGCCAAAAACATCGCTGCCCCCATTGGGAAGCCAGATGTGATACTTTCTATTAGTTTACATATCTTCGTGTCATCCCAAACCCAACTACGTTGAAAGTCGGGTAATTGAGCCTTACCTTCTTCAACCATTTTTAGAAGGTCATCAAGTTTCTTATCGTGTGATTCAACAGCCATAACAAATTTATTTTATCAACCAATTAATAATACATCTCAATATACTGATAAGCCTTATCAAAAACTTCTTGATCTTTAATCTGGTAGTTAACCCACAGAATAGAACGTAGTTTCTTTTTTATCTCTCGCTGAGCTGTAATGCTTTTAAAAGCATCTTTAAACTTACGTACAATAGCTACCACATTTTCATCAATATCAGCAACTACACGTTCTACAATGATAGGAGTATCCTCAGTTCTAATTGATTCAAACAACTCCGTAAGAGCAGCTTTAGCTTGTTCCCTCTTGTCAAGAGGTTGATTTGAGTTTTTTTCTTCCTCAAGCACTTCTTTAGCAAGGGTGAGCAATCCTCGGAGGAAATCAATACTAGTTATAAGATTTTCCTCCATATGACGGCGCAGTTCATCCAACTTCTCAGCAAATGCCTTGTAATTAGGGTCTCCATGATGCTCTCCTAACCTCAAACGAAGCATTTTTTCCACTTCCAATATCTTTTTAGGATTGTCTTTGGCTTGCTCCAACACCATATCAATTACATCTCCATCTACCACAAGATCCTCAAGTGGAGTCCCAATATCAATTGTATCAATGTTACGATGAATGATTTCAATGGTTTTAGCACCCAATAAAGTCCATATGAGTGAACCGCCGGTACTAACAGGACGTACACTTTGATATACCTGAGCCAGCCAAGTATAATCCGCCTGAAAAACAGCCAGCATTGCATCCGGGCTTACTGTTTCCCAAGCTTTAGCCAATCGTGAAAAATGTTTTGCAAAATTCGTTTTTGTAGACTCATCAAGTAAACATTGCTGAGCAGCCTGCAAACCTTCCCAACCACCGATTGTCCGATCTACACCAGGGAAAAAGTCAATACACTCTTGCAAACATTGAGGTATCAACACTTTTATCTCATCAATATTCTTTACAACCGTTTTTACCGTCTCTTCATCAAAAGCAAGACTTTTGGCTACATTATCAAATACACCAACGAAATCTACAATCAGACCACATTTCTTATCAACATTGTACTTTCTATTCGTGCGGCAAATAGCTTGTAACAACGTATGATCCTTCATCGGTTTATCAAGATACATACATTGCAAAATCGGAGCATCAAAACCTGTTAACAGCTTTGAAGTGACAATCACCATTTTAATCGGTGACAATGGATCACGGAATTGGTCAAGAAGTTTTCTTTCTTGTTCTCTATCACGACGGTATGCTTTATACTCATCAGCTTTATCACCAGCCGTATGCATAACGATAGTGGTTGCATCTTCCGTACCCAAAAGAGCATCAATCGCTTTCTTATATTTTACACAGCAGTCTCGATTATATACCACAACTTGGGCTTTCATGCCACTGGGCTCTACATACTCTTTGAAGTGATTTACAATATAACGTGCGACATCGTTAATTCGCTTCTCTGCTGTAAAAAATGCTTCAACAGAAGTTCGTTTTACTAATTCGTTCTTTTCTTCCTCGGATATTTGATCGGTCAGTTCATCAAATTCTTCTTGTAATTGAGTTTCGTTAAGATGCATCTCTACCGGCACTGTTTGGAAATTCAATTCAAGCGTAGCTCCATCTTCAACAGAATTTTGGAAAGTGTATTTTGAAATATATCCACCTTTCTCTAAATCCTCATCAGCACCAAACGATTGAAAAGTATTCTTATCTCGTTTGTTGATAGGCGTTCCGGTAAGACCAAAGAAAAATGCATTAGGTAGTGCATTGCGCATTTTTTGTCCTAAATCCTTTTCCTGAGTTCGGTGTGCTTCATCTACCAATAAAATGATATTATCTCTTTCATTCAGTACACTATCAACATCTCCGAACTTGAAAATTGTCGTTATCAGAATCTTGCGCTGATCCTGCTTGAAAAATGCAACTAACTCATCTTTTGTCTTTGCAGATTCTATATTAGGAATATCAGCACGAGTAAAATCGCCCGTTATCTGATCTTCCAAATCAATACGGTCATCAACGATAACAACTGTGGGAGCATGTAATTCGTTCTGCAAACGTAATTTTTGGGCAGCAAATACCATCAACCATGATTTTCCCGAACCTTGGAAATGCCAAATAAGACCTTTCTTCGGACCTTGTTTCTCTCGATATGTATTTAAGACACGCTGAACAATAGCTTCACCTCCTAGATATTGTTGATAACGGCAAACTATTTTTATTTTTTTGCCTGATGATGTTCCTGTAAAAACACTATAGTAACGATATATGTCAAGTAGTCGGTTTGGTTGAACTAACCCCATTACATTACTTTTAACCGACTCTATTGTGCCATGCTGACGACCTTCATCTTTAAACCAAGGCCCCCATTTGTCAACAGGAGCACAGATACCGGCATATTGAAGTTCTTTGCCTTCAGTAGCAAAGGTCAATATATTCGGAACAAACATTTCTGGAATGCTTTTTTCATAATGCAGCATATCGATGGCTCCGTCAGCCCATGTTATCTGAGGGCGAACAGGAGATTTTGCTTCACCAACACAAATCGGAATTCCATTTATCAGATAAACCAAATCCAAACGTTTACCTCCATCAACAGAGCTACGTGGAAATTCCCATTGATTGGTTACGACACAATAATCTTCGACCGCATCTTCGCTAAAGAATCTGATAGGTATATATTCACCATCCTTTCCAAAAGGCTCTGTGTTTTCATTAAATAGCAATGTACGAAAACGATCATTGGCAGTCACCAATTCATCATAATTACCTCCACAAGTAATAGCAGCACGGAGTTTATAAATAACTTGCTCCGCTTGTTGATGTGTTATCGGATTCAACCTAATAAGAGCTTCCAATAGCCATGATTCAACAAGGACAGAATCAGAACTACGAGGTATATCCTGTGACTTTACATACTGCCAACCACTTTGGGTTGCAGCTTCTATGAGCATTTGCTCCACTGTATTGTCTTCGTTAAACATATCTATGATTTTTATTGTTATCAATTTAATAATTAAGCGATTTTCCCTAATTCGTCACTTTGTATGTCATTCAAATATACTAAAGCTTTTTGAATGACAGATTTTGATTTGTCGGCTTGACGGTAGATCTGTTCAAACTTGTTTTGTTCGTTTCTTGAAGGTAGTACTATAAACTTAGCCATGAAATCCGACATACTTAAATTTTGAATGCCGGTAGTTTGACTTGCCATTGCTCTCATAGCAGCCTTATTGAGATTGTAGGAATTATATAAAGCGTAGAACAAGTACACTGGATTTACAGATTCCTTAGGACGCAGTACCTGCGTAAAGTTATTAGGCAGATAATCACCTATTTCATCAAAAAATACGACCCTACCAACCGGATTATCTTTAGTACCTCCAGACCTCTCCAAGATTGTATCACCTTGTTTGAGCTTTTTCCGTACAACTTTCTTAGGCTCAATATCTCTAGTTACAACATCTGTCAAATCAAGATATCCTTCATTAGTAAAGTTTGTTGTGCGAATCACTTTTATCGCATTCTCAGAAATCGGTTCGCTTCCCCATTCCCCAGGGAATGTATCTGATACCAAATCTTCTAATTTGCAATAAGATTCAACGTTCTCAAACATCTCGATAAATTGCGATTTGAAGTCGCCAAATTTTGATTTATCGGCTTGTTTGATGACATTTACAAACTGTATCTGTTCACTTAAACTTGGCATAGGAATCTTCATTGAACGTATAATGCCTTGTGATATATTTGGCTGTGCAGCTCCTCTACATTGAGCAATCATCCAATCCTTTTTGGATGACACAGCATAATATAAATACAATGGATTGAAAGCATCATTTGGCAGTAGAGCGCAAACTGCTTGGTTTGTTGTGAGAGGAATAGTTATAAATCCTACTTTACCGGCAGTAGCACCATACATCGCTATTACCACACTGTTTTTCGGCACCCACTTTGCTGCTGAATTTTCAAGTCCCTCCTCAGTTATGTATTTCTCAGTTGAAGAAATATAACCCAGATTGACCTCTCCACTTGAAAGCCAAGGTATAGTCCCCCCATCATAATATTCGCCTTTTTTCGTATTTGGAGTTCCACCAGACTGGGTCTCAATATGATCTCCTAAGCGAACTAAAGGACTATCTTGGAACATCTCGATAAATTGCGATTTCACCATTTCATCAGTGGCAACAAGTAGTTTCTTATAAGCTTCCTTCAATCGATAGGCTGCCCATAATTTATCAGCAAGTACTTTTTGTTCATCCAATGATGGTAGCTCAAATTCCTGCCTTGCTAAATCTTTCCAATTAATCGTAGGTGATAATCCGCCAACTGATATACGTACAGCAGTTTCCATAAACTTATCTGAGCTTATGAAAAAAGGGAAGTAATTTGCATCTATAACTTTAAGATTGGGTCTTAAGACCATTCCATGTGCAGAGAATATACCATCGAAAGGGGCTATGGCAACTTTACGCTGATAAGCTCTACGTTTGCCAAAAAGAACATCCCCCTTTTGCATAAGCAATTTATCCCCTGTCGGAGCAACATTTGAACCCCAACGAACAACATCAAAGCATCCCGGATCGATATGTTCCAGCCCAATATAATAAACCTTATCCTCTTCGGTAGGTTTCTTCTTTTGGGTACTATTTATTGCTATTTCATCGAATTTATATTTTGTCATTACTTAGTAAATCTATTAGAGTGACATATTGAACATGAAGCTCTTTCTGGCTATTCAACCATCTAGATATAGCACTTGAAAAACTTATTTCTTCTACTTCAGCATCTTTAATAAAAACATATTTCTGAATGCTTAAATCAAAGTCATTATTAGCTATATCATCCGTGGAAATAGACAGCTTAAATTGTTCTATATCTTCCTGAGAATGGAAGGCTTGAAGAATTTTTTCAATATGATGTTGTTCTAAATAACTCTCTGCATTTTTCCTTGTAACCTCCTTAACTGCATTTATGAAAGTAATTCTATTTTTCCTTTCTCGATCTTTATTCTTATTGCAGAATAATATACAAGCTTCCATTGGAGCATTATAAAACAAGTTTGGTCCAAGTCCTATTACAGCTTCTAAAAGGTCGCTTTTCACTAAGTTTGTTCTTACTTCTTTTTCCTCATTTCTAAATAAAATTCCATGAGGAAGCAATATTGCACAACGACCGTTTTCATCGTTCATTGACGCTAAAATATGCTGTATAAAAGCATAATCAGCCCTTCCTTGTGGAGGCGTTCCCAAGAAATTACGTCCCCACTTATCATTCATGAATTTCTCACGATTCCATTCTTTGATCGAATAAGGCGGATTTGCCAAAACAATATTGAACTTACGGAGATGACTACCGTCCAAGAATGCAGGATTCTCCAATGTATCTGCACATGCAATCGAAAAATCTTCAACTCCATTCAGGTAAAGATTCATTCGCGCAATAGAGGAAGTCAAACTATTCACCTCCTGTCCGAACACCTGCACACTCTGCCACTCTTCACCTTTGTTACGCAGATAGTCTAAGCATTTGACCAACATACCACCAGAACCGCAAGTCGGGTCATAAATACTTTCATTCGGTTGGGGTTGCAGTATCTCAGCCATAAGTTGAACGACTGTTCTATTCGTATAGAACTCCTGAGCAGTATTTCCAGCATCATCGGCAAACTTTCCAACAAGGTATTCGTATGCCTGCCCCATCTCATCGGCAGGACATGCTTTCAGACTCAATGTATATTTAGAGAAGTCCTCAATCAACGAAGTAATGATGCTATCGGGCATCTTTGCCTTATTGGTCCAACCATCCTTAGGTCCAAATATCCCTTCCAATCCTCCGATTTTTCTGCCATCCATTTCCTTAGCAGGATTGGCTTGCTCAATAGCAATAAATGCTTCGACTAATTTATTGCCAACATTTTCCGTTACTTCACGAACATCTCTCCAGTGCGCACCATCAGGAATGCGAATGGGGAGATCCTCTACTTGCATACCTGCATACTCAACTCCTCCTTCACACACAAATCCTTCAAACTGTTCATCATAAACATCGGAAATGCGTTTGAAAAAAAGCAAAGGGAAAATATACTCTTTATATCCAGCCGCATCAATCTGGCCACGCAAATGAGTGGCAGCTGCCCAAAGAAAACCTTTAAGTTCATCGAGCGTAATAGGGTCGTCCGGATGACGATATTGTTTTACTTTTTCTGCCATATTGATTATGCGTTAATGAGTAATGAAAATTCTTTCTCCAATCGCTTCACATCTTCGTATGCTTGTTTGAACTCAGCCAACACTTCCACATAAGGACGAATTTCCTCCTTGTGGTAAACAACATAGCGATTGGGCGAAAGATTATACTCTTTATCTCTTATCTCCTGCAATGTAACGATTCGAGAATAGTCCTCTTCATCGGAGTAATTTTGATAAAGTGAATATAACCTATCTATATCATTCTCTTCTAAAATATTCTGCGCTCTCTTTTGAGTTAGAATTTTGGAACCATCTATCATCAAAATCCGTCCGGAATGATGAGCCGGTTTCATCCTTCGTATTATCAAGAAACACGGAGATAGTCCAGTTCCATAAAACAATTTATCTCCTAATGTAACAACGGCTTCTATCAAATCACTTTCCACTAATTGCTTCCGTATTTCTGCTTCTTGATTTCCACGAAACAGAATGCCTTGTGGCATTACAACAGCCATACGCCCCTTGCCAGAGGACATAGAACATATCATATGCTGAATCCACGCATAGTCACCACAACTATCACTCGGTGTGCCATAGATATTGCGCTTATATTTATCTGAACTCCATTCCGTTGCTCCCCAATTTTCAAGAGAAAATGGAGGGTTTGCTATAACACAATCGAATTTGGCGATATTACCACCTTGAAGAATTTTTGGGTCTCTCAATGTGTCGCCTTGCATTACATTAAAATCAGATGCACCATGCAGGAATAGATTCATTTTAGCAATGGCCGCATTCACGACATTCTTCTCTTGTCCGAATATACTTCCACAGCAAAGAGAATCATCGTGCATATATCGTATAGCTTCGATAAGCATTCCTCCACTACCACAAGCAGGATCATATACAGTTTCCCCCGGTTGCGGGTCGAGAATATGCACTAATAATCTCACAACAGAACGAGGAGTATAAAACTCTCCAGCTTGAGCCTTACTATCATCGGCAAACTTCTTCAATAATATTTCATAAGCATCACCCATTAAGTCCGCAGGGTAATCCTTATTACCAAGTTTTCGTTTTGATAGATGTTCTATCAGGTCACAAATCTTGCTATCATTGAGTATTGCTTTGTTAGTCCATTTTTGAGATGAAAACATAGATAGCACCCCATACAATGTATCTGGGTTTGCTATCTCTATCTGCCTCATAGCACCGACTATGGCAGCTCCAAGATTTTCTGTACGCTCTCGGACTTCTTGCCAATGACAACCATCAGGAATAACAAAACGATGTTGCTCTGGCAGAGATGCATACTCCTTATCACCACCACTTGATATTAAAGCTTCTTCTGTTTCTTCATCATAAACATCAGATATCCGCTTGTAATAAAGCAAAGGCGTGATATAATCCTTAAAATTATCTTGGCTTACAGGACCGCGTATTATATTACAGGCCTCAAACAAGAAATTGTATAAGTCCTGTGCACCTGTAAGCTCTTTATTTATTGTTTTTTTTGCCATCTAATAACTCTGTCAAATAGTGGATTTGAGATTCCTTTATTTCATTAACTCAACAACATCTTCCGGCAACATCACATTCTCGGAATCACCTTTCGGAGCGTTCTTAAGGAACAGCACCGGAACGATGGTGTAGTTCTTAGCAAACGGCAGCAAATTAGCTTTGCGGAGAAGTTCTGCTGTCAGTTGTTTGCCGTTCTCTTGGGTTGTCCATTTGCATTCTCCGACCAACAGAGACTTTTTATCAAGCGATTCGGCCATTACATCGAACTCGACCTGTTCCGGCTTCTTATCCTCATTGATAACAGAGCCCCACCAGCGTTTTGCTTGGCCATAAACTACTCCATTAACAAGATTTCCCGTGACGGCATCCCGACACAGTTTTTCCCATTGCATACTCACATACTCAGAGAAATGAGCAGTCAAAGCCTGTTCTATGGGTAAACGACGGCCAAGTTCTATGAACGAACGATTAGGAACAACAAACTTATAATAGAATGCCATAAATGGATCGGCTATCTTATAAAGACTCTTTTTCGCATTTTTTTCATCAATTCCGAACGGAACATCTTTTTCCAAAAATCCAAGATCAACAAGTTTCTTCAATGGACGCGACAGATTGGTTGCAGGCTCATTGCATCGTGCAGCAATTTCGGAAAGACGGTTTGCACCAGTACCGATATAAGACATTATTGTCGAAGTCTTGACTATATCCTTAACATCATCCTGAAACAGTTTTATTGGCTCCTCATAAAGAGCCCCATTTACAGAAAGAATATTATGCCACATGGCATCATCAAGCGAAATTCTGTTTTCCCTCAGTTCCCAATAGCGCGGCACACCGCCCCATACAGCATACTCTTCAATAGCGTTCATCGCATTAAGATTCAATGCCTCCTGAATATAGGGTAAACGTATAGGTGTAAGTCTCATTATCTCATCAGCACGACCATAAAGAGGCGCAGTAGAATCAAGAAACAACCCATACATCATATTTTGTGATGAACCACAAAGCACCAGATTATACTTCAACTGTTTCTCATCAACAAGTTTCTGCAATACAGACGGCAGTTCAGGAGATTGCTCCACAAGATACGGAAATTCGTCCAAACACAAAGTAAAACGTTTGTCTGTTCGATAATTAACCGCACGAAACATCGACTCCCAATCGGGATACGACAACTTCTCAAAATCAGGAAACACCTGTGCTATCACTTTTGCAAGTAATGCCCTCTGATGTTGACCTTCCGAACGGTCTGCAAGGAAGTATACATCATTTTCTGACAACACCCTTTTAATAAGCGTTGATTTACCCAATCGTCTGCGACCATACATCACAACTAACGAGGATTTCTCTCTTGCAAGAGCATCCTTCAGTCGTGTTGCTTCATCTATTCTATCAACAAATTTCATAGCCCACATTATTATGCAATGCAAACATAATGTTTTTGTGGCATAATACAAAATTTTAAGCTGTATTTTTTTTATCCTGATAGAGTCATTATCGACTTATATGCAGAAAAAAGTGAGTTTTATCCCTTTTTCGAAGCTCTTTTCCTTGTCTTCAAACTCAAATCCTGTAATGTTTTCCCTAGTTTGTCTTCTTTGGCCAACCACAGAATATCATCGTCAAGCTGTAAAGCATACAACACGCGCAAATATATTCCGATTGCCACTGTCGGCACACCTTTCTCTATTCGGGACACGGTCAACGGAGAACAGGTGGCACGTTCCGCCACTTGAGCTACACTCAGATTCCTGCGCAAGCGAGCCAGTTTAATCTGTTCTCCCACAACGGACATCTTTTGTTCTAATTTTCGGGGCAACTTAGTCCCCATTGTATTCTTTGCCATGTTAACTCATCATATAATATACAAAGATACCACTTTCTATTTATTTAATGATACATTGCACATAAAAATCGCATCAAAGCCATATAATCAGTCATAGACATAATCATTTGGAATAGAATTTCAAAATTAAATGCCATCATATTATTCATAAGCACAGTATACATCTACTAACAAATAAAATACTATTCGTTATACAGGCGTAAACAAACCCTCCTTGCTATGTCTGTTTAATATTAGTTTGACCATTCAAACGAAAAGTAACTTTACTTTATCCCTGTATTCATATATACACGCATTAAAGTAAAACTAAAAGAGGGAAGAAAAGAAATAGCTCTGCCAAAATCGAAGGTCACCCAATTATAAGCTAAAAAATCCGTGAACTCATTTACGATTTTGCATCCATAATCGGCGAAATAATCACAGATATGCCTTATCTTTGCGAAACGGAGATTTAAGAGCAAAATAGAGCCATTTTCTCTTTTTCCCTTCGTTTGAAGACAAACTAAGGTTAAAAGTGTTAAATCTTCGATTTTCGGCAAAAAAACAAGTAAATTTTTGAGGCTTCTATCTTTTAAGCCATAAACTATTGACAATCAATTAGCATAATATGCTGCATCGGGAAGTAGATGAATGTGAGTTAACACTTACATTTACCATTGAAAGGACGTCACAACCTGATTAGGGACTATCCATAATTTTGTGTAAATGTAAACAGGATTCAGTTATAAGTTTCTTATATCTGAATCCCGTTTACAAAAATAAGCATAAATTGGTTCATAATCAATTCCCAGTTAGTAATCGGCATCGTCCATTTCTTCTCAATCTCCATCAAAGAAAGGTATACCATTTTCTTCACAGCATCATCCGACGGGAATGAAAGCTTTGATTTAGTGTACTTTCTTATCTTCCCATTCTGATTTTCAATGAGGTTTGTAGTGTATATTATTTTCCTGATTTCCACTAGGAACTGGAAGAAAACTGTCAAGTCATCCCAGTTATTCCGCCATGAGAGGATGACATAAGGGTACTTCCCTCCCCATTTCTTTTCCAAATTATCAAGTTCCGCGGCGGCAGCCTCCTTGTTGGGCGCGTTATAGATGTTCTTCATATCGGCCGTAAACTCTTTCTTGTCCTTGTAAACGATATATTTACAGGAGTTTCGAATCTGATGTACGACACATATTTACGTAGAAGACTGAGGAAATACGACACGTATGGTGTCGGTAAATCCGTTCAGGTTGTCAGTGCAAGTAATCAGTATGTCCTGCACTCCGCAGGCCTTCAAATCAGTCAGGGCACCCATCCAGAATGAAGAACTTTCCGACTTTCCCCCCACATGCCAAAGACTTCTTTCAAACCGTTCTGTTTCAGGCCGACACAGAGATAGACAGTCTTGTTAATGATTTTTCCGTTGTCACGAACTTTGAATACAATACCGTCCATCCAAACAATAAGATAGATCGGATCCAAAGGGCGGTTCTGCCATTCCTGAGCAGTTTGATTGACTTTATTCGTCTCCAATACCTGCGCGTGTAGCTGCTTCAAAAACTTATTGCTATCAGCTTCCGTTTAGAACTGACTAAGGAACTCCTTACTTAATACCTCATCAAGCAATACATGATTCTTCTCTTTCATAATCTTCGTCATTTTGCAAAGCCATTAAATAAAAAATACGGAATTCCTACTGAATCCCGTATTTTCCATTTACACAAAATATTTTATAGTGCGGCCCAATCCAAGCCTGGAAGGCAGAACATAGATTATCTCTATACCTTTCCGCCGAAAATCTTTCGAACGACGGAAAGGTATAGCCACTGTGAAGCGAAGGCGTTTTTAAGATAATCTAGAAGCTATACCTAAATTTCAATCTATTTACCTACTATTTTGCTTCAGGATTTACAAATGACGCTTTCAATGAAGGAAGGAATTCATTTCTGTTATCACACCTAAAACTACCACTGAATTCATTCCTATCATTTTCTCCGATTGCAATACTTATTTTATTCCAACCCTGCAATAGAGGTAGCTCCTTATAAGTAACTTCATATCTATTTTTCTCGGCAGCTGCATATACTTCATCATTAATAGAAAGCTGGCATTTTTTAGTTTTCACAACTAATGTCAGTTTAGGCATATTGGGCTCTATCAGCAAATCATTCAGAGGACGAGGACTAAACACATAAATGTCCAAAGTCCGCCCCATAGTTGTTTTTATCAGTTTATCTCTCACAGCAGCAGGAAAAACCAGTTGATTATCACGTAAGAAAAAAAGCTCGTTCGATTTTACTTCAATCTCCTGACAGTCAATGCCTGCATTTTTCAAGATTGCCCTTAATGTATTGTACCCCTTTTCTGAGTTCGTAAATTCTTTCAGTGTACTGATGTAAAAACAGGAAGCCCCATTTTGATATCTCACGAATACAGGAGTGGCAGCTGTACATTCATATTCGCTTCGTATGGTACCAGCTGTCTTTATCTCTTCCGGACGTTTGTTCCAGGCTCTCCAATCCGTTTTACAAGCATTCAACAAGACCTCTCCTTCCTCTACCAAGGCCCCTTTCAAAGAATATTCCGAAGCATCCGCCCGCTGAAGTTCACAGAAATAGAAATCTGAATTATTCAACCCACGTATCCATGATTTCTGAACCGGCAGGAAAGATGAACGCTTCAAATTATCCAACGTTACAGAAAGGGGCAGTATCTCATTATACACATTTACCGTTTCAGGGGTCAGTCCCCATATCCAAACATCGGCTCCTTTAGCAAGATTGACCAACATGCTCTTCTTTTCTGCGGCAGGCAGATCATAAGTACCATCTACAATATAAATCATTTGTGCAGGAGCAGTTATTTTAGTAGAAAACTTCACCCCTTGTGCATCCATTATACCTTTCAATTTACTATCCTTTCTTCCTATAAAAATAATTTCCTTATACTTCTCAGAAGGAAACGCTTCCGGAGCCTCATACTGCTTTTTATCAATCTCAGCATATGACGACCAAGCAGGATGCTTTGGTGCATTGGCAGCACGCATAGCATCATACATAGGCCATGGGGCATACAAGGGCAGATTAGGATCATATCCCGGATTGAATGTAGTACAATAAGGTCCTACACGTTCCGGTTGTACGCCTGGTACTCCCTCCTTATATTCTGTAAAGAAAACACCATCCCGGCTGATATCCGGTTTTGAAGTCAAATCTTTTTTACCCAGCGGCAAAGGTTTCAAAGAATACCATGCCATGTTGAACACTGTACTGTAAGAAGCATCCATAGAACGTTGATTGGCCAACAAATGATAACACTCATTTGCCAATCCCTCCATACGTCCAAGCTGAGATTCATAAGCTCTTTCACCGTTATATTTTGCGACCTGCTCCGGTGTACCATAGTAAGCCATACTATGTTCACCAATTCCCCAAGGCTTACCTATTTCAATCCAACGTTTCATTGAGTTCATATCACCATAATGCCCTACAGTGACAGGCAATATACCATCGCCATCATCCTCTCCATCCGACGAAACCCATGGGCGGGTAGGATCATTCAACCGCACAATATTTCTCCACTCCTCCCAAGCTTTTTTCTGAGGAGTCATCAGCTCCGGCCTGTTGAATACATGCAAAATTACCGGTTTATTTTCATTACTGATACTCCATCCAAAAACAGAAGCATGATTACGATCTCTAAGAACAAAACGCGTCAAATGTTCTTTCGAAGCTTTCCAGAAAAGTTCAGAATCCAACTTCGGACCGCCATCACTAGCCCAGTTAGCTGTTTCATTCAACACACAAATACCCATTTCATCCGCAACGTCCAAGTAAAAACGGGGATAAACTTGTGCATGAGGACGAACCGCATTTCCATTCATACCTTTAATAGCTGTAAACCAAGCCCAAGCATATCTACGAGTCATCTGCGGAATCCCCATAAAATGCCAAGAGTCACCTCTCAGTTGATACGGTTTACCATTCAAACATTGAACAGTACCGTTCAATGTCCACTCACGCCAACCAAAACGCTCATATTTTACATCTAAATTTTGTTTTTTCACTTTTAGAGCCAGCAACAGTGCATAAAGATTAGGACATTCCGGAGTCCAAAATCTCAATTCATCTGAAACAGGCACTTGTAGTACTACTTTTGTAGAAGCATTAGCCGGAACAGACACTTTCACAGCTTTCACTTCCAATACTTTTTTCCCTAACTTCCAAACCGGAATCGGAGCGGAGTTAACATCTGTTCCAGCTAAATTAACCCATTCGTTAATATCACCCTGAACCTGCAAATCAGCCTTTTTTGCCATATTATTTTGCACAGTCACTTCCAATTCCAGTATTCCTTTAGATACTAGAGGTTTCACAAATATGTCTTCCACATGCACCTTAGGTAAGGCCAGCAGATACACATCCTGCCAAATACCGGCAATGTGATATCCCCACATAGAGCCAGCCGGTACAATACGGCGCCCAATTGTAGAATTATCCTCAAATAGGGACTGGCTACGCACTCCTACCAATACTTCAACTGTTTCACCTGCATTTACTTTATCTGTAATATCGATACTAAAAGGCAGAAAGAGGTCAAAGTTCTCACCAACTTTCTCCTTATTAATATAAACTTCCGTTGCGCCGGCCACTGCTTCAAAATAAAGTTTTATCTGTTGTCCAGCCCATTCGGTAGGTATAGTAACTTTTTTCCTCATCCAAGCCATCTTCACTTGTTCCCATTCCTTTGGATAAGACGGGTAGTTACGATGGTCTGGCCCTTCAAGATTTCTATTCGCAAAAGCGTTTATGTTCCAAGGTGAAGGTATTTTTATCCTAATATCACTCCATTGCTTTTCTTCCGGTAAAGATAATTCAGGAGCCACTCCTTTTCCTTGCACATAGGTTGACGGCAATGAAACCGGTTGAAAGTCCCAGAAACCATTCAAGCACACTTCCGACCTATATTCCTTTTCCATTCGGTTCACAATACCCTCACTTGGTGCAAATGGATAATTATACACCAACTTGCCATTACTCAATGTGCTTTGTCCAAAAACATTTCCGGACAACGCACACACAACCAACAGCAAACTTTTTAAAGTCATATTCCTTTTCATTCTATCAATATTGGTTTGAATTAAATACTTTGATTTTTGAACACAAAGGAAACGGAAAACCCTTAAAAAAGCAGTCCAAATAAAATTAATCTCAGATTAATATTAAATTAATATAGCTCAAAAGATATAATTTACGAGTAACAACAAATGAGAAACTGAAAAATAGAAGTGATTTACTTCTATTGAAAACTAAATAACTGAAGCTATATGAAACTTTCTAAATACAATAAAAGTAAACAAATAAAATTATATAGAACTATTTGCCATATAACAAAATAACATCGGGGGAGCATATAAAAAGAGACGACTCATTCAAACACTAACATCATTAAAAGAAACCCGGCCTTACATTCATGATGTAAAGCCGGGCAAACTTCTCATAAAACACTGATTATCAATGTCAACCGCGGAGAGACAGGGTTTTGAACCTATAACTCTAACCGCCTATATTTCAGCTACTTTGCTTTCAAAATTTCAAATAGGTAACGAAACAGTAACAATTTTCAGATGTTGGGCTTGTCCAACTTTGACCGCTGTTTGTCTGCCTAACTTTC
>OGJR01000537.1_pt1 | contig 31510 bp, 26 predicted proteins | sample 1572301 | NCBI WGS metagenome assembly OGJR01 (sample SAMEA2582083, study PRJEB24529) | metagenome | biome: Human gut stool | place: China | collected 2011 | reverse complement strand
GACGAGTTCCATCGGCTGAAAAGCCTTGAAACTCGCTGTTTTCCTCGTCGGAAATGAATTCCGCCTGCGGATACCAGTCGGGAAACTCGTTCGTTTCCCGAACCCTTCCGCAGCATTAAAATAAATATGCATACAGTTTGAAGGGAGGAACTCCTTTGCATGTATTGAAAAAATATAAGATGATTTTGCTTTCGGGGCTTTTGGTGGTGGTGTTTTGCGTGGCGGCATATTTTTTGGTGGAGCGTGCGGATTCTGCCGTCGATACCTATGCGGCGCACATCTTCCAAGAGGATACGGTAAACGAAATCAACATTGAAATTGACGAGGTGGACTGGCAGGATATGCTGGAAAACCCGTTGGAGGAGGAATACCATAAGGCGAATGTGACGATTAACGGGGAGACTATCGGGAATGTGGCAATTCGCACGAAGGGCAACAACAGCTTGACCTCTGTGGCAAGCTCCGATTCCGACCGTTACAGCTTTAAGCTGGATTTTGATTATTATGACAATAACGGCAATTATTACGGCTTGAAAAAGCTTTGCCTGAATAACAACTATTCTGACAACAGCAGTATGCGCGAATATATTTCCTATAAAATCATGGGCGAGATGGGATTGGATGTGCCGGAATGTGCGTATAGCCATATTACCGTCAACGGCGAGGAATGGGGCTTATATCTGGCAGTAGAGTCGGTGGATGAGGTCTTTCTTGCAGCGCATTTTGCGGATGCCACGGGCGATTTATATAAGCCTGAGGGCGTGGGCGGCACCGGTGCGGATTTGGTCTATAACGGGGATGACATCTCCGCTTACACGGGGCTGAACCTGAAAACCAATCTGAACAGCTCCGACGGAAAGGAAATCCTTGCGCTGATGCAGGCGCTGGAGGATGGCGAAGGCTTAGAGGAGGTGCTGGATGTGGAAAAGGCATTGAAATATATTGCGGCAAATGTGGCGTTGGCGAATTTTGACAGCTATTTGGGCAACACCACGCATAACTTTTATCTTTATGAGGAAAACGGACGGTTCACAATCATTCCTTGGGATATGAACCTTGCCTTCGGCGGCTTTGGCGGCGGCGAGGTGGATATCTATGAGCCAACCAGCCAGAGTATGGGCGGCTTCGGCGGCGGAGATAAGAGGAAGGATACGCAGGATAATGATGCTGTAACCAATGCCGCAGAAAACACCGAAGCGCAGGCGGATGCAAATAATCAGCTACAGCCACCCGATAACGCCGATATGCAGGGCATGCCCTCCATGGACAGCGGCGAGAAGCCCTTGGTGACAACCCTTCTGGAAAATGAAACCTATCGTTCCGTGTACGAGGGCTATCTGAAGGAGATTGCGGAGAAATATTTCACGCAGGAATACATGACTGAGCTGGTAACGAAAATCCATGACCTGATTGCGCCCTATGTGCAGAATGACCCGACTGCCTTCTGCACCTATGCGGAATTCGAGCAGGCCTGCTCCACCGACCCGACCGACCAATATTCTCTGGTTTACTATGCGGTGAATATGGCGGAAAGCATTGAAAATCAGCTAAACGGCGGCGAGCCAACCTTCAACACAAGCAGCATGCAGGGTGGCGGCTTTGGTGGTGAGAAACAGTCTGATTTTAATGGCGAAAAGCCCGATATGCCAAGCCGAACGGAGCAGACAACGGATGCACAGCAGGGTGGACAGATGGACGAAAATGAGCGGAGTGGACAGCAGAACGGACAGCAGAACGGACAGCAGGGCAGTCCACCCGATTTCGGCGGCGGCGAAAAGAATCCTCCCGGTATGCCCGGACAGGATAATAAAAGCGTGCGCCTTTCGGATTGCCTGCCGACGATTGCCGTTTGCGGCGGCGTGTTTGTGGTCGGTGTGGTGGTTCTGATTTTGTTCAAGCGGAAAAAAGACCTGAAGCCGCCAAAAGAAAATAAAACAGAATAAGCTTTTTGCAGAGATTTTGTATAAAAATTGGGAACGGTTGTTCCCTTTTTTTATTTGTTATGATATACTCTTAGCAGACGAAAAAAACGGAAAGGAGGGAAAAGCATGGAGGATTTGAAAATTACCGGCGAGGTGGAGGATATCATTTACCGGAATAAGGACAACGGCTATACGGTTTTTTCGCTGACAACAGAGGATGATGAGGTGACCTGCGTGGGCGTTGTGCCGCAGATTCACAGCGGCGAAGCACTGGAAATTCACGGAAGCTGGGCCATGCACCCCCTTTACGGCAGGCAGGTGCAGGTGCAGTATTACGAAAAATCCATGCCGACCACCACGGCAGGGATGGAGAAATATCTTTCCTCCGGAATGATTAAGGGCATTGGGGCGAAAACGGCAAAGCGGATTGTGGAGCGCTTCGGTGAGGCAACGTTTTATGTGATTGAGGAAAAGCCTGATCTCCTGATGGAAATCAAGGGCATCAGCTACGATAAGGCGCAGAAGATTTCCGAGGTCTTCTGCGAACAGCATGAACTGCGCAGAGCGATGATGTTTTTGCAGGGATACGATATTTCGCCTGCATACGCCATGAAGATTTATAAGAAATACAAGGCACGCACCTTTGAAATCGTGAAGAATAACCCCTATCGTCTGGCAGACGAGGTGCTGGGAATCGGGTTTAAGATGGCAGATAAGATGGCGGCGGGGGCAGGCATTGCGGCGGATGACCCCAACCGTGTGAAGGCGGCGGTGAAATATGTGCTGAATACAGCGGCGGCAAACGGCGACTGCTATCTGCCGAAGGAAAGGCTGATTGCACAGGCGGTGGATTTATTGCAGCTGCATCCGCTTGCGATTGAAAATGCCATTCGGGATTTGCAGGTAAACAGCCAGCTTTTGCAGGAAAAGCTGAACGGCGAGGATTGCGTGTATCTGAATTATTATTTTTATGCCGAAATGTCTGTTGCGAAGCGGCTGCTGGAGCTTTCCGCAGACTATGATGCGCCGAATATGGAATATGTTGCAACGGAGATTGCAAGGGTGGAAAAGGAAACGGGCGTGGTGCTGGCGGAGGAGCAGCGTGCGGCGGTGGCAGAGGCATTAAGCTGCGGCGTGCTTATCATCACAGGCGGCCCGGGAACGGGGAAAACCACAACCATCAACACCATCCTCAGGATTCTGAAAAAAGAGGATATGGATGTGGTGCTTGCGGCACCGACAGGGCGCGCGGCGAAGCGCATGACCGAGGCAACGGGCATGGAGGCGCAGACGATTCACCGCCTTCTGGGCATCAGCTTTATCGGCGAGGACAGCCGCAGGCAGACCTTTGACAAAAACGAGGAGGACCCGATTGAGGCAGATGTAATCATCATTGACGAAAGCTCGATGGTGGATATCGTGCTGATGCAGGCACTCCTGCGTGCGGTGGAAAGCGGCTCACGCATTATTTTTGTGGGGGATGTTGACCAGCTGCCCTCCGTTGGGGCAGGCAATGTGCTGAAGGACATGATCCGCAGCGAACGGCTGAAGGTGGTGCGTCTACAGCATGTGTTCCGACAGGCGCAGGAAAGCGCAATCATCATGAATGCACACCGCATTAACCAAGGGGAGGAGCCTGTGCTGAATGAGGAGGGGACAGACTTTTTCTTCATGCGAAGGGCATACGCGGACGAGGTTGCTGGAACGATTCGGGAGCTTGTGACGAAGCGTCTGCCGCGCTTTACGGGGTGCGACGGCTTGCAGGATATGCAGATTCTGACCCCGATGCGTAAGGGGACGCTTGGCGTGCAGAATCTAAATCAAGTTTTACAGCAGACGCTGAACCCTGCTGCGCCCGATAAGCGAGAGGTGCAGTTTCGCCAGATTACCTTCCGCGAGGGAGATAAGGTGATGCAGATTAAGAATAATTACAACATCGTCTGGCGGATGTTCAACAGCCTTGGCAAGCGTGAGGACGAGGGTCTGGGTGTGTATAACGGGGATGCAGGCATCATTCTTTCGATTGACAGCCATGCGGAGCAGCTAAGGGTGGCGTTTGATGATGGCAAGGTGGTCGATTATGATTTCAGCCAGCTGGAGGAATTGGAGTTGGCGTATGCCATTACGATTCATAAATCACAGGGGAGCGAATATCCTGTGGTGATTCTGCCTGTTTACAGCGGCCCGCCGATGCTGATGACGCGCAACCTGCTTTATACGGCGGTGACACGCGCAAAACAGCTTGTGGTTCTGGTGGGACTGCGGGAGACGGTTTCCGCTATGATTTGTAACGACAGAGAGATTGGCAGATATACGGGATTGGCACAGCGGATTCGGAATTTGTACGATTTTATGCATGGGGGTGATATCGTATGAAGGAGCAGCTTCTGGAATTGATTTTTCCGCCGCGGTGCGCGGTCTGCACAGAGGTGCTTGATATGGAGGAGAGAAGGGGGATTCTCTGCCACGACTGCGCGGAGCAGCTGCCATACGTGCCGAAGGGGATTTGTCCGCATTGCGGCGGCGTGACGGAAACGGCAGGATTCTGTGATTTCTGCCTGAAGGAGTTTGCATTTGAAAGTGCCTGTGCCGCTTTTCCGTACGAAACGGTACGAAGGGCAATTCATTTGTTCAAATACGACGGCGGAAAGAAAATTGGCGAGGGCTTAGGGCAGCTGTTAGCGGATTACATGGAAAAATACCATGAAGCAATATTGGCAAAGACGGATTTTGTGCTTTCCGTTCCCCTGCACCCGAAGAAGGAAAAGAAGCGCGGCTTCAACCAGACTCACATCCTCTGCGAACAGCTTTCGGCGCGAACAGGACTTCCGTTTCGGAGGGATATTCCGGTGCGAAAGCGGGAAACGGCGGCGCAGAGTACGCTGGATTCCTCTAAGCAGCGGCGGCAGAACCTGAAAAATGCCTTTGCGGTGCCGGCGGATCTGACGGGGAAGCAGGTGCTTTTGGTGGATGATATTTTCACAACGGGAACAACCTGTAACGAATGTGCGAAGGAATTATACCGCGCAGGGGCGCAGAAGGTATTTGTTTGCTGCCTTTCGGCGGCAGGAAAATTAAGTTGAAAACAGGTTTTCAACTTGTTATAGCAGAGGAATAAACAGATAGGTTCCGCGGCAAAAGCCTTGAAACCTACTGTTTTCCTCGGCGGAAGTGAATTCCGCCTGCGGATGATATTCGGGAAACGGATTTGTTTCCCGAACCCTTCCGCTATCCATAAATACTTCAGTGATGAGGTATCAGTGAAATTTATCAAAGGGATACGATGGAATGATGACTGTCGTATCTTTTTTTGTGGAAAAACACAGAGGGATACGCCACATTGTATGCAGAAAAACTGTATACACAAGGGTTAAATTGCATGATTATACGTTATATGCAGAAATTCATACATATTTTTTTGTGCGAAGTGTAAAAAATGCGAAAAAAATGAGTGCGGTTTTATTGAAAATGACGCATTTAAACGGAAAAAGCTCAGCTTTTGAGAACGGAAAGAAAAATAGCAGGTGTTTCTATGCAGAAAAAGGCGGCGTTGTCAAACAACTGTGGGGATGGAGCGCCGAAAAATGACGTTTTTTTACAGGGGAAACGTTTTTTTGGAAGAAAAAAATACAAATGCGCCTATTGACTTTCTTGTCAAAAACGAGTAAATTTTTACAAAAGTTCAATTTTGTACGGAAAAAAGTACAAAAAGAGCTTTCGCAATGATACAGATGAAAAAGCTGTTCCGAGTATCTTTTAAGGGATGGCGAAGGTACAAAAGAAACTCATTATTTTTCAGCATTTATTTTTACAATGAGTGGGCTTTACACAAAAGAAAAGAGGGGAATTTTATGGAAAAGAAAAAAGGCTTTTTTGAAGGCAGCTTCGGGAAATTTGTTTTGCCCGGCATTATCCTTCAGTCCGTAATGATCGGCGGCGGCTATGCAACCGGTCGTGAAATCGTAGAATACGGTGCGAAATACGGCGCACTGGGCTGGCTGTCCGGTCTGGGGACATTCTTAGGGTTTGCGGTCATCGCAGCACTGACCTATGAGCTGATTCGACTGACAAAGGCATACGATTTCAAAACATTTATGAAAACCATCGGCGGCCCCCTGTGGATTGTATTCGATATCGTTTATCTGCTGTTTATGGTTGTTATCATTGCTGTTATGGCATCTGCAACCGGTAATATCGTAGAACAAACGCTGGGATTGAACTACTGGGTCGGCGTTGTTGCCATTACGGTGGTTGTTGCGATTTTGAACTTCTACGGCTCCAGATTGATTGAACGCTTTGAAACACTGGGTACGGTTGCCCTGTATGCAGGCTACATCATCTTCTCCGTACTGGTTATCGGTACATTCGGCAAGAACATTTCTACTGTATTTGCAAACCATGACACAAGCTTTATCGAAGGCTCTGTATCCGCAGGCAAGGCTCTTTGGAGCGGCGTTCTTTACTGCGCATACAATCTGGTTGTAATGCCTGCAACCTTCTTTACAATCGAAAGACAGACCAGAAGAGTAGAATCCGTTGTTTCCGGTATTATCGGCGGCGTGCTGGCTACGATTCCTTGGTTCCTGACATACTTTGCGGTTATGTGCTTCTATCCGAATCCTGATGTTCTCGGTGCAAGCGTACCCTGGCTGGCAATGATGCAGGGAACCGCAGGCCCTGTTGTTATCGCAATCTTTGGTATTGTAATGGGCTGGACACTGATCGAAACCTCCACAGGCATCATTCATGCGGCGCTGGAGCGTGTAAACAATGGCTTGAAGGAAGCGCATAAGCCTCCTATGACAGGCAAACAGCAGGCAATCCTGACCATTATCGTTCTGGTTGGCTCTATGGTTCTGTCCAAGGTTGGTATCATCGACCTGATCGCAACGGTTTACAACGCATTGTCCTACGCTTTCCTTGCAATCTATGTACTGCCTCTGATTACAGTTGGCGTATACAAAATCTGCAAGCTGCGCAAGGCTGAAAAGGAAGAACAGAAGAAGCATGCAGTTTCCGCAACACAGAAGCATGCAGTCTGATGCGCCGAAGGAATTTTTAACACAGGTAAGAATTTACATCCATATATACATCCAAACAAAATACATCCAAAAAAGAGGAGATACCTTAGGTGTGTCCCAATAAGAAAACATGAAGAAAATGAAATAGCTGAAAGACTGCGGATACAAGGAAGTTTCCCGCAGGCATCCTTTGACTTAGGCTGTCAAGGGGAACTGACGCAGTAGCCGTAGCTTTCAGCATTTCAGAATGCAAGGTTTCTTATCTGGGCGCACCTTTAGGGTATCTCTTTTCTTTTAGGGGTCGAAATAAAGGTATAGAATGGCGGCTGCTTATAACAGGTATTTTATATTTTGATGGACGGAAGTTATTTTTTGCTAAGTTTTGTTTGTAAATAGCATGAAAAAGGGTTATAATTTTCTGTGTTATAGATGTTGACGAAGGAAATATCGGGGAGAGTTAATTATGTTACGTTTAGGATTTGATAATGAAAAATATCTGCAAATGCAATCAAAGCGAATCAAAGAGCGTATCAGCCAGTTCGGCGGAAAGCTCTATCTGGAATTCGGCGGAAAACTGTTTGATGATTACCATGCATCGCGTGTGCTGCCCGGCTTTAAACCGGACAGCAAAATCAATATGCTGGTGCAGCTGAAGGACGAGGCGGAAATTGTGCTTGTTATCAGTGCAGGTGATATTGAGAAGAACAAGGTCAGAGGAGACCTTGGCATTACCTATGATGCGGATGTGCTGCGGCTGATTGATGCGTTCCGTGGCTATGGGCTGTATGTAGGCAGCGTTGTGCTGACGCAGTTTGGCGGACAGGCAAGCGCGGTTGCGTATGAAAAGAAGCTGGAGGGCCTTGGGATTCGGGTATACAAGCACTACCCCATCGAGGGCTACCCTGCCAATATTCCCCATATTGTGAGCGAGGACGGCTTCGGGAAGAATGATTATATTGAGACAGAGCGTTCTCTGGTGGTGATCACCGCACCCGGCCCCGGCAGCGGCAAGATGGCAACCTGCCTTTCTCAGCTTTACCATGAAAACAAGCGCGGCGTGAAGGCGGGCTATGCGAAATTTGAAACCTTCCCCATTTGGAATATTCCCCTGCGCCACCCGGTTAATCTGGCATACGAGGCGGCAACGGCGGATTTGAATGACGTGAATATGATTGACCCCTTCCATCTGGAGGCGTATGGAGAAACGACCATCAACTACAACCGTGATGTAGAGGTATTCCCTGTGCTGAACGCAATGTTTGAGCAGATTTACGGGGAATCCCCCTATAAATCCCCTACGGATATGGGCGTGAACATGGTCGGGAACTGTATTTTTGACGATGAAGCGGTTTGTCAGGCGGCAAGAACGGAAATCGTCAGAAGATATTACAAGGCACTCTGCGACCACAGAAAGGGACTGCTGGCGGATGATGTGATTTATAAGCTGGAGCTTCTGATGAAGCAGGCGGGCACAAGCATTGCCGACAGAACGGTTGCGACAGCGGCAAACAAGAGAGCGGAAGAAACGGGCGAGCCTGCCGTGGCAATCGAGCTGCCGGACGGGACAATCGTGACGGGCAAAACAAGCGCACTTCTGGGGGCATCCTCCGCAATGCTTTTGAATGCACTGAAAAAGCTGGCAGGAATTGCAAAGGAAGTGAAGCTCATTGCACCTGAAATTATCGAGCCGATTCAGAAGCTGAAGGTTGGACATCTGGGCAACAGAAATCCGCGCCTGCATACGGATGAGGTACTGATTGCGCTGAGTATTTGTGCGGTGAATGAGCCAAAGGCGGCATTGGCACTCAAGCAGCTGGAAAAGCTGAAATGCTGCGAGGTACATTCGACGGTAATCCTGTCCTCTGTGGATGAAAATGTATTCAAGAAGCTGGGTATCAACCTGACCTGTGAGGCAAGATACGAAACAAAGAAGCTCTTCCATAGAAATTAAATATAAGGTCGAAAGCAGGACTTTGACAGAAAGCGTACTTCTTTACGAGGTACGCTTATTTTTTGCCCAAAAGCTGTATGACGGCAAGAAGGATTAAAATGCCGCCGGACAGGAGCGACCAGAGGCTTTCTTTCGGGGCAGGGGAGAGGCTGAGCCTTGTGCCGCATTTTTCGCCCAACGCGAGGAAAAATGTCTGAAAGAGGGCAGAAAAGAGGGGCAGGAGCGTTACATTTATCCCTCCTGCGGCAGCACTCAGCCCGATGGCAAAGGAATCCACAGAAAGCAGAAGCCCAAGGAGAAGGGCTTCCCGCGGCTCGATGAGGGAGGAGGCGTTTTTATCGCAGAGGGAGGGGGAATGCAGGGGCGAAGTCTCCTTCCGCTTTCCTTGCCCCATGCCTTGCAGACAAAGCCACACACCGAAGAAAAGAAGAAGCATGGGAGAAAACCGCTCCGCCGAATGCGCGGGGAAGACTGCCGCAAGCCGCCGCCCTGCAAAAAGAAACAGCTCCATCATGAGAAAGGCTTCTATCGTGAGCAGAAGAAGGGCGGACGGGCGAAAGCGGATGCTGCGCAGACCATAGGAAAGACCGATGCCCAGCGCATCCAGACTGAGGGAAAACGCCAGCAAGAGAGAAAAAAGCATGGATAACACCTCCTGCTAACCATCCTATGCGGATGGTCTTTTTTTGCGCTTGTCCGCATAGACTGGGAAAAAAGACAAGCAGAAAAACAAAAGACGGAGCGTGAGGATATGGAATGGTGGAGCATGACACCGACAGAGGTGCTGAAAAAATTGCGGACGGAGGAACGGACGGGATTAAGCGAGAACGAGGCACAAAAGCGGCTGGAAACGGACGGAAGGAACAGAACGGAGCAGGGAGAGGGCAAAAAGGGCTTTTGGCGGCGGTTTCTGGCGCAGTTTAATGATTTTATGATACTGCTGCTGATTGGAGCGGCAGTGGCTTCGGTTGCGATTTCCTATTGGAACGGAGAAAAGGATTTTCTGGATGCGGCAATCATTCTGGCGATTGTGGTACTGAATGCGTTTCTGGGTGTTTTGCAGGAGAGCAGAGCGGAAAAGGCATTGGAGGCATTGAAGGCACTTTCTGCGCCAAAGGCAAGCGTGCTGCGGGGCGGCGAGGAGAAGGAAATTCCTGCGGAGGAGGTAGTGCAGGGGGATATTCTATTGCTTGCGGCAGGGGATTATATTTGCGCGGACGGGCGGATTCTGGAAAACCAAGGGCTGAAAACGGAGGAAAGCGCGATTACGGGGGAAGCACTTGCGATTGAGAAGGAGGAGGGCGTTCTGGCGGAGAAAACGCTGCCCAGTGACCGTAAAAACATGGTGCTTGCAGGAAGCTACGTTCTGGCGGGGAGAGGCACGGTGGCGGTGACGGCAACGGGTATGGCGACCGAAATCGGGAAGATTGCAGCCCTTTTGGCGGAGCAGGAAGAGCGCGAAACGCCCTTGCAGAAAAAGCTGGGAGAGACAGGAAGACTGCTGGGCATGGGGGCGCTGATTATCTGTGGCATTATCTTTGGGATGGGACTTTTGCGAAGGCAGACGCCGTTTCCGATGTTTATGACCTCTGTGAGCCTTGCGGTGGCGGCAATTCCGGAAGGACTGCCTGCGATTGTGACGATTGTGCTTGCGATTGGGATGCAGCGGATGGCAAGGAAAAATACGATTATCCGCAGACTGCCTGCGGTGGAAACCTTGGGGAGTGCAGAGGTCATCTGCTCGGATAAGACGGGGACGCTGACGCAAAACCGCATGAAGGTGACACGGCTTGCGGCAATCGGGAAGGGCTTGGAGCAGGACGAGGAAAAGCGAAGGTTCATTCTGACGCTGTTTACGCTTTGCAATGATGTGAAGCGGCAGGGGACAAAAATCATTGGGGAGCCGACGGAAAAGGCGCTTGCGGAGGCCGCAGAGGAAGGCGGGGTATCGCTCAAGGGGCTTTGGGAGGAAATGCCCAGAATCGGCGAGGTGCCGTTTTCCTCGGAGCGAAAGCTGATGACAACGGTGCATCCCAGTGGGGGGAAATGGATTTCTGTGACGAAGGGGGCACCCGATGTTTTGCTTGAAAAATGCACACGCTGTCTGGATGGCGGCAGGCAGGCGGTGCTTGATGGCAGAAGAAAAAGCGAGACAAGGCTGAAAAACGGCGAGATGGCGGCAAATGCCCTGCGCGTGGTGGCGGTGGCGTTTCGGGAATGGGACGAGGAGCCGCTCTTTTTTACGGCGGAGGAGCTGGAAAGGAATCTGGTATTTGCGGGGATGGCAGGGATGATGGACCCGCCGAGACCGGAGGCGCAGGCAGCGGTGGAGATTTGTCAAAAGGCAGGGATTCGGCCTGTGATGATTACGGGAGATCATGCACTGACAGCACAGGCGATTGCCGCAGAGCTTGGGATTTACCGTGCAGGGGATACCGTGCTGACGGGGCAGGAGCTGGAACAGATGTCGGATGAGGCACTGGAGCAGGCGGCAGAGGATTGTACGGTTTTTGCGCGCGTTTCGCCGGCACATAAGGTGCGGATTGTGAAGGCATTTCAGAAGGAGGGGCGCGTGGTTGCCATGACGGGGGACGGCGTGAATGATGCGCCTGCGCTCAAGGCGGCGGATATCGGCTGTGCGATGGGGAAAAACGGCACAGAGGTTGCCAAGGGTGCGGCAGATATGATTCTGATGGATGATAACTTTGCGACAATCGTGGAGGCGGTGCGCGAGGGACGCGGCATTTATGAAAACATCCGCAAGGCGGTGCATTTTCTGCTTTCGAGCAACATCGGCGAAATTATGACGATTTTCGTGGCAATGTGCTTTGGCTGGGCAACGCCGCTTTTGCCGATTCAGCTGTTATGGGTGAACCTTGTGACGGATTCCCTGCCTGCGATTGCATTGGGGGTTGACCCTGCGGACGCGGACAGCATGGAGCAGCCGCCGCGGAAGGGAAATTCCCTCTTTTCGGACGGCATGGTGAGCAGGATTGCCTTAGAGGGGGCAATGATTGGGATGCTGGCACTGCTTGCCTTCGGGATCGGGCATATTTATTTTGACGAGGAAAGGGCATATATTACAGGGCGGACGATGGCGTTTGCGGTGCTTTCGCTTTCACAGCTGATTCACGCCTTTAATATGCGGTCGGAGCATTCGCTGTTTCGGATTTCGCCTTTGGGGAACCCGATGCTGCTGCTGGCGTTTTTTATCGGGGGTCTGATGCAGCTTGGGGTGATTATGGTGCTGCCGCTGGCGGAGATTTTCAAGGTATGTCCGCTGAATGGAACGGAATGGCTGATTGTAGGGGCACTTGCACTTACTCCTTTGCCTGTGGTGGAACTGGAAAAGCTGTGCGACAGGCGGCGGAGAAAAAAATGAAAAAAATTGTTATCATTTTTACTTATCGCGCTTGCGTTGGCTCTTTGAATTCTGTATAATAGAAGAAACCAAAGAAAAGGGAGGTTCCCCTCATGAAAGTTGATGTTTCTTTAGATTTATATCGTATTTTTTGTGCAGTTGTCCGCACGGGCAATATGTCTGCCGCGGCAAGAGAGCTGTTTATTTCGCAGCCTGCGGTAAGCATGTCCATTCGCCAGCTGGAGGACCGCATGGGCAGTCCGCTTCTGGTGCGTACGGCGAAGGGGGTTTATCCCACCGCGGAGGGCAAGCTGTTATATACCTATCTGGAGCAGGCGTTGGGACTGATTCAGGCGGCGGAGGAAAAATATTATCAGATGGTACACATGGAGATGGGAGAGCTTAAGATTGGCGCGAGTGATACGGTCATTGCTAATTTTTTGCTGCCTTATCTGGAAAAGTATCATAAGCTGTATCCCGATATCAATATTAAGGTGACGAATAAGACAACCTACGAATCGCTCAGGCTGCTGAGAAACGGCAGTGTGGATGTCTGCTTTATCAATTTGCCGATTGCGGAGGATGAGGATTTAGAGGTAACGCCCTGCATTGAAATTCATGATGTTCTGGTAGGGGGCGAGCGGTATCGGATGCTTGCGGAGATGGGCATGGAATTGAAGGATTTGCCGAAATATCCTCTGCTTTTATTGGAGGATCTGAGCAATTCGCGCCGCTATATTGACCGCTATGCAGAGGAAAACGGCGTAGTGCTGAACCCGATTCTGGAGCTGGGGAGCAGTGATTTGCTGGTAAGCTTTGCGGAAATCAACCTTGGACTGACGTATGTAATCGAGGAGTTTACGCAGAGGGAGCTGCAGAACAAGCACCTGTTTGAGATTCCCGTGGAGCCGCCTGTACCGAAGCGGAGCATTGGGATGGTGCGGCTGAAAAATGTGGCAATGCCGCATGCGTTAAAGGGATTTATCGACCTGATTGAGTTTCCGAAGGAAAAGAATTAAATCGAAATCGGGACTTCGGTGTGTTATTGATGAAAAAATTATCAATAGCAGTGTTGACAAAGCAAAAATAATGCGTTAATATATGAGCAGATATTCATATAAGAAAAGGAGCGAGCCATGAAGGAGACACCGGTGCAGGAAGAATTTGATATGGAAAAGGAACTGCAGCAGGAGTTTATTCAGGAGCTGGCAGAATTTTTCAAGATTTTCGGGGATGCGACCCGTATCCGCATTTTGCAGACCCTGCTGGAGGGGGAGCGAAATGTGGGGGATTTGGCAGACGTACTGGAAATGAGCCAATCCGCTGTGTCGCATCAGCTGCGCGTACTGCGGCAGAATGATCTTGTAAAATACCGCAAGGAGGGCAAAACCGTGTTTTATTCTCTGGACGATGAGCATATTCGGATGGTTCTGGAGCAGGGGATGACGCATCTGCGGCATAAGCGTGGATATCACGAATAAAAAAGGAATAGGCTGTAATGATATAGGTGCAAGGATATCTGAAAATTACAGCCTAAATTTTCAAATGTTATATGAACAGTTATTCAAACGAACAAATGAAAAGCAAACAGCGAAAAAAGAGGTGTGACTATGGCTGAAATGAAGGTAGCATTAAAAGGATTGACTTGCGCGAACTGTGCGGGAAAGATTGAGGATACGCTTTCTAAGCTTTCTGAAACGCAGGAGGTTTCCATCAATCTGCTGCGGCAGGAAATGACAGTAAAGCTTGCGCCAAATGCTTCGGCAGAGGAAATGCAGGAAACGGTGGAACGGGTGGTGCATAAATTTGAGCCGGAGGTAGAGGTTGCCTTTTTGCAGGGGCAGAAGGCAGAGCATCATCATGACCATTGCGGCTGCGGCTGTGACGATGATGACGATGATGACGATTGCTGTGGGTGTGGCTGTGGCTGTGGACATGACCATACGCATGGGGATGAGAATGTGTTCGGCAGAAAATTTTTCCTGCGCTTTGGCATAGGTCTGGCTGTTTTCCTTGCGGCTGTTTTCCTGCATGGGGGAACGATCCGCACGATTCTTTATATCTGCGCATATTTGATTTTTGGGTATGATGTTCTGCTGCGTGCGGTGAAGCATATCGGACAGGGGAAGGTTTTTGATGAAAACTTCCTGATGTCCTTCTCTACGATTGGCGCGTTGTATCTGGGTGAAATGGCAGAGGCTGTTTTCGTTATGCTGTTCTATCAGGTGGGCGAGGCATTTCAGGAATATGCGGTGGCACGCTCCAGAAAATCCATTACGGCATTGCTGGATATCCGTCCCGATTTTGCACATTTAATCGTGGATGACGAGGAAAGGAAGGTAGACCCTTCTCTGGTGCATGTGGGAGATATGATTCTGGTAAAGGCAGGGGAAAGAATCCCTCTGGACGGGGTAATCACGGAAGGACATGCTATGCTGGATACTGCGGCACTGACAGGCGAATCCCTGCCTCGTTCTGTGGGGGCAGGAGATCAGGTGCTTAGCGGCTGCATCAATATGGACGGCAGTCTGAAGGTTCGCGTAGAAAAGGGCTTTGGCGAATCTACGGTGATGAAGATTCTGGAAATGGTGGAAAACGCATCTGCAAAGAAATCCAAGACGGAGAAATTCATCACACGCTTTGCAAGAGTTTATACACCCATTGTGGTTCTGCTGGCGGTTCTGGTTGCGGTTCTGCCGCCGTTGGCAGGGCTTGGGAAATTCTCCCTGTGGTTTGGCAGAGCATTGGTATTCTTAGTTGTTTCCTGTCCCTGTGCATTGGTATTGTCTGTGCCGCTGACGTATTTTGCGGGGATTGGCGCGGCATCCAAGTGCGGGATTCTGGTAAAGGGCGGCGGCGATTTGGATACGCTGAGCCGACTGAAAACGGTTGTTTTTGATAAGACAGGGACACTGACAAAGGGCAGATTCTCTGTAACAGAGGTGAAGGGCGATGTGCTGAAGCCGGCGGCAATCGGGGAGGCAATGAGCAATCACCCCATTGCACAGGCAATCGTACAGGCATACAAAGGCGAGCTTCCTGCGGCACAGAGCTATCAGGAGCTGGGCGGCTACGGGATTTCCTACGAGCTGGACGGCGAAACGGTTCTGCTGGGGAACAGCCGTCTGATGGAGCATGAAAAAATTGCGTATGAAAAGGCAAACGGCATCGGTACGGTGGTTTATGTTGCAAAGGGCGGCAAATTCTTAGGGTACATTCTGGTTGCGGATACGCTGAAGGAAAACATTGCCGATTCCCTTGCGGCTTTGCGCAAGCAGGGGATTCGGAAGATGGTAATGCTGACGGGAGACAGAAGGGAAACGGCGGCGGCTGTGGCAGAGGAGCTGCGGCTGGATGAATTCCACAGCGAGCTGCTGCCTGAAAACAAAGTGGAATGGATGGAAAAGCAGAAGGGCGCAGAATGCGACAAGACGGCGTTTGTGGGGGATGGCATCAATGATGCACCTGTACTGGCGGCGGCTGATTTGGGGATTGCCATGGGGGCGATTGGCTCCGATGCGGCAATCGAGGCGGCGGATGTTGTGCTGATGGATGATGATATCGGCAAGCTGGCAGTCGGCATGAAGGTTGCAAGAAACACAAGAAGGATTGTAAACCAGAACGTGACCTTTGCGCTGGGCTTTAAGATTCTGGTGCTGCTGCTTTCCATTCCCGGCATTGCGACGATGTGGATGGCGGTATTTGCGGATGTCGGCGTTTGCGTACTGGCAATTCTGAATGCAATGCGGAGGAAGGCTTAAGCCGAGAGGGTTCGACAGAAAAAAAACAGGGTATCTCAAGATTGAGATACCCTGTTTTTTATTGCTCTTTTGGAATGATTTTTTTTACGTTTTTCTCGAATTTTGCTCTGGGCAGCATGACCATGTGTCCGCAGCCGCAGCATTTGATGCGAAAATCAATGCCGGTTCTGAGGATTTCCCACTGGGCAGAGCCGCAGGGGTGACTTTTTTTCATCTGCACAATATCTCCGACAGAAAAATCCATACGTTACGCCTCCTTCATCAAATGGACAACCTGCTGAGGGAAGGGGATTTCGATGCCCTCTGCATCAAAGCGGTTTTTGATGCGGCGGCGCAGCTCCGCTTCCACAGCGTAATTCATTTTTACCTTGCATTTTGCTACAATTTTAATGGTAACGGCGGAATCATCCAGACCGATGACACCTGCAACGGTGGGGGGTTCCAGCACAGCCTCCATATCTGCGGTTTTCTGCATCTCATCCTGCAGAACGGCAATGGCGCGGTCGATGCTTTCGCCATAGGCAATGCCGACGGTGACAACGGCGTTGATAAATTCGCGGCAGTTATTGGTGACCGTACCGATAGAGCCATTCGGGATGATATGCACAGCGCCGCCGAAATCGCGCAGCTTTGTGGAACGCAGGGTGACGCTTTCGACCGTACCTGTAATGCCCTGAATGGTGACGATATCCCCGACGGCGTAATGGTCCTCAAAGAGGATGAAGAAGCCCTCCATCATATCTCCTGCGATGCTCTGCGCGCCCAGACCGATGGCAACCGAGCCTGCGGAGGCAATGACAACGAGGGATTCTGAGGAAACACCCAGCTGCTTTAAAATAGACATCAGCCCGATGAAATAAATCACATATTTCAGGATGCTGCCTGTGACGGTGCTGAGGGTTTTTGCTTTTCTTTCGGACATGGAAAGCTTTTCGCGCTGTACCTGTGTCCGCAGGAATTTATTGACCAGCTTACTGGAAATGCGAATCATGAGCCAGCAAAGAAAGAGCGTGAACAGAATTTCCAGAAGCTTGATGCCCAGATTGACGGCACCGTTGATGGCTGTGGATTTGGCAAGGAAGCCAAGCCCTAAATCCTTCGCAAGCTCCGTGCTGTTTAAATCAGAGGAAAGAGATGAGGTCAGATCATTGATAACATCCATGCTTCTTACCTCCTTGCCTGTTGATATTCTGCCGCCGCCTTCAAGAAGGCAGAGAACAGCAGCCCCATTTCCTCTGTTTTCATTGCCTCGGGATGCCACTGCACGCCGACGGCGAAGCGGTTATCCTTATGCTCAATGGCTTCAATCAGACCATCCGCACTGCGGGCAGAGACAATAAAGCCCTCCCCAAGCGTGGAGCAGGACTGATGATGCAGGGAATTGACAACGGTGCGTTTATTTTCCCAGAGGTCGGTTAAAAGGGTGTTGTCCTCGACAAAAATGCTGTGTGTGCCATAGGAACGGGGTGCCTGCTGGATATGCTTGAGGGTTGTGCCTGCCTGCACGCCGATATCCTGATAGATGCCGCCGCCCTTGACGATATTCATGACCTGCATGCCGCGGCAGATGCCGAGCATGGGCAAATCCTTTTCCAGTGCAGCCTCGCAGATGCGCATTTCACAGGCATCACGGAGGGGGTTAATCTCGCCGCTCTGGCAAAGGGGCTCTTCTCCGAACAGGAGCGGATCGATATCACCACCGCCGGTCAGCAGAAGTCCGTCCAGAAAGGGGGGCAATGCCTGATGGGGCAGGAGCACGATGGGACAGCCACCTGCCTTTTCGATGGCAAGGACATAATCCTCACTGAGGGTATATTCCTTTTTTTCGTAAGAATAATTCGGCGCAATGCCGATAATCGGTTTTGTGTTCATTGGTTACACCTCTTACTTTCGTTTTCTCTACTCAGTATACAGAAGATGCTCTTTTTTTGCAACGGAAGGATGGGAAAATCGGCTTCGACTTGCAGAGTGTATACAGTTTGTGGTATAATTCGTATGCGAGATAAAAACCAAACGGCTGAAGTATGCGGACAGATATCCGCGAGACAACAGAAACGGAGATGACAACGAAATGAAAACCATTGGCATCATTGGTGCAATGTCGGAGGAAATCACATATTTAAAAGAGAAAATCGAGATTGTGACGACAAAAAATATCATCGGGCTGGATTTCCATGTGGGGAAATATTGCGGCAACAGCATTGTGCTGGTCATCAGCGGCATCGGCAAGGTGAATGCGGCTGTCTGCACACAGGTGCTGATTGACCATTTCGGTGTGGATTATATCATCAATACGGGCTGTGCGGGGGCAATTCACCCCGAACTGGGCATTGGGGATATCCTCATTTCCACGGATGCGGTACAGCATGACATGGATGTTTCTGCGCTGGGCGACCCTATTGGGACTATTCCCCGTCTGGCGGAAAGCTATTTCAAGGCGGATGAGATGCTGGTGAAGCTGGCGCAGGAGGCTGCGGCGGAAACGGCGGAAAACTATCATGTGATTCTCGGCAGAGTTGCCAGTGGGGATAAATTCATCGGCACAAAGGAAGGCAAGGAGCATATCAAAAGGTATGTGCAGGGGGACTGTGCGGAAATGGAGGGTGCGGCGATTGCGCATGCCTGCTGGCTGAACCGAATTCCCTTTGTTATCATTCGTGCCATCAGCGACAGCGCGGACGAACAGGCGAATATGTCCTATGAGCAGTTTGTGCTTCTGGCGGCAAAGCGCAGCAGTGAGCTGGTGGAAAAAATGCTGGAAAAGCTGGCGTAAAACTGCCTAAAAAAGAGGCGGAAAATTTGGCTTTCCATGGAAGGTATTGCTCTTGTAAAGGGGATTTTCTTCCTGTATAATGCAATCAGAATCAAAAACAATTTGTACGCAAAATATTGATGCGGAAATGATGAAAGTAGGAAAAAAGGAGGCCTTTCAAATGACGGCAAAAACGCATGGGTACATTACAAAAGAGATTGAACTGGAGCAGATTTATCAGTTTATTTTGAAATTTTTTGACCCCGAGGCAAAGGTAAACCGTTACGAGAATCGTTTTGGTGAAAGCAATGAAATGGCTGTATATTTTACCTATAAGGGAGAGGAAAGACGTTTGTTTACAATGGTTTACAAGAGCCGTAAATTCTCCAAAAACGGCGAGAAGAACAGACTGGTTTTCCTGGATTTGGATTATTGGGGGCACAGCGTGGAAATTATGCGTTCCATTCTGTCCTATTTCAGCGGCTGGTTGGATGAAAACGACTGCGATAAGGAGGAAGCATACTTTATCGAGGAGCAGCCGGACGGCGTGACACCCAATATCATAAAGATTACAAGAAAAGAGCTGAACAGAAGACTGGGTGGCATGGTTGTAATCATTGAGGATGACGAAGAAGAAAAATAAGCGGAAAAATAAGAGAGCCGTATTACCTATAGGGGATGCGGCTTTTTTGTTGCTTGTCGAAAAAAGAAAAATGTGGTATGGTATAAGCGAGGATTATCGCTCGGCGGTTCAGTCACTTCCTGTAAAGGGGGTGATGTTTATGGTTACATACGCTGAATTGTTTCAATATAGCTTAGTAATCATTGGAATTATCACCTTATGCTTTTTGCATAAGAAATGATAAGAAAAAGACCGCCTAACAGAAGTTAGACGGTCAACCACATTATTACGGACTGACCGCCCTTCCACAAGCGGTAATCCTTTTTCATAGCTCTTATCGCCCTGCGTGAAACAGGAAATAAATAAAAAGTGACAGCCTAACAGAAGTTAGACGGTCATTCACAACTATTACGGACTGACCGCCCTTCCACAAGCGGTAATCCTTTCTTACTGCTATGATAGCATAAAGGAAGGGAAAAATCAATCGGAATCGGGCGTTCTTTTGCAGAGTTTTTGCGATTTTTGCGAAAAAACGGTTTTAACGGGGCGGGCTTCTTGCCAGAGCCCTTGTTTTTATGCTATACTAAAAGATAATTTAAATGCAGAAGGGGCGGTGGAGGATATGCCGGAGGAAAAGGATATACGAACCATGATTGACGAGGATATTGACCGCGTGGAACGTGTTTGGGAGGCATCCTCCTATGACAGCGATGCCTTGGAGGAGCTGTTCCGCCTGCTTCTGGAGCATTATGCCGAAAGAATCGAGGGCTTCACGAAGAGGCTGAAGGTCATTCAGCCGTATGAGGATATCGCGGATATGGCGGAGAATTATCGGGAGAACGTGCGGACATTGCTGGAGCGGATGAAACTGTTTCGGGAAAATGGATACAGCAACGAAGGCTTAATCGAATATTCCATTGCCAAGGAGCGGGAGGAGCTAAATTTTAATGCGGATTTTACAACGGTGCGGCTGGAAATCGGCATGATGCAGGGGCTTTCCCTTGCGGAGCGGGAGGATATCATGGTGCATTTGGATGCCATGGAGACCATCTGCGCGCAGGTTACGCCCAAAAAGGAACGCTGGGAAATGCTTAGAGAGCATCTGGTCTGGCTTTCCGGAAAGGATGTAACGGTAGCAATGAAGATATTACCGTTGTTTTTCAGAATAAATTGATGAATAATAGAGAGCGGCAGAGCAAAAGGAAATCTTTCTGCCGCGAAGGAGCGTTTTAATATGAAGAAAGCAGCAAGTTTTGCATTGGGCTGCAAGGTAAATCAGTATGAAAGCGAAGCCATTGCGGAGCTGTTCGCAGAAAAGGGCTATGAAATTGTGGGGATTGATGAAGAAGCGGATGTGTATGTCATCAATACCTGTACGGTAACGAATTTCGGGGACAAGAAATCCCGTCAGCTGATTCGTAAGGTAAAGCGGCAGAATGAAAATGCCATTGTGGCGGTTGTCGGCTGCTATGCGCAGACTGCGCCCAAGGAGCTGATGGAGATTGCAGGCGTGAACCTGGTCATCGGAACGAAGGACAGAGCGCAGATTGTGGAAATGGTGGAGCAGTATGACAGGGCAAACGGCGTGGAAAACCACGTTTCCGATATTATGAAGGAGCGTGTATTTGAGCCGCTTTCCATTCAAAAGCTGGCAAACAGAACAAGAGCCTATCTGAAAATTCAGGATGGGTGCAGCCAGTATTGCTCCTACTGCATCATTCCTTATGCGAGAGGCCCTATCCGCAGCAGAGAGCCGCAGGAGGTTGTGGCTGAGGTAAAGCGTCTGGCGGAGAACGGCTTTAAAGAGGTTGTGCTGACGGGCATCCATGTGGCAAGCTACGGCAAGGACAGAAGGGATACCTCTCTGCCGGATATTCTCAAGCAGGTGCATGAGGTGGAAGGAATTGAGCGGATTCGCTTCAGCTCCATTGAGCCGAATGTGGTGACGGAGGAATTTGCACAGACCATGGCGGCACTGCCAAAGGTCTGCGACCATTTCCATCTTTCCCTGCAGAGCGGCTGCGATAAAACCCTGAAGGAAATGAACCGGAAATATGATACGGAGAAATACAGACAGGCGGCAGCGACGCTCAGGAAATATTTGCCGAAGGTTGCGCTGACAACGGATATCATTGTTGGCTTCCCCGGAGAAACCGAGGAGGATTTCAGAGAAAGCTATGCCTTTGCGGAGGAAATCGGCTTTGCGAAGATTCATGTATTTCCTTATTCGCCCAAGCGCGGCACACCTGCGGCGGCAAGGAAGGATCAGCTGCTCAATGCGGTAAAAGCCGAAAGAAGCCATACGCTCATTCAGCTGAGCGACAAAATGGCGGCAGACTTTCTGGCGGATGCCGTTGGGACGGATGCGGAGGTGCTGTATGAAAGAGCCGTCGGCGATGGGATTTATGAAGGGCATACCACCAACTATATGAAGGTGCATGGCAGAAGCGAAGTCGATTTGACAAACCGCATTTGCAAAACCCACATCACAAGGGCGGAGGGCGAAATGCTTTTCGGGGATGCAGAGGTATAAGAAAAGGAATTTGTAATAATTATGTAAAGAGAATATGGTTGCAAACAGGTTTTTTTTCATGTATCATAAAGATAACTGATTTTACAGATAACAGGAAATTTTCCTGTGAATATATTTGGGATATAAGGGGGGCGGCACTGCCGCAGAATGGAGAGTGAAAAATATGGCAAATTTACATGAAACACAGTATTTCGGCAGATTGGAAAAAGAACCCGAAAACGAAGCAAAGCGAATCCTGATGGCAGTGAGCAATGCCTTGCGGGAAAAGGGCTATAATCCTGTCAACCAGATTGTAGGCTATATCCTTTCCGGTGACCCGACTTATATCACAAGCTATCAGAATGCCCGTGTGCTGATTCGTAAGCTGGAACGGGATGAGCTTCTGGAGGAGCTGGTAAAGGATTATTTAGACCGTAACGAGTAATCGTCGGAAAAAGAAAGAGGAACCGAATTGCGTATTTTAGGGTTGGATTTTGGTGACAAAACCATTGGTGTGGCGGTCAGCGACCCTTTTGGCTGGACGGCACAGGGCGTGGAGATTATCCGAAGGGAAAGTTCCATGGAATTTAAGAAATGTATGCGTAGACTGGCAGAGCTGGTGGAACAATATCAGGCAGAGACAATCGTTCTGGGCTATCCGAAAAATCTGGACGGCTCCGAAGGGGACAGATGTGTCAAAACAAAGGATTTCTGCGAACGCGTGAAAAGAAGATTCCCCAAGGCAGAGGTTCTGCTCTGGGACGAAAGATTCAGCACCATTGCGGCGGAGCGTTCTCTGCGCGAGGTTGGGCTGAACCATAATCAGAGAAAAAGCGTCATTGACAAGATGGCGGCGGTGCATATTTTGCAGGGCTATCTTGACAGCAAGGCGAAAGGATAAGAATAGAGGAGAATTTTATGGCGGATATTTATGACGAAATCAATGATCTGGAATTTGAAGTGGTTACTATGACAGATGAAAACGGTGATGCAGTGGAGTTTTCCATCATTGATAATGTTGCCTGCGGCGGCGAACGCTACCTTTTGGTAGTGGAAACAGAATTGATGGATGATGATGAAACAGATGCCATCATTTTGAAGGAGGTTTCCATCAATACGGATGATGTGACGTATGAATTGGTGGAGGATGACGCGGAATTTGACCGCGTGGCAGATTTGTTTGCCCAGAAGGCAGAGGATTATACCGTAGAAACGGATGACTGATTGACGAATGTATTAGGGTGATTTTTTGCGGTCTGCAAAAGTCCCTTTTTATACAAAAATGAGCGGAAAAAGAAACAGCAGAATACGGAAGGAAAAACAGCAGCACTCATCGGATTGGAAAAACGGAGCGGAAATGTTTTTGCAATCGTTGAGTATCGACTGCTCTTTTTCTGTTTGCCCTTTTTTGGAAAAGGGGCGCTGATTCTGCCGTTTAAAGAGAACTTTTTTACGCCATACTATAAAGAAAATGACAGAGAAAACAAAAAAGGAGGTGTGTTTTTTGGCAGAGAAAAAATCCGCGAAGGAGACAAACGGAAAGGATTCCACGAAGGAAACCAAAACGAGAACAGCAAAGACAAAGGCGGACAGCAGGGCAAAGACAGAGCCGAAGGCGAAAAAGGAGCCGGCTGCGAAGATGACGGCGAAACCGGCGGCAAAGCCGAAGCAGCGCACAAAGAGCCGCGCAAAGGCAAAGCCCAAGATGAACCTGAAGGTGATTGCGCTGGGCGGTCTGGATGAAATCGGTAAAAATATGACGGTTCTGGAATATGGCGATGATATTATCATCATCGACTGCGGTCTGGCATTCCCTGAGGATGATATGCTGGGGATCGATTTGGTTATCCCTGACGTGACTTATTTGACAAAAAACATCGACAAAATCAAAGGGATTGTATTAACACACGGACACGAGGATCATATCGGCGCATTGCCCTATATTCTCAAGCAGATTAACGTACCCGTATTCGGGACACTGCTGACACTGGGGCTTCTGGAAAATAAGCTGAGAGAGCATAAAATGCTGGATTCCACAACAAGACATACGGTTGTACCCGGCGAAAAGGTAAAGCTGGGACAGATGGTTGTGGAATTTATCCATACGAACCACTCTATCGCAGACGCGGTCGCACTGGCAATCCATACACCTGTGGGCGTTGTGGTGCATACGGGCGACTTTAAGGTGGACTATACTCCCATTGACGGGGATGTGATTGATTTACAGCGGTTTGCCGCACTGGGCAAGGAGGGAGTTCTCCTGCTGATGAGCGACAGCACCAATGCCGAGAGAAAGGGCTTCACGATGTCTGAAAAGAACGTGGGCAAGGTGTTCGAGAAGATTTTCGAGGAAACACCGAAGAACCGTATCATGGTTGCGACCTTCTCCTCAAACATTCATCGTATTCAGCAGGTTATCAATGCGGCGTATATGTACGGCAGAAAGGTTGCCATTATCGGTCGCAGCATGGTCAATGCGGTGAAAACGGCATCCGAGCTGGATTATCTCTGGATTCCGCCCAGAACGCTGATTGATATTAACGAAACAAGAAATTATCGGGATGATCAGCTGGTTATCATTACGACAGGCAGCCAGGGGGAGACAATGTCCGCCCTGTCCCGTATCGCATCCGGCGAGCATAAGCAGATTAACGTAAAGCCTGATGATAAAATTATCATCAGTGCATCTGCCATTCCGGGGAATGAAAAAAGCATTTCCCGTGTGGTGAATGAGCTGCTGAAAAAGGGCGCAAACGTGGTTTATGGAGATATTGAGGATATCCACGTTTCCGGTCACGCCCGTCAGGAGGAGCTGAAGCTGATGCTGGCGCTGACAAAGCCGAAGTTCTTCATGCCTGTCCATGGGGAATTCATGCACCTTTCCTGTCACAAGAATTTGGCGATTTCCATGGGGATGGATAAAAATGACATCTTCGTGATGAAGCTGGGTGAGGTGCTGGAGGTCAACAAAAATGAGGCGAAGGTTACCGGAACTGTGCCTGTGGGACAGATTATGGTAGACGGCTTGGGCGTTGGCGATGTCGGCAATATCGTTCTGCGTGACAGAAAGCATTTGTCACAGGATGGTCTGATGGTGGTTGTGGTTTCCATGGACCGCGAAATGGGGACGATTGTTTCCGGCCCCGATATTATCTCCAGAGGGTTTGTATATGTCCGCGAGGCAGAAAATCTGATGGATGAGGCGCGCGCCTGTGTGCTGGATGCGCTGCTGAAGTGCGAGGAAAAGAATGTTACAAGCTGGAATTATATCAAGGGTGTCATTAAGGATACGCTGAAAAATTATATCTGGCAGAAAACAAAGAGAAGTCCGATGATTCTGCCGATTATTATGGAGGTATAAAAGAAAAAGAGCCGATTTCATGTGCACAGTGAAATCAGGCTCTTTTTTTGCTTGCAACGGAAGCCTAGCGGGATTCCTCGCCGAAGCGTCCTCCATCTTCTAGGAATCATTCCGTTGACTCTGCCTGCAGAATATTCTGCGTCGATTCTTATTCCCAATCCTATTTCCGCAAGGTTTCCCTTGGCACCGGGGTACAATTCCCCGAGCCGTTCCGCCAAGCGGTATCCGTTCAAGAAAGACGATTAAATAGCGGATGCACCATAGCCCCCACCTGCAACGTCCTAAGCGCAGATAATATGTCTTTCTTAATTCTACTATACCGCAGCGGGCGGAGAAAAGCAATACGGCTGATGGAGAAAGAAGAAAAAATCAAGACAGATTCTATCTTGATTTTTTGCTGCATTTCGGATAGAGTGAAGAGAAAGAATGTTGAAGGATGGGAAAAAGGAGCAGTTATGGATATCAAAAATCTGGTTACTTTCATACATGTAGCGGAGCTGCGCAGCTTCACAAAGGCAGGGGATAAGCTGGGCTATTCTCAATCAACGGTTTCCTTTCAGATTCGCCAGCTGGAAAACGAATTGGGTGTGCCCTTATTCGAGAGAATCAACCGCACCGTTACGCTGACGGAGCATGGGATTCGTCTGCTGCGCTCTGCTTACAAAATCAATGAGCTTTTAGAAAGCTTTCAGGAGGAAACGAAAGCGGAAACAAAGGTACATGGGCGTGTGCGTCTGGCGATTGCGGATTCCCTGAGCAGTGAGGTGATTCGGCGCATTTTTCCCGAGCTGCACCGCAAATATCCCGATATTACGCTGGAGTGCATTTCCGCCGGCACGCAGGAGATGTTTCGCCTTTTAAACCAGAATGAAGCGGATATTGTGTATACGCTGGATAACCATATTTACGATACGAATTATGTGATACAGCAGGAGAGTCGCATTGGGGTGCATTTTGTCTGCGCGTCGGAAAATGTGCTTGCCGCGCGGGATGCCATTTCGCTTGCGGAATTGGTGAAGCAGCCGTTTCTGCTGACGGAAAAGGGTATGAGCTACCGCCGGATGCTGGATGAGAAGCTTGCGGCACATTCCTTGGAGATTCAGCCTGTTTTTGTCAGCGGGAATGCAGGGCTGATTGCGTCCTTGGTGGAGCAGAATGCAGGGCTTGCGCTTTTGCCTGATTATATCACGAAGCCGTATATCGAAAAGGGTGCACTGTGCTATCTGAATGTGCCTGAAATGGAAATCGAAATCTGGACACAGCTGCTGCACCATCGGGAAAAATGGGTTTCCGAGCCGATGCGGATTGTGATTGACCATCTGCGGCGGTGTATGCTGTGATGCGGTACCCATTTCGATACTTATATGGTATACTGTAAGCAGTTTTCAAAGCAAACGGAGGGATAATAATGAGATATCAGAAGCTTGGCAATACGGATATTGATGTTTCCGTGATTGCATTAGGCACATGGGGACTTGGCGGCGGCAGTGTCTGGACGGACAGAGATTCTACGGTAGAGGATACCAGAAATCTGCTGGACATCTGTCGGGAATATGGTGTAAATTATATTGATACCGCGCCGGTTTACGGCACTGGTGCAAGCGAGGAGCTGCTCGGCAAGGCATTGAAGGGCAGAAGACAGGACTTTATCCTGCAAAGCAAATGCTCCCTGAACTGGAGAAAGGAGGGCGGTAATTTCCATTATGAACGCGATGGATACACCGTCAACAATGACACCCGTGCGGCGGCGGTGAAAAAGGACGTAGAGGATTCTCTGCGCAGGATGCAGACGGATTATCTGGATTCCGTGATTGTGCATTATGTCTGCGGCAGCTTTCCTGTAGAGGAAACGGTCGGCGCGCTGGAGGATCTGGTCAGAGAAGGAAAAGTCCGTACCTATGGGCTTTCCAACAGCCAGCCTGCGGATTTGGCGGCATATCGGAGGGTCGGCGGTAAGGTATCCGTTGTGCAGGAATTTTTCAGTATTCTTTCTCCCTTCCATGGCAGAGAATATTTTGAGATGTGCAGAAAAAACAATACTGTATTCCAGACCTACGGCGTATTGGAGGAGGGTTTTTTGACCTCTCCTGCGTTTCTGGATAAGGAATTTGCGAAAACGGACATCCGTTCCAGACTGCCATGGGTGGCACCCGAAAAGAAGGAAGGACTGCGCCGTGCATTTGCACTCTGGGCACCGATGTGCGAGGAATATCATTGCAGCTATGCGGCATTGGTGGAGGCTTGGGCGCTGTCTCAGTATGACAGAATGAGCCTTCTGGTCGGCATGCGCCGTGCATCGAGCGTAGAGGATACGGCGAAGTGTTTGGATATCAGGCTGAAGGCGGAGGATATCAAGCGCATGGAGGAGGCCGTAAAGGCAATTCAGGTTACGGTTCTGGATAAATAGGATTTGAAAAAGCATAACCACCGGTTTACCGGCGGTTATATTGATTTTTCGGCAGAAATTTTATTCTTGCAATTTTATACAAAAATGCTATGATATAAAAAATATACGAAAGAAAAACCGAAGGAGGCGCATGCGATGGATTTGAAATATTTGACGAAGGAAGGCTCATGGGAGAAAAATCCCCCTGATTTGCAGGCGGAGGTTTTGCAGGGAAAGCGTGGCAGGCTTCTGGTGACAATTTACCGCGCAGGCGGCGCAGGGCTGCATCCGACGGTTTTGCTGAGTCATGGCTTTCCGGGTATTGAAAAGAATTTTGATTTAGCGCAGGCACTGCGGCGCATTGGTTTTCATGTGGTGCTGTATCATTACAGCGGCAGCTGGGGCAGTGATGGGGCGTATGCCTATGCGCATAATCTGGAGGATGCAGATACCCTTCTGGAATTTATCGAAACGAATACGACCTACGGCTTTGATAAAGAGAGGCTGTTTGTGGCAGGGCATAGCGTTGGCGGCTTTGTAACGGCACAGCTTCTGGCAGCGCATCCGGAGCTGAAGGCGGCGACTCTGCTTGCTCCCTGCGATTTGGGCGGCGTGATGGGCTTTGCGGATGATATGGAGCCAAAGCGGCTGTTGATGGATATTTTTGAGGGCGGCCCGATTTGGCTGAACGGAACCTCTCCTGCGGCATTATATGAGGAGGTTTTCGCCAATCAGGCAGGCTATCGCATTGGAGCATTGCTGAAACGCTTTGGGAAACGTCCGGTTTATTGCTTAGGTGCGGTGCAGGATGAGTGCTGTCCGCCTGCGGCGCATTGCCTGCCTTGGGTAGAGGAGCTGAAGAAAATGGGTGGAAATGTGGTTTATGAAGCATTGGACACCGACCATTCCTTCAGTGACACCAGATTGCAGATGATTGAGAAAACAGCAAAATTTCTGGCAGAACAGGTGCAGAAAACAGAATAATGCTTATAAAGTAAATCCCCTCCGTATATAGCGTACGGAGGGGGTTCGTTGTTTCATAAGCAAATTTTAGTGTGTGATAATTTCTACGCCGTCCTCGGTTACGGCAACGGTATATTCCCACTGGGCGGAAAGAGAGCCGTCCTCGGTATAAACCGTCCATTCGTTTTCTTCATCTACGAAGAAATCCTCTTTGCCTTCGTTTACCATGGGTTCAATTGTAAAGACCATGCCGGGCACAAGAAGCATCCCTGTTCCTCTCTTGCCGATATGGCAGACATACGGGTCCTCATGGAAATCATTGCCGACCCCATGACCGCCGATATCACGCAGAACAGTATAGCCATGCTGATGGACATACTCGCTGATCACTGCGCCGATATCGCCCAGTCTGCCCCAAGGCTTTACTTCCTTCAGGGCTAAATCAACGGATTCCTTTGTTACCTCAACCAGCTTTCTCGCCTCGTCGCAGACATTGCCAATCAGGAACATACGGGAAGCGTCGGCATAATAGCCATCCAGAATGGTGGTAACGTCAACATTGATGATATCGCCATCCTGCAGGATTTGATTGGGATCGGGGATACCATGACAAATAGCATCGTTCACAGAGGTGCAGACGCTCTTGGGGAAGCCCTGATAGCCCAGAGGCGCGGGGATACCGCCATGCTCTACAGTGTAGTTATGCACCAGTGTATTGATATCGTCTGTGGACATGCCTGCCTTGATATTTTCCGCAACCATATCCAGAATTGCCGTATTCAGCTTGCCTGCCTTGCGGATGCCTTCTAGCTGTTCGGGGGTTTTAATCAGCTTATGATTGGGAACGGGAATATGCTTTAATTGATACGCTGCCAGCTTATCATCAAAAGCCGCGTGGCAGGATTTGTATTTTTTGCCGCTGCCGCACCAGCAGGGGTCATTTCTACCGATTTTCATAGTATTTCTCCTTTTTCTTGTATAGACTGTTTACCAAAACAATGGTAGCACAAAAAAGAAGATGGTACAATAGAAGAAAATGAGAAAAAACGATTGACAAATAGAAAAAACAGGTGTATTCTCTTAAATCATAGTTAATTGATATGAAATAGGGAGTGATGTTATGCTTTTAAAAAGTACAATTTTTGGCTGTTGTTGCTGTCAGGTTTGAAAATTTATGTTACACTAATGAAATACGGAAAACAGATTTTTTGAACGGAGGATAACAACTATGGCTAAGATTTATAAAAGTGTAGAAGAACTGATTGGCAACACACCCTTACTGGAGCTGACAAAGATTGAAAAGGGAACGGGCGCAACTCTGCTGGCAAAGGTAGAAGCGCTGAACCCCGGCGGCAGTGCGAAGGATCGTATCGCAAAGCGCATGGTGGAGGATGCGGAAAAGGCAGGCATCCTGAAGGAGGGCGCAACCATCATTGAGCCCACAAGCGGCAACACAGGCATTGGTCTGGCACTGATGGCGGCGGCAAGAGGCTATCGTGCAATCATCGTTATGCCTGACAGCATGAGCATGGAACGCAGACTGCTGATGACAGCCTTTGGTGCGGAGCTGGTGCTAACAGAGGGCAAGCAGGGCATGAAGGGTGCAGTGGAAAAGGCGGAAGAGTTGGCGAAGGAAATCCCCGATTCCTTTATCGCAGGGCAGTTTGACAACCCCTCCAACGCTGCGGCGCATTATGAAACCACAGGCCCCGAAATCTGGGCAGATACCGATGGCAAGGTGGATATTTTCGTTGCAGGCATCGGCACAGGCGGCACAATCACAGGCGTAGGCAAATATCTGAAGGAAAAGAACCCTGCGGTGCAGATTGTTGCAGTAGAGCCGGCAGCCTCCCCCCTGCTGTCCAAGGGCGTTGCAGGCCCTCACGGTATTCAGGGGATCGGCGCAAACTTCGTGCCCAATGTTCTGAATACAGATATTTATGATGAAATTGTTACTGTAACGAATGAAGATGCGTATGCGGCAGGCAGAAGCCTTGCGAGAGAGGAAGGTCTGCTGTCCGGTATCTCCGCAGGTGCGGCGGTACATGCGGCGAAGGAGATTGCAAAGCGCCCCGAAAATGCAGGCAAAAACATTGTGGTATTCCTGCCTGATACGGGCGACAGATATCTCTCCACTCCTATGTTCCAGGAATAATGGGAAGGGAGCAGCGGCAATTCATACAGATGATTGCGGCACTGACCATGTTGATTGACCACATCGGCATGGTCTTTTTTCCGAGTGCCATTGGCTTTCGCGCCATCGGGCGGCTTTCGTTTCCGCTGTTTGCCTTCGGCATTGCCGAGGGGGTGCGCTATACACATCGCTTTTGGTTGTATTTTGGGCGAATTCTCCTGACAGCAGTCCTTTCTCAGCCGATTTATATGCGCCTGTTCGGCATCACACAGGGCAATCCCTTATTCATGCTGGCATGGGGCGCAGCGGCGCTGTATTTCTTTCGGCAGGGGAAAAGGGCGGTTGCGGCGGTACTGCTTATCGGCTCTTATTTTGCTGACATGAGCTATGGCTGGTATGGTGTCTGGACGATTTTCTGCTTTGGGCTTTATGCAGAACGGGAAAGCCTCTGCTTTTACGGGCAGCTGCTGTTGAATATTCTGTATGGCTTGAAAACAAGGGCTTGGATTCAGCTATTGTCCCTTTTTTCCTTTGGCTTTTTGGATGGGAAATGGCGTGTGGCGGCGTTTTCAAAAAAACTGCCGCGTTATTTCTTTTATGTGTTTTATCCCCTGCATCTACTGGTGCTCTGGGGCATCAAGGCAGGAATCTCATAGTACATTTTTTGCCGAAACTGTGGTATAATTTTATTTAACCCATTTACCCAAAAGACAAAGGAGAACGATTTATGAAAAAAATGAAACGAATTCTGGCGGCAGGGCTGA
>OGJR01000535.1_pt1 | contig 31520 bp, 29 predicted proteins | sample 1572301 | NCBI WGS metagenome assembly OGJR01 (sample SAMEA2582083, study PRJEB24529) | metagenome | biome: Human gut stool | place: China | collected 2011 | reverse complement strand
TCCTTAGGTGGTAACACTGGCTCTAATTGAAATTAAGCGAGGCATATTATCATGAAAAAAACTATAGTTATAACTGGTGCTTCCCGTGGAATCGGAAAAGCAATTGCAATAGAACTTGCCGGAAAAGACACTAATATTGTTATCAACTGTGTGAATAATGTGGATAAACTAAATGAAGTCAAATCCATTATTGAGGAAAAAGGCAGTGTCTGTGAAACATTTATAGGCGATATGGGAAATTACAGTGATGTACAGAAAATGTTTGACATGTGCCTTCAGCGTTTCGGTCAGGTTGATGTGCTTATCAACAATGCCGGAATATCTGTTGTCGGACTTTTCCAGGATATGGGCGAAAATGAGTGGCACAGGATATGTAACACTAACATAGATTCTGTGTTTAACTGTTGCCATTTTGCTGTTAAAGACATGATGAAGCGACACTGTGGCAAAATTATTAATATATCTTCTGTGTGGGGACTGTATGGTGCAAGCTGTGAGGTTGCATATTCAGCAACCAAGGGGGCAGTCAATTCATTTACAAGGGCACTTGCAAAGGAGCTTGCTCCAAGTGGTATTCAGGTCAACGCTGTTGCCTGCGGAGCTATTGACACAGAGATGAACAGTCATCTCTCAGATGATGACAAGGCAGAACTTGCCGAAGAAATTCCTGCAGGCCGGTTTGGAGACCCGCAGGAAGTCGCTGAGCTTGTTAAATCTCTTTCCGGCATGAACAGCTATCTTACCGGTCAGATAATAACTCTTGATGGCGGCTGGATTTAATCAGCCTGTATAACTTTTATCAATATTAATCACGGCGCGGCATTCACTCTGCTTCTCCGTGATTTTTTTCTGAATCTGTTTCTTTATCTCATCATCTGAAAGATGATAATTATAAGGAACAAGCACATCAAATATAAGATTTGTTATATATGGACCTTTAACAGTCCTGAAATCATGTATATCCAGTTCCTCACCTACTGACTTTACAACCGCAATAGTCATCTTTCGCAAATGATTTATCACCTCATCATCTGTAACTACCGGATCCATATGTATGCTTATAAAGCATTTCATGTGCTTTTCAACTCTTCTTTCAGCCATATCTATATAATCATGTGCTTCCATCATATCCATATTAGCCGGAACCTCTGCGTGAAGCGATGCATATACTCTGCCCGGACCGTAATTATGCACAATCAGGTCGTGAACTCCTATTATATGCTTATCCTGAAGAACAATATTCTCAAGTTCCTGTACAAATTCTTTCGTTGGTGGCTGCCCAAGAAGTGGCTGCAATGTATCTTTTGCCGCACCAAAACCAGCTAATATTACAAATACTGCAACAACAACTCCTGCTATTCCATCTATATTAATATCAGAAAACAGGGTAAGAAGCACTCCTATAAGGACTACTGATGTTGCAACGCAGTCTGACAGGCTGTCTGTAGCCGTTGCCTTCATTGCTGCAGAATCTACTTTATTGCCAAGATATTTGTTGAATTTAGCCATCCACATTTTCATAAGAATTGATAATACAAGTATTATAAGAGATGACACAGATACCTCAAGCGGCGTAGGATGAAGTATTTTCCTGAATGATGTTGTCAGCAGCTCAAAGCCCATAATTATAATTGCTCCTGATACTATGAAGCCTGATATATATTCGATTCTTCCATGACCATACGGATGTTCATAATCAGCCGGCTTTCCTGCAAGCTTAAAACCTATAAGTGTAACAATTGAAGATCCTGCATCCGATAAATTATTGACCGCATCCGCCATTATTGAAACTGATGCCGTAAGCACTCCTGCAATTATCTTTGCTAAAAACAGTATAAGATTACAGATTATCCCCACAATCCCGGCAAACACACCGTATCTTGTACGGACTTCAGGGTTCTTCGTCTTATCATAATCTTTTATGAACCTCTTAAGTAATAAATCTATCATTTCCTTCTCCTTCATGCCCTCTGGCATATTTGCATTAAGTATATACCATATTGGATTTAATTTAAAGATTCTTATTTTTTGATTTACAGTATATACACAAAAGGACTATAATGGAAACAATTATTGTGTTTAATCATTACAACTATCTTGGAGGACAACAATGTTAGACTTTGAAAAGGTAATACCAGAGGATGTAGGAATATCTTCCACAGGACTTATCAGCTTTGCCAGAAAGCTTGAATATAACAACATTCCTATGCACAGCATAATTGTCATGCGACACGGTAAGATATGTATGGAAAGCTACTATGCACCATACACGAGAGACACTCTCCACAGAATGTTTTCTGTCACCAAATCTTTCGTTTCACTTGCCATCGGACTGCTTGCAGATGAAGGGAGAATCTCACTTGATGACCATATTGCAGATTATTTTCCTGAAAAGCAGCCAGAAACAGGCGTGCACCCATATATGCAGATGCTCACAATAAGGCAGATGCTCACAATGAGAACGTGTCACGATAAAAATGCATACAAAATCGGAGACTCTCCTGACTGGGTAGGTTCTTTCTTTACTGTTACACCCGACCACGTTCCAGGGACTAATTTCTCTTATGATACAGCTTCAACACATACATTGGGTGCGCTTGTTGAAAAGCTCACAGGTATGGAACTGCTTGATTATCTGAGAACGAAATTCTTAGATGAATTGGGTTTTTCTAAAGAAGCATTTATATTAAAATCTCCTGATGGCAAAGTAAGTATGGGCGGTTCAGGAATGTGTGCAACACCACGGGATATCCTTAAGGTTATGTATGTTGTATCTCAGAATGGTAAACTTGATGGAAAGCAGTTGCTGCCTTCCGGATATCTTAAGGAGGCAACTGTTAAGCAGAGTGACCCTTATGGAAAATCAGGTTCATGGGAAGAAATGCAGGGCTATGGCTACCAGATATGGATGACAACTCACAATGGTTATGCATTTTTTGGTATGGGTGGACAGCTTGCCGTATATTACCCGGATAAAGATGTTATTCTTGTTACCACTGCTGATGCACAGGGTCGTCAGGGTGGAGTACAGCTGATATATGATACATTTTACGAAGAAGTATACAGCCATATTGATGCATGTACTGATAATGGTGATTATAAAGAATTCCAGAAATTCGAAAATTCACGCCAGCTTCTTGTTGAACCGGGCGAATATAGTTCAGACCTTATAAGCAAAATCAACGGACAGAGCTATGAATTTGACACTAATCCATGTGGTGTAACAGACATAAAGCTCACATTTAACGGGGATGAAGGAACATTTTTCTATACTAATGCAACAGGAAATCACGAGCTGCATTTCGGACTCGGAAAGAATGTTTTCCAGAACTTCCCTGATTATAATTTCAAATGTGGTGCAAGCGCAGCTTTCAGAACAGACAATAATCTTCTTATCAAAGTGCAGATTATTGACAGCGTCGTCGGCAATATGTATATATCATTAAGCTATATTGATGATTATGTTACTGTTATGATGAGAAAGCTTGAAGAGAGTTATTTTACTGAATACGATGGTGTGTTCAGTGGAAAATTAAGCATTTAGATATCAAAGGGCGATCACACTTACCTGTATGACCGCCCTTTTCCTTTACTTTTCTATGATTCTTCCTTCACTAATCTCAATTATCTCATCAGAGAGCATCTCAAGTTCTTCCTTATCGTGGCATGCAATTATGATAAGTGCGCCTCTCTTCTTCTGTTCCTCAAGTATCTCATGAACCTGCTTTGCTCCTGCTTCATCAAGTGCGTTGATAGGCTCATCAAGTATGATAAGGTCAGGATTCTCCATGTATGCTGCAGCAATTCCAAGCTTCTGCTTCATACCAAGAGAATACTTCCTGTAAGTTCTCTTATCATCAGGGTCAAGCCCCACCTGACGTATTACCTCTCTTATATGTTCATCATCAACTCTGTTCTGGATTGAAGCAAGCACCTTAAGATTCTTAAAACCTGTATAATTACCGATAAATGCGGGATTCTCTATTAGCACTCCGACGCTGTCCGGAAATGTCATATCCTTTCCAAGAATCTTGCCATCTATCTCAACAGTTCCCTCTGTTGCTGATATAAGACCGCATATAACCCTCATAAGCATTGTCTTTCCTGAGCCATTCTTTCCCTTTAAGCCATACACTTTACCGCTTGTAAGTTCCAGATTAACATTATCAAGAACCTTTGCCTTCTTTATAACCTTTGAAACATTTGTAAGCTTTATTACCATAATTACACCCTCCAATCACTTTTCTTTAATATATCCATTTGCCTAAACGAAGCATATCCTGCAATTACAGAAACGACTATCAGCACAATATCTGCAATAACCGTCAGCGTAAGGCTCCCGCCTTCAGGTGTATACATAATATTTCTTAACGCCATGAAGCCGTTACCTATAAACAGGAATGACCTGAAAAATACTCCCATAATCAGTATAACTACGACAGCAATGTACCCGATAATCGGTCCCATAATCTGTGAAACGCATATCTGTACAAGGCATATTGCAATTGTTGTGAGAAGCCCCACAATAATCATATACACTGTAAGTCTTGTAAGATTCGGATTATTCTTTATCAGTGTTTTGTCGTAACCGTCTATACTGATACACACCTGTTTATTGACCTGCAGGCTCAGTCTTCCGCCTGCCAGCGAAACACCGGCTATCTCAAGTATTAAGATTCCATAACAGATACATGCAGTAAACACTGCCCATATACATTTGGATAACCACCATACCAGCTTCTTACCTGCTCTCATAAGCAACATTCCGCCATAACCGTTAATATCCTTGAATGGATAGTTACCTATTGCAAAGCCAATAAGAATATTAGGAAGTATGTATGCTGTCGGAATATTAATATCTGTCTGTACATCCACAATCCAGCGCATCCCGCGAAAGATATATAATATGATATCCGATGATGTGTATTGTCCCATAAAATGTTTTGTCTTACAGCGCACAAGAAAGTCTGTTATAAGAACAGCATATACCACTGCAATCAGAAGAAATTTCTTCCACTGATGCACTATTCCATTAATGAAATCATATTTTATCTGAAAAATCACATTTTTCATCTGAAAAAGTCCTTTCTTCTGATAATAACAGTTGTTACCAGTGACACAGCCAGACACAGTATCAGCGGATACAATATATTCCGCCATATCTGCACACCGTTCATATAGATATTTCCTCTTAACTTGTAATAATATGTAAGAAATCCCATATACGCCATGTTCTCAAAGCTGCTCACAGCCAGGGCAGCAAGGAAACCTGCCCACTGGTTATTAGTAAGCCACCACATAATCATCATAAGCGTGCCTGATACATACAGTATTGCAAATGCTTCTATAACAAATGCAATTATAAAAAGCCACAGTGATGGGCGGTTCTGTACTATATCTCCTGTTGCCATGAATGCCTTGCTGAATTTTTCATCCCAGTTATATACTTTTCCTGTCATCAGATACCCGGCTGTTAAAGTTACCACCGTAATATACGCAGAGAAAAATCCTGCTGCCACAACCATATTAATCTGTGAATTAATCCACACATTTCTTACATTCTTTCTTCTTATAACTATTGCACTGTTCAAATCATATTTCTGAATATAAAGAACATAAAACAATACAAATGGAACAACATATCTCCACATTGCACTTACATTCACACTGATAAGTGCATCATACAGGCACGGATTTCCATTAATAACGGACTGACTCACAAGTTTTAGAATTATATCCATCGGTACAAGCGCTGTTACTAACACAAACACAGCCGCCGTAAGTGCAGCCTCGCTTACATTAAATAATAATTTTAATTTCTTCATCCATCTATACCCCTGATTACAATCGCCTGTCTTACTGGATAAGCCTTAAAACACAGATATATATCTTCATGAAGGAGCTTATCCAGCTTCTTTTCACTCAGATAATTTATACTAATGACATATGCCAGTGTAAAGTCTTTGACCTCGCCTTTATCAACAGATACATTATCTTCACATACCATTCCCTGATTTTCATATCCATCCGGGTATATAACAAGATTAGAGTCTGTCACAATACTGAACATATTAAACTTATCCTGTGACTCATTCTGAACTTTAACCTTTAGAACTATATAATTAAACCTGCCCAGTTCCTTAACACTGGCGCTGTATTTTTCATTAACTTCCCGTTCAGTGCAGTAATCAATTCCTGTAACCTTAATCTTTATCCCATCAGAATACTGTACCCATTCATCCTTCTCTACAATTTCTTCTTCCGGCTCTGGAAATCTGTGATTCACATCTATATATCCAACTGCAACTACTACAGCAATTACTGCCATTATTATAAATGTAATTATAAACGGGTGCTTTCTTATGCTGAATCTGCCTTTAGTATGTTTCATGCTTAAGCCCTCCTATAAAATACACAACAACTCCAAGTATCAGTAATACTGCTATATACACTATGAACGATGCTCCTGTATTGGTCTGTGCCATATTAAAAAGCTTTGTCGGTGCAATACCTCTCAGCCATTTCTTATCAGACATGCGCAGTATCGCATTTGCAAATTCAGTAATAATATATGGTGCAAGCATAGCCACAAATCTGTTATTAACTATATTAGATACAATAAGTGCTATTGTTGCCATAAGACCTCCGCACACAAAAAGCAGAATCATATACATAATCATATAAATGTGTGGATGTGTATAAAATATTGCTGACCATATACTTTTTGGAGAACTTGCAAATACACCAACCGGCCACACAAGTGATGGAAGAATAGTTATCGCAGTCAGGTAATTAATAAGCAATGGCATAACCACTACCACACCTCCCGTCACAAACACTGCAATATATTTGGCAGCAAGATAATTAAACTTAGCTGTTCTCGTTACATAATTCTTAATAATTCCACTTTTAATATCTGACAGATATGTAACTGCATACGGCATAGCCGCCAGTATCGGAATCAGCCTTATAAACAGACTGTATTCAAATGATACTCCATTACCTATCCACACCTGAAATGCACTTATCGGCATAAGTGTGGCATTATCAGGCATATATCCCATCAGCGGATTCATGGCTGCCGGTATAATCCTGGTTATAATCTGTGCTATGCTTAACCCCATCCCAATTATAAGAGCCAGCCACAGACTCCAGCTTTTAAATGCCCTTTCGAGCTCTGTCTTAATCATCACCTTCATACTGTTTTCCTCCCGGCTACTTGTCTATATCAAGCTTTACTATCGGAGAACCAACAGGAAATGCTTTATCAGTTGTACTGTAGCATGTATACAACGAATCTATAGTAAGACCATCTGTTGTTATATCCTTATATGTATCTATATATTGACCTCCAACATTAGCAGTTGTTCTTGTGTAAGAAGTAACAAATTCATAAGGAATGACCTCCATTGCAACAACCTCTTTAGTTTCTCCCGGCTTAATTGTAAGATGATGTCTGAATATTTCATGGTCATCATGAATATTAAGATATGATTGTCTGCTTTCTATGGTTGAATAATATGTTGCATCGTCCTGTTCGTTATATCTGAAGCAATACAAACGGAATCCGTTCGACAGAAACTGAAAATCTTCATCACCATTATTAGTAATCTTTAACTTCATCAGCAGGGCAACCTGCTTGATACCTTTTCTATCATTTGCAAATGTTCCATCTTCATTAATCATCTTGTCATATGCACTGAATTTTTCTGGTGTTTCAGTATCATATTTTATATATTCAGCTATGTCCTCCTCGCTCATCAGCTTGGATAACTCATCAACATTTTCAGCAATGGCTGTTTCACCTATACTGTATGTAAATTTGGTAACCAGTTTCCCTGTATAAATCTCCATATCAACATCTGAATATCTTTCAGCATATTTAGGACTACTTGAAACCATTCCCGCAAACACATTATCAACTTTGTTCTCACGTGATTCGTTCTCCTGAATAATTCCTGTCTGATTGGTCTGATTCTCTACGGCTGTGCTTGTCTCCTGAAAACGCTTCACATCTTCAATGCTCTGTCTGCTGCAGCCTCCCATTAATAATATTCCTGCCATAAGGACCGGAATAATTAAACATTTTCTTCTCACCATAAGTACCTCCTTGATATAAGTTCTCTTACACTTATATACGAAATACATTTGTAAAAAGTTGAAAAATAATAAAAAATTCCCGGCAGACCATTGTGTATTCACACTTCCGGTCTGCCGGGAATCATTAATTATAATCAATTATCAAATTGTTAATTAGAACATAAGTCTTAATACCCATGTAAGGAAATTAACTGCAACATATGAGATTGCCATTATTAGAGGTATCTTCTTCTCATCCTTGCATAATGCACGGATTGCTATGTATACAAATGCATATCCTGCTACATTAGAAAATACTGTTACGCATGAAGATATTCTGTCAATGAATCCTACTGATGTAAGACCTGTTACCCAGCTGAGTAACTCTGCTGGTATACCAAGTACTGCTGTAATGGCATATACTGCAAGACCCTGCATATATGTAACATTAGCCTTGTTAAATGCCTTTGCAAGAAGCATAACTACAAGTGCAATTACAGCTGCCGCTACTGCTACCAGAAGAATCTCAAGAAGCATGTTCTTGAATATTGAGCCTGCTGGATATGGCTTGGTATTAGTATATGAGCTGTAGTAAGATGAAAGTAAGCTGTCAAGCTCTTTACTTCCTGTTGTAACCTTTGCCTTACTGTTAGCAATTAACATATCAAACAATCTTGTAAGCATGTTAATAATTGCCTGACCGCCAATAAGTATTGCAATCATAATAACATTAGCTTTAGCAACAAATGCTGATACCGTTTCTACCGGTGATGTAAACAATCCCTTCAATACATTAACATAATCAAGGGCTGCATTAGCTCCTGCTTTCTTCACTGCTTCCATCTGCTGTGAAGCCTGCTGCTGGTTAAAGCCCTGCTGTGCCTGCTGATATGTCTGCTGACCTGCTCCCTGCTGGAATGTCTGCTGCGCTGCCTGCTGGTTAAATTCCTGCTGTGGCTGTGCTGCTCCGGCTGACTGCTGTGCCTGCTGACATGTACAGACTTCTCCGTCCTGTAACTGTTTTCCGCAATACTTACAAAAACTCATTTCTTTTCCCTCCTGAAAGTAAAAGTTATAATATTGTATGGTTGTTGTCTCAACCTCTTTTATAATACCATATATATTTATTTTCAACAATGGTCATATATGCACATTTCAATATAGTAAACTGCTATAAATTGAACTTTAATGCTTTAACATACCACATTTATCAAGTATGAACTCCATTCTCTTTTCATATGAATGAAACTTCACTGCTTTTTCATGTCCGTTTCTTGCAATCTGCGCACGCTCATCCTCATGATTAAGATAATATTCTGTCTTTCTTAACAGGTCATCATGGCTTTCGTAATACACATAATCTTTTCCATTCTCGAAAAAATCCATATATTCAAGCTGAAAACTGGTCATAAGAAATCCGCCTGCACCGACAATATCCCACGCCCGAAGCGGAATTCCCGTACGGATATTGCGCATTACAGGATTAATATTAATCCTGCTACAATTAAACACCTTAGGCATATCTGTCATATAATTAACTGCACCCTTAAGATTAACTCCTATAAGCTCCTTATCCGGATCATCCGTATAGAGGTCTGTTGGAAAATGCTTTGCAAGCTTATTGAGTATCTGCACTCTCTCAATATTAGCCAGCTTAAATCCTAAAAATGTTGATGAGAACACTAGTGCAATATCTGAAAATGCTCTTTCATCCTGCCTGAAATCTATAAGCTCACATAACTTTTCAAGTATATCAACTGTAAGCACTTTATCAAATATGCTGTCACCATAGATTTCCATCTGTGCTGCCATTGCCGCATCAAAATACCCTCTTAAATATTCCGGCAACCTATCCTTTATTTCATCATAAGAATTCCTGTGATACATTCCTCCGACAAATGATACTTCACTGTGCCATTTGTTCCGTTCATCAGCAGTAAGTGAACCTGTTATCTTACCAACACGGGAACAGTTTACAGCAAGCGGAAGATACCACACATGTTCTGCCCCAAGATTTTTTAGTTCCTCACAATAAAATCTGTCAAATATAAATATATAGTTACATTTATTAAATAAAGATTGATGATACAGTGATATAAGCGGACTATCTACCGTCCATGCAATATATTTTTTCCCAAGCTCTTCACATAAATCCGATACATGTGGAAAATAATTAAGTGAAAAAACACAGTCGTATGCAGAAAAGACCTGCCTAAGCTCCGCATAGTCACGGAGCTTAAAGCCGGTCTCATCATCCTTGTCTATTACTGTTTCTGTGTAATCATGTACTTCATGTCCGAAATATTCAATCGCAGACTTTACATCATCCTGATTGAACACCTTCCATCTGTATAAAAGTATTTTCATTGTGCACATGCCTTTTCAAGTACTTCAAAATAATTCTCAAATGTCTTACAACAGCACTCGTAATTATCTATTATTATGCCATCAACACGCAATCCGATTAATGCAAATGACATTGCCATTCTGTGGTCATTATATGTGTCAACAACACCTGGCTTAACATTGGCTGGAGATATCTCTATACGGTCTCTTCCCTCTTTGACGTCAACACCAAGATTGTTAAGCTCGTTGACCATAGCCTCAATTCTGTCTGATTCCTGTAATCGTATATGTTCAATATTCTTGATAACTGTAGTAGTCTTTGCAAATGGAGCAATAGCCGCAAGTGTCATTGACTGGTCTGAGAAATCATTCATATCAACATCCACACCGCAATATTCTCCATCCTTAGGTCCGCTGACACATATACCCTCGCGTTCCTCTGTCACAGCACACCCCATCTGCTTAAGCACATCTATGAACTTAAGGTCACCCTGCATTGAATTTGAATGTACACCTTTGACAATAGCTGTTCCGCCTGTAAGAGCTGCTGCTGCATAAAAGTAGCAGGCTGCTGAAACATCCGGTTCAATATAATATGTCTGTGGATAGTAACCCGAACCCTCAGGGACTACATATTCTGCCCCTTTATGGTCTACCACACATCCAAACTGTTCCATCATCTTAGCTGTTATACGCACATATGATCCTTCTGTTTTATTACTTGTAATATGAACATGTATTCCTTCTTCAAGCATCGGAGATGTCATCATAAGTGCGCTTAAGAACTGTGTGCTTTCACTTATACTTATTGAAACATGATTCTGTGGTTTCTTCCCACCATACGCTGCACCTTTTACATTAACTGGAAGATGTCCGTCTTTCTCAAGAAACTCAATCTCTGCTCCCATACTCTGTAATGCTTCAAAAAGCGGAAGCATAGGTCTTTTCTTCATCTGTTCAGAAGCTTCAATTGTGTACTCACCATCTGATAACGCAAGCATGGCTGTAAGGAATCTTGCCGCTGTTCCGGCACTTCCTACATTGATTGTTGCTCTCTTCTTTGGAATATCTCTTCCATGTCCATGAATGATAACATATCGTTCAACTTCGTTTACTTCGATAATATATCCAAGTGCGATAAGACTTAAAAGAAAATGTCTCGAATCGTCACTGAACAAAACTCCTTTAAGGGTACATTCACCCTGTGATAAAGCTGCCATAAGCAGCGCTCTGTTAGTAATACTCTTTGAACCAGGCACTTCAACTGTACAGTGAATCGGGTGGTCCAGCTTCTTAACCTTGTACTGTGACATAATTTTACTACTCCATTAAACGTAATTATCTCTCGTCCATATCAACATATGGTCTGTGATGTCCAACATATTTGTATGCAGGACGGATAATCTTGCCTGCATTAACAAGTTCCTCAAGTCTGTGTGCGCACCAGCCTGAAATTCTTGAAGTTGCAAACATAGGTGTAAACATTTCTTCTGGAATACCAAGCATTGTGTATACAAATCCGCTATAGAAATCGACATTGGCACAGACTGGCTTAAACATCTTTCTCTTGTTCATGATAAGCTGTCCTGCCTCGCTTTCAACAAGTTCATATAATGCAAATTCTTTCTGCATTCCCTTCTCTTCTGAAAGCTGTTTCGCAAATTTCTTAAGAATAACTGCTCTAGGATCTGAGTTAGTATATACCGCATGACCCATACCATAGATAAGTCCGGCATGGTCAAATGCTTCTTTGTCAAGGATCTTGTTAAGATATGTACATATCTCATCTTTATTGTCCCAATCGCTGCAATGTGCCTTAATATCTGTAAACATTTCCTGAACCTTTAAGTTAGCACCACCATGCTTAGGTCCTTTAAGGGATGCGATTGATGAAGCAATTGCTGAATATGTATCTGTTCCTGATGAAGTAACAACATGAGTTGTAAATGTTGAGTTATTACCACCACCATGCTCTGCATGAAGAACAAGACAAATATCAAGTACCTTTGCTTCAAGTTCTGTAAAGTCTCCGTCATCTCTTAACATATAGAGGATATTCTCGGCTGTTGAATAACCTTTCTTAGGATTCTTTATCATAAGTGTTCCATCAAGCTTAAAATGTCTGTATGACTGATAAGCATATACTGAAAGAAGAGGCATCTTAGCTATAAGCTGAAGACTCTGTCTTAATACATTAGGAATTGATATATCATCCGGCTTCTCATCATATGAATAAAGACTTAAGATACTCTTCATAAGTGAATTCATAAGATTAGTACTTGTAGCTTTCATAATAACATCTCTGATGAATGCTCCTGAAAGTTCCTGAAGATCTGTTAAGATTCTTATGAATCTGTCTAACTGATCCTTGTCTGGAAGTACTCCGAATAACAGAAGATATGTTGCTTCCTCAAATCTGAATCTGTCAAGGCTGCTTCTCTTGATAAGCTCCTCAACATTATATCCCTGAAAATATAATTCTCCGTCTACAGGTATCTTTCTTCCGTGAACACTCTGGTTACCTAATACATCTGATATCTCTGTGAGACCTGTAAGTACGCCGTTACCATTGCTGTCACGAAGACCTCTCTTTACATCATACTCTGTATACAGATTCTGATCGATTATACCTGAGGCTGTACATTCTTTTACAAGTTCCTCAAAATCGCTCTTATCTACTGTTGAAAGTTCCATCATTTCCTGATTGTTCATGGCTTTCCTCCTCCTGATTATTTCCCGCATAGCTAAACGCAGATGAAGATATTATATCTGCTACTAATAGTGTTTGTCAATTTACTGCTGGCTGTTTTCTGTCTCATTTCTCATCCCGATTACAGCATCAGCAAGCTGCCTCAGATCATCTGCACTTCCCTGGGTAAACCCTTTCTTGCCTACAACCAGACAGTTATCATCCCCAACAAACAGATATATATTATCAGGATCCTGATTCCATTTCACAATATCATTCCAACTGAATGTATCACTGTCGTTTTCTTCATCTGTAATAATAATATTCTCTGCATCTATCTCATATGAGAATTTAATTCCTACCATCTTTCCATATATATTATGGAATTTCTTCTTATTGCTCTTATCCATTCCAATCATTCCTATATACAGAAATACTACCGCCACTAAACCAAACAGCACTATCATAAATGTATCAGCCTGCTCATTTCCTGTCATCTTAAAAACAAGCTCTCTTATCATCATCATTCCGAATATAAGTCCAAACATATTATAAATCAGCTTAAAAGTTTTATATCTGCTGTTATCAAAATTACTGGCACGCATGGCACCTTCCATACATTCCTTTGTGAATGCTGTTTCATTCTTTATTGTCATCAATTCCTCCCTGTATAACACTACATTATGAACGCCTCTTTAGCAGGCTTTATCTAAAGAATAATTTTAAGCCCGGCGGGGAGGTGTGTCAATGTTATATTGTGACTGGGTGCCGGGCGCTTGTGCGGCTGGATGCCGAGTGGCTGGCTGACAGTCGTGTGCCTTACTTGGTGCCGGCTCTGGTTTTGTAGCATATATTGGATGAATCTGCTATAATGCTGTTATACATTTCCTATAAGGATATCTATGTTTCAAAATTTATAGGCATATTATTATTGATGAAGAGTTGTATGGTATGATTTTTTGTCGTGATACCTATAGGTAGTCGTATATTCTGACAGCTTATAGGTACTTCCTGCACTTTTTTCTATCTCATCAGACATTATCCTTGCCAGAAATCTGAAAATTACCTATAAACAACACAGTTTTATGTCATCTATAGGTATTTACAGTGAAATCTGCGCTTTATGAGCAGGAATCATACTATTTCTTCCTATAAACAAAAGAATTAATATCTTCTTATAGGTTTTTGTCAATATTCTGTGACAATGCTGTGGCAAGTATTTCACAGATAAATGTCTGTGAAATCAGAAAACAGAAAAATGTATGGATAGCCTAGCGAAAAGAAAGGAGTCTGCTTATGAAACTTGCATGTATAACCGGAGCATCTTCCGGTATTGGAAAAGAATTCGCATATCTGCTTGCGGAGCTTGAATATGACCTGATTCTGGTCGGAAGAAACACAGACGCGCTTCACGAAATTGCTGACAATGTTGCTGTCAGATGCAAATGTATCACATGCGACCTGTCTGATGAGAAATCGTGCGTAAAGCTTGGAAGGAAACTTCGTCAGTATCCACTTGATATTATGATTAATAATGCCGGGTTCGGAGAACTTGGTGAATTCACAGAAACTAAACTTAAGAATGACATTAACATGATTAATGTTAATATTAAGGCTGTGCATATACTTACAAAGGCTGTCCTTCCGGGATTTATAAGACGTGACAGGGGCTACATCATGAATGTTGCATCAAGTGCCGGACTGCTTCCGGGTGGACCTTATATGTCTACCTATTATGCAACCAAAGCATATGTGACAAGCCTTACCACTGCAATCCACGGGGAACTGCGCGACTTAAAGAGCAATGTACACATAAGTATGCTCTGTCCAGGCCCTGTTGATACTAACTTTAACAATGTCGCTAATGTCAAGTTTGCACTATCAGGAATTCCTGCTGACTACTGTGCTTATTATGCACTCTGTAAAATGTTTACAGGAAAACTTACGATTGTTCCGACATTTACAATGAAAGCCGGCGTTTTTGGCAGCAGATTCCTGCCAAGACAACTTCTCGCTTACATGACTGGACATCAGCAGAAAAAGAAAACAGACAATATCTGATATAATATTGCCTGTCACTAATTTAGAATTTCTTTGAAAATATTATATTTTTTCTTTCGGCAAGCACTGCCCTGTTAAAGAACACATCAACTGCCGCCCTGTAATCAGCCATACGCTGGGATTTCTTGATTGCCTTGATTTCTTTTTTGCAGTCATCAAACACATATTCCATATAACACCACATTTCTTTCATGCGGTGTATGGCATGTGTATCTCCCGGCATTATGGCTGTGCGGGCCGCATATACAAGGTCGTGCAGTTCCTTCATCAGCTTCTTGTCTGCGTTCAGGTCACGCACCATTCCAGCCGGATTATCATCTGTCAGTACATTTATTAATCCCGGGTCTGCGATAAGTCCCCTTCCAAGCATAAATGTATCAACTTCCGGGAACAGCTCCTTCATCTCAAGGAAATTCTTTCTTGTAAATATATCTCCGTTAAGCACTAATTTATTCCTGCTGTTATCCACTGCGTATCGGAAAGCGTCAAGATGCAGCTCATTTCTGTAGTAATCTGTACGCACTCTCGGATGAACAATAAGTTCCTCAAGAGGATAAGAATTATACACCTCCATTATCTGTGGAAAACTGTCATCATCTTCAACACCGATTCGTGTCTTGACCGAAACCTTAACATTCTCTCTTATAAATGCATCCTCAAACACCTCATCAAGAAAACGGTCGAGCTTTTCTGTGTTGCGAAGCATTCCTGAGCCTTTATCCTTTGAAACAACTGTGCCTGACGGACAGCCGGCATTAAGATTAATCTCGCTGTAGCCGTATTTTTCATAAAGCATTTTTGCTGTCCATATAAAATCCTTAGCTTCATTGGTCATCACCTGTACAACCGTATATGTTTCTTTATTATGCTCACGGTCTATGTCACGCAGCTCTCTTGCCAGAAAATTCTCTGACTTATTAGGTGAGATAAACGGTGTAAAATATTTTGTAATTCTGCCTTTCCCAAATGTTTTCTCATAGGCATTTCTGTATGTAAAATCTGTAAGCCCCTCCATCGGGGCCATATATATAGTATTGCTCATATACTGTATCTTTCTGTTATTCTAATGTAAATGTGCCGTTGCTGTTAGTCACAATGGCTGTCTCGAAAAATTCTTTTACTGCCTTTATCATGTATTCTGTGTCCATAATTCCTGCTGTCTCGTAAGGTGAGTGCATTGCAAGCTGCGCAAGCCCGATATCTACTGTGTTCATTGACACATGGCAGTTAGCTATATTTCCAAGTGTTGAACCACCCGGAATATCTGAACGGTTAGCAAATTCCTGTGTCGGAACTCCCGCTCTTGTACATATTTCTTTAAATATTGCCGCAGAAACCGCATCTGTTGTGTATTTCTGGTTGGCATTGTATTTGATGACTATACCTTTGTTCATATGAGGTCTGTTAGTCGGATCAGCTTTCTCCTGATAATTAGGATGAACCGCATGCGCATTGTCCGCTGAAAGCATGAAAGAACCTGCACACGCCCTTATATAATCCTCATTATCCTTGCCGGCACACGCAGCTATACGCATAAGCACATCTGATAAAAATGTTGAATCTGCTCCCTGCTTGGTGCTGCTGCCAACCTCTTCATTGTCAAATACCGCACATACCGCAACGCTTTCCTGGTTGCTCTCATCACTGTCTATAAGCGCATTCATGCATGAATATGCACACATCACATCATCAAGTCTTGGTGCTGATATAAATTCATTATCCGCACCCCATATAGTTCCTGCCTGTCTGTTGTACAGAAACAGATCACTGCTTATCACTGACTCTTTATCTGTCTGTGCAGCGTCTGCTATTATGCTGTCAAAAAGCCCTTTGGATTCTGCCTCTCCTATAAGCGGAATCATGTCTTTCTGTGCATTGTAATTAAGCCCTGTGTTGGCTTCCCTGTTCATGTGAATTGCAAGATTAGGTATTATGCATAAATCCCTGTCTACATTTACAAGGACTGGCTTTAATACTGCACCTTCCCTTACTATTGCCCTTCCTGCAACCGAAAGCGGTCTGTCAAACCACGGTGCCATAAGCATCCCGCCGTATTTTTCCACATTTAACGAAACATAATTCTTATCCGGTGTCAGTTCTGGATTCTCTTTCACCTTAAATGACGGTGAATCACTGTGTGCTGCTGCTATCTGGTAATTAGCAAAACCCTCTGTGGCAGGCATCCTAAATGCTATTATGGAAGAATCGTTTCTTGTAGCGTAGTATTTGCCGCCAGATATAAGATGCCATCTGTCCCTTTCGTTAAGGCGCACAAATCCGGCATCGTCCAGCAAATCCATAAAATTCGCCGTTACATGAAATGCTGTAGGACTTTTTTCTATGAACGACATCATATCTTTTGATACATTTATAAATGTGTTATCTTCCATAACTGCTCCCTTCTATCTGCGTCTGTTATATCTTCTTTTTCTTTTATTATTCTGTATCATCATGACTACTGTTATAATTATTACAACAACTATTACCACCAATATTACTGCAAATACTGCTGTACTTTCTTTCATTCCTTTTTTGACAGCCGTGCCTGATGCTTTATTGTCTGCTGCCTGTGTAATGTCGTCTGTTACTACATTTGCAGCATATTCCCTGTAAACTGTCTGATTGCACAGGCTGCATGTTCCTGCCTCTATTCCGTCTTTCTTGTCTGTGCTGGCTGCTTCCTTTACCACGCTGTAACTGTCGACCTTATGCTCATGTATTGTGTAAGTGTCTGAATATGTGTAGCCACATGTACTGCAGGTGTGTGTTGTGTATCCAAAGTCTGATGCTGTTGCTTCTGTCACTACATCTGTGTATGAAGGATTGCTGCACATTTCCGGAAGCAGTGTCACTGAATAATCATATGTCTCATTTCTCTTAAAATCTGATGTGAAGCCTGAATATGCATATGTCCAGTTCATGACCTCACCCATATTTGCCTGACAATATGCACGACGGTCTGTATTGTCCTCGAAAAATGTTATCATTCCCTTAACTTTATTGTTAAGCACTTCGCCCTGATATGTCTTTGACAGTTCCAATGGATATACCATATACATGCCGACAAGTCCGCCATCATGTACATATCCGTGGTCCGAATCATATCCATCTATTGTTATAGAACAATTCCTTATATTAAGGAAACCTGCTGCATACGCGCCTCCCATGAACTGCTCGTCCCTGACCGCTGCGTCTGTATCTACACATACAAGTGTCACATCTGTAGTAATATTATCAAGATTGCCGCTTCCAAATCCAGCGATTCCGCCTGTTCCCCACATTTTAGCTGAATCTGTGAGTGACACATATGTATCCTTAATTATACAGTCTGATATGTCGCTGTCGTCTGCAAGCCCTGCTATTGGTGCCGCAAAACATGGTTCCGTTGTAGTAATCTCAATTCTTGCTCCATATATATCCAGTCCTGTTACTTTCGCACCTGTAAGCACCCCAAAGAAGCCTGCGCCGTATGTTTTGTACTCTTTTCTGTTGCCGTCATAGGTCTTCATTGTCTTCTTGCTTACTGTCTTTACTGACAGGTTAAGTATGCTGTGTCCGTTACCGTCAAATGTTCCCGAAAAATCCCATGGCGTCCACTCAACTCCTGTCATATCTATATCTGTCATCAGCTTATAATTCCCTGATGCACTCTTAGCTGCTTCCACAAGTTCTGACGCTGTTCGGATTTCTGTGTATTCTGATGTTGTCTGGCTTACAGTACTTCCTGATGTTTGTGTATCTGCTTTAGCTATGTTAAAAGGAAATGCTGTCACTGCAAGTATTACTGCTGCTATCGCCGCTGCCTTTTTTATAAGTGATTTATTAAACATTTTTATGCCTCTTTCTTCTGATATATTTGCATCTTTCGCTGTCTGATTATAACGCAAAGTGATATTTGGGTCTAGTTTTCTTTTTGTAAATTGTGAGAGACGGACGCCGTGTTAATTATGTATATTTCCCTCCCCAGACACGCTCCCGCTCGGTGGAAAACGTAACGGTACTAAACTCGCCTTGTCGTGCGCCGCTTTACGCGGCTTCTCAGGCTCGTTAAGTGCCGACGTTTTCCAACGGTCTGTGTCGGGGAATATACATAATTAACACGGCTGGCTTTCTCAACACTGCACGGTGTCGTAAACCTGCCGGCATCACATCTCCTCCCAGATAAGCCTGTGACATCTGGGAGAGGGCGAAGTAAGCGGCGGGCGGGTGGATAGTGTTGGTTTCAGACCGTTGAAAAACGCCTGCACTTAATGAGCTGGGAACCGCATTTTATGCGGCAAACCAGCGAATTTAGTACAGCTGCGTTTTTCACCGAGCGGGAGCGTGTCCGAAAACGACACTGCCACCTGCCCGCAGCGTCCGTCCGCCACAACCTCCCGTATGTCACAACTTAAAACTCAAACTTCAATATCTCGCAATTCTTTATCTTAAATGCTGAAAACTCCTCATTTCCCATATCCTCAAAATATGACTTTACCATTCGTGCAATTCCATTATGTGCAACTAAAAGATATGTTTTATCAGGCTGTGCCTTGATATCATCAAGCAGATTATATATACGCTGTGCAAGATGAAGCATTGTCTCTCCTCCATCAAAACTGCATATAAAGTTACATTTGGCTTTAGCAAATTCTTCTCCATCTCTTGGAGTTGATTCGTATTTACCGAAATTCTGTTCCTTAAGTCTTATCTCTTCGCGCGCTGGTATTCCTGTAATCTCAGATACATGAAGTGCTGTAGCTTTCGCTCTTATAAGCGGAGAATACAGGATTTCATCTATCTGTATTCCTTCTGCAAGGATCTTCTTTCCTAACTCTATTGCCTGTTCATGGCCTAAATCTGTGAGTGGTGAATCTGTTGCACCACATATCTTGTTCTCGACATTCCAGACAGTCTGTCCATGTCGGGTAAAATATACTGTTCCCATTGTGTTTTCCTTTCTGCTTGTTCTGGTGGGAAGACGTACGCCGGGTTAATTGGCATATTTCCTTCCGCAGACCCGCTCCCGCTCGATGAAAAACGTAGCGGTACTAAACTCGCCTGGGGCAGCCGCCAAAGGCGGCTCCCCCGCCTCGTTAAGTGCCGACGTTTTCCAACGGTCTGCTCCAGGAAATATACACAATTAACCCCGCTGACTCTCTCCATACCTCTTACAATCCCAAAACTAACACCTGATGGCATCGCTTCGCTTATCTGGGTCTGCGAAAATTTTGAGGTGAGCCTTCATTCAACCCCCGTCCCAGTCACACACCCCTCCGGAAGTCTCCCGATGAGCCTGCGACATCGGGAGGGGCGACAACGTAAGCGGTGGGCGGGTGGATAGTGTTAGTTTCAGACCGTTGGAAAACGCCTGCACTTAATGAGCTGGAAGCCGCATTTTATGCGGCAAACCAGCGAATTTAGTACAGCTGCGTTTTTCACCGAGCGGGAGCGTGTCTGAAAATGACACTATCCCCCGCCCGCCGCGTCCGTCTGCCACAACCTCCCGTATGTCACAACTCAATCCCCACCAGATCCTCTTTCTCCAGCATCGCCAATATATTCTTATCCACATCCTTAAGTCCGACTATCCTTGTTGCCTGATTGGATATGGCTTTTTCGAGATAGTTTCTTACATCCCTAGCGTTGGCATAGCCTTCCGGTTTATTGGCTACACGCTCTGTAAAGAATCTTCTTGCTTCCTCAAGTGCATCACGGGAAAGCATGTATTCCTGTTTCTTGCAGTTGTTTATAAGTATCTCAACCTCTTCCTCGGCTGTGTAATCCTCGAAGTTAATGAATTTATTAAATCTTGAACGCAGTCCCGGATTGGAATCTAAGAATTCCTCCATCAGTTCTGTATAACCTGCCACTATTACAACTAAATCATCTCTGTGGTCTTCCATTCCTTTTAATAATGTGTCTACAGCTTCCTGTCCGAAATCGCCCTGGCCTTTTCCATTAGTAAGTGTATAAGCTTCATCTATGAACAGGACTCCTCCAAGTGCTGATTCTATTACCTCTGCAGTCTTCGTCGCTGTCTGACCTATGTAACCACACACAAGTCCTGAACGGTCTACCTCCACAAGATGTCCTTTTGAGATTGCTCCTATTGCTTTATATATTTTTGCAAGCAGCCTTGCAACTGTAGTCTTTCCTGTTCCGGGATTTCCCATGAATACAAGGTGTTTGTTGACGCTTGTCTGCTTCATTCCCATCTGCTCGCGCATTTTCTGGACTTTAAGAAGATTAATAAGTGCGTTGACATCCTCTTTAACCGCTGTAAGTCCTGTAAGTGAATTAAGCTCTGCTATAAGTTCATCGGCACTCTGCTCTTTTTCGCCTGCGTCTGCCTGTATTGCAACACTTTTGTAGTCAGGTTGCAGCAGACCATAGGCTTTAAGGTTCTCGTCCAGCATCACGCAGTATGATGATAAAACATTTATCTCGACCTCGGTGCTTTCAGTATTCGCAGCCAGATATTCCTGTCCGAGCTTCCTGTAGCTTTCTGCCAGCGTCCGCGCCTCTTTGTTGTCGTATCTGTCGTTCTTAATCTTGTGGCCTGCATTGGCAAGTATAAAATACTTAAATGTCTCTGGCATTTTTGTAATATAGCCTGCTCCAAGCATGTTGCGGTTCTTAATATCAGCCGCCATTAAGGCACTGACCTCAAACCCCAGCTTCTTCTTTATAAATGCTTTTTCCTGCTCACCGTACCTTTCATCTATCATTGATATATATATTAGAAAATGCAGAAACTCCTTCTTAAGATTGTCGCGGAGCCCTGTATTTCCTGCCAGCTTCACAATGCCATTCTGCTCTATATAATCACACATTTCGTAGCACATATTAATTGAATCCATATTTATCTCCCCATTATTTTTATAGAGTCATTTAAAAGCTATGTCCTCCGCCGGAACTTCCACCTCCGTCAGACGAACCCCCTCCAGAACCCGAATAATCGCCAGAGCCACCACTGTAATCAGATGACTCCCTCCTTACCGTAGTATGTTCCTTTATCAGTTCCTTGCTGACCTTTACACTAACAAATGAATTGTTCGCTATTCCAACCATTTCTCCACATCTATCTGCTGATTTTCTACTTGCTCTTGATATTTTAAGAACTGTAAAATTAGCAGTTACTCCGAGCAGCATAGCCAGTAACACATTATTAATAATCTGCATTGGTCTTTTGACTTTACCACCTGCAAGGCAATTTTCTGCCTGTGTAAATGCATTTATTGCGCATTTGCCATAATCTCCTGCTGTAGCACTTTTATAGACATTATCTGTTATTGAATTAGCTTCTGCATTCCGGACTATTTTACGCGTACTGCCTGTACAGTACATATATATTTCTCTGTTATACATGTCTATTGTAAACATTATTACTGGTGCAGTCTTTGAACTGCCAAAATGTTCTGCACAATAATTCTGACAGATATCAGCTGTGTTCCTTCCATATTCTGTTGAATCTGTTGTATAAAATATAACATTTGTATCCTTGGATATGCTTTCCATAACATCATACAACTGCGGCTTATCAGTATCTTTTATCAGATAAGCACTATCATCATATATTATTGTATAACTGGTGTCAGTTTTACCACTTTCACTGGCGCTTACCTGCTGTGTGCCAGATATGCCGCATATAATAAAGGAACAGAAAATTATAATTACCGTCAGAAATTTTTTAAGATATCTCAATGTTTTCCTGTCCTCCTTTGTATTCTTTAAACTGCGGCAATGGTCTTGTACAGCTGTAATTATAATCTCTTATAATTCCAATCACCACAATTACTTCTGATGCCAATGCCATGGCTGTCGCGACATAATACCATATATCATGCACAGGATTAATAACTGCGACTGCCATAATGATTATGTTAATTATAACTGAAAGCACAAAAACCGGTGATGGCACTGTATTATTCTTCTTAAGTGCCTCATATTTATGATAGTTCTTAATAATCATAATCACCTGCATTACAAATGTTACTGCACATATTACAGCTTTAACCCACTTGCTGCTTTCCCTGTATTCAGAATTAACTGTTATAACAAAACTTATAATAAAGTACATGAGCATAAATGCTCCAACTGTAATTGCAACTAATTTTGATATGTCCGATTTTTTCAATTTATAAGTTCTTTTTATTTCCCTGTCATACATTTTTCTTATGTTGGCATCGTAAAATAAACCTGCTATAAGATTAAATACTGCTGCTATTCCTATCATTGTCTTTGCTGTAAACATGACACTCTGAAAGCACATAAGAATTATAAATAAAATGGCTGATATGATTGCTGACACACCAAAAAACTTCTTAAAATCTACCGGCAGATCACAATTCATTTTCCCTGTATGTCCATTAATAACAGCATATGCTACCCTGTTTCTGTTCTGATAAGACATAAACCATACCGGTTTTAAAATGTCCTCTTTACAGGATATCTTAATCTGTGGCTCCTGTTCTGTCTTATTTATGTACATGTTGCTTCCGACTTTGCATTTAATCTGATTATTTATGTATTCTTTCGAATTGACATATGCATAATTCTCATATTCTGAAGCTGGCACATCCGACATATCTGCGTAAAATCCGCACAGATAACCTGGTCTGAAATCCACTACTGCCTTTGAATCAGTTGCATCATTTACCGCCTCGCTTAAATCATCCCGGAATAATCCCGAGGCATCATGTGTAATACCTTTTACATAACCATGAACTGGCGCGTGTATTTTCCAGTATTTTTTTGTTGTATATATTTTCTTCTTTTTCTTTTTGGTTGTCTCTGTACTGCCATATGCATCATAAACACCGGCAACCTCCGCATCATAACTATGATATGGCAGATATATTCCTCTGAATTCATTGATTCCGTCCGCTGTCTTATATTCATCAGGTACATACATATTCTTTTTTGCAAAATTCTTGAATTTTGTCTTACATACACGCTTTTCAACTTTAAAAGGGACTATTGATTTCGGCGCATCTATTGTTTCCGTTCTCTGCTGTAAAATTGCAGATGCACCACAATAGCTGCAAAATCCCGCTATCGTATTATCTGCCGTATATATTCTTCCACCACAGGACGGACATACATATTCATTTATTTCATATAGAGAACTTTCAGCATCTTTGTCCTTTTTTATTGCCTGTACATCATATTTATTACCGCATCGTGAACACCGCAATTTACCTGTTTTTATATCGTATTTTAACTCGGCTCCACAACCTGGACATCCATACATTTCTTCCCCTCCTGTTTTATGTAAGATTTTCCATATGTTATATCAATTTCGTAAACACATACAGCACCACTAGAAATATTATATTGTAAACTGTAAATACGGCAAAATATTTTCCCTTTTTCTCTGGCACTTCATTGGCATACAGCTTGTACGATATGAGGCTCGCCATTGACGCTATAAGCGTACCGAGACCTCCGATGTTCACCCCTATTGAGAGGTTCTTTATATTGTCTGTAAATCCTGATAACAGCAGTGCCGCCGGAACATTGCTTATGCACTGGCTTGTTATTATTCCTACTTCCAGCTCCCGGCTATTCACGATTCCTGCAAGGAAATGTGCCACAGGTTCAACCCTTCCCATATTGCCTGTGAATATGAAGAATCCGATAAATGTTAATAGCAGTGCATAATCTGCCTTCGCAAGCACATTTTTCTCCAGCAGTAATACCGTTATGAGAACGGCTGCTGCAAGTATATACCATGTCAGCACTCTTGCGACAACTAAAAGTGCAAGAATAAATAATACGCTGTAGGCCATGACTCGTGGCACTGATGTATTATGTGCAGCTTCGCTGTCTGTATCTTCTATACATATTATTTCGTTCTTATTCTTTATAAGAAGGATTGATATAACCAGAAGCAGGGCTGAAACTATTGTGTATGGCAGCAGCCACATTATGAATTCTCCGATTCCTTTTCCAGCCAGTCCATATAGATACAGATTCTGCGGATTACCAATCGGTGTCAGCATACTTCCAAGATTCGCAGCTATCGTCTGCAATACAACTACTGGTATCATAAGCTCCTGCCTGCCACACTGCTTAAGCATCATTATTGCAAATGGGACAAATGTTATAAGCGACACATCATTTGTTATAATCATGCTGCTAAAGAAATTCAGTCCTACAAGAACTGCAATAAGCTGCCACATTTTTCGTGTTCTTGTAAGAAGGGCATGTCCGATTTTTTCAAAAATGCCGTTCTGCATATAGCCTTTCGTTATTATCATCAGACTCCACAATATTCCAAGTGAACGCCAGTCTATGTAACCGGCATACGCTTTATCTGGTTTTATAAAAAACATTGAAATGATTGCAAGCACCCAGCTTATTGTAAGCACTGCATCTTTCTTTAAATAATTATAGATTCTCTTCATGACATTTTCTCTCTTATATATAGTAATCGCTTTATATTTTACAATATATTTTTTATTCTTTACAGTATTAGTTGTCAAAATATATATACAAGTTTATAATAACAAAAGTTTTGCATAGGAGATTCTATTATTTATGAAAAAATTATTAGACAAATGGATTAGTATTAGTCTCATTAAAAGAATTATTGGAGGACTGGCACTTGGTATTATTCTTGGCCTGCTCGTTCCAAAGGCTTCCGGCATTGCTCTTTTCGGAAGCGTTTTCGTTGGCGCACTTAAGGCTATCGCACCGCTTCTTGTTTTCGTGCTTGTCATAAGTTCTTTATGTCATTCAGGAAAAAGTCATGGCGGCGTTATTAAAACCGTAATTATTCTGTACATGTTCAGTACCATTCTTGCCTCTGTAATCGCAGTATTTACAAGCAAATTATTTCCGGTTACACTCACTCTGACAGAGGGCTTTGAAGAAATGTCATCACCGGGAAGTATTGGTGATGTATTTAACTCCCTGCTCATGAATATTGTTGAGAATCCTATTACTTCTCTTACTAAAGCTAACTATGTAGGTATTCTTGCATGGGCTGTTGTTATCGGTATTGCATGTAGACATGCCAAGGAATCTACTAAAGATATGCTTGTAGATATCTCTAATGGTCTTTCCAAGGTTGTTACCTGGATTATTAATTTTGCTCCATTTGGTATTATGGGACTTGTATTTGATACTGTGTCAAACAATGGTATGTCAGTATTTAAGGAATATGGAAAGCTTCTTATGCTTCTCGTTGGTACTATGCTTTTTATCTATTTCGTTACCAACCCGATTCTTGTTTTCTGGTGTACACACAAGAATCCCTATCCACTTGTATTCAGATGTTTAAAAAAGAGCGCACTCACTGCATTTTTCACAAGAAGCTCCGCTGCCAATATTCCTATTAATATGAAGGAATGTGAGGATATGGGACTCGACAGGGATACTTACTCTGTAACTATTCCGCTCGGTGCAACTATTAACATGGATGGTGCTGCAATAACTATCACTGTTATGACACTTGCCGCAGCCAATACTTTAGGTATTACTGTTGATATTCCAAGCGCAATTCTTTTAAGTATTCTTGCAGCGCTTTCTGCCTGTGGTGCTTCTGGTGTTGCCGGTGGTTCACTCCTGCTTATACCTATGGCATGCTCATTATTTGGTATTCCTAATGATGTTGCAATGCAGGTTGTCGGAATTGGCTTCATCATCGGTGTTATTCAGGATTCTGTTGAAACTGCACTTAACTCATCATCTGACCTTTTACTTTCTGCTTCTGCTGAATTCAGACAGTGGAGAAAAGAAGGCAGGGAGATTACATATTAACATCCAGCAACAAGGAGGCTTAACTATGAACATAATTGACTCACACATTCATATATGCCGCTGCATCAATGGATTTGGAAACAGCGGAGAAATGCAGGCTATAGGCGGAGGTTACGCAAGCTACGCTGATGGAACTATATTCCAGATGATACCAGAGTGTCTCGGTGAATATGATGTAACTCCGGAAGCGGTTCTTAAGGTTATGGACGAGGCTGGTGTTTCCAAGGCTGTTATGCTTCAGGGCAATTTCTTAGGACCGCAGAATCTCTACACTTATGAGGCTGCAAAGAAATATCCTGACCGTCTTGCTGCAGCAGCCACTTATGACCCATTCTGCAGAAATGTTGATTCTATACGGAAGCATTTGTTTGAAGACCTCGGAATTAAGATTGTAAAATTCGAGGTAAGTACCGGAAGCGGTCTTATGAGTTATCATCCTACTATTCCCCTTGATGGTGATGTTATTGAGGAAATGCTGTCATATGCTGAAATGCATAATAATACTGTTGTGTTCGATATTGGACGCTACCCTGCCGAGTGCTGGCAGCCGGAAGCCCTCGCCCGCGCAATTAAGAGACACCCTGACACGCAGTTTGTTGTGTGCCATCTACTTGCCCCAAGAGGTCTTGTTCAGGAAAATGTCTGGCTTAAAGGAATGGAGGCACTCACGCTTGACAATGTTGTATTCGACCTTGCAAGCCTTCCTTCTAATCAGGGTAAAGACGCAAGATACCCTTATCCTGACGCAATCCATTATATTAAACGCGCCATAGAACTTGTCGGAAGCGACCGGCTTATGTGGGGAAGCGACCTGCCTATGAATCTGTGCAAGGACAGCTACAGACACCTTATTGATTACATTGTCTTAAGCAATGAAATATCAACACCTGACAAGGAAAATATCATGGCTGCTACTGCAGCTAAAGTATATTTCAAATAATCCACATATTTAATATATCCCTCAAAAGCACTGTTTATCTGCTTTTGAGGGATTTTTATATTCTCCTGTTGACATATTATGCATATCATGTTATATATACTACGACAGATATACTACGGCTGTCGTAGTATCGTCTGTCGTAGTAATTATCATTTATTTAATATTTATTATCAGGTGAATCAGCACCTGCAATTAATCCGAAGGGAGGAGTATGCATGGCTGGCATCAGCAGCGACATTATACGAGGCTACAACGATACAATTATCCTGTATCTTCTGCTTGATAAGCCGTCTTATGGTTACGAGATTTCTAAGCAGATTAAGGCCATGACCAATGAGAAATATATTGTTAAAGAAACTACTCTTTACTCTGCATTTACACGAATGGAAAAGAACGGATATATCACTTCTTTCCCCGGTGTAGGCGAGAATGGCGGAAAAAAGCGCACCTATTATCAGATTACTGACGAAGGACGGCTGTATTATCAGTCAAAATGTAAAGAGTGGGCTCTTACTAAAGAAGTTATTGAAAAATTTATTGTGAAGGAGAATTAATGTATGGATACTATTAAAAGTTATCTTGAAACTATGTTTGCCAATCTCCCCGCAACTACTGAGGTTTTAAAGGCTAAAGATGAACTGTGGGGCATGATGGAGGACAAATATAATGAACTTATCAGCGAAGGTAAAAGCGAGAATGAGGCTGTAGGCACTGTTATCTCAGAATTCGGCAATCTTGACGAACTCGCAGAAACTCTCGGACTTAACAGACAGTCTTCTGCTCCTGTTGATAACAGACGCACTTTAACACAGGATGAAGCCAGAAGCTTTGTAAGTGCCGGCAGCCGACATGCATTTCTGACTGCATTAGGGGTTTTCTTATGTATTTTCTCAGTAGTTCCAGCGGCAGCCTGCAGTGCATTTCATAATAATTTTCTCCAGACAATGGGCACTGTTGCTCTTTTTATTATAGTTGCCTGCGGTGTTGGCATATTTATAATAACCAATTCTTTAATGAATAAATACGACTATATTAAGAAACACGAATGTATCATCGATTATGCCACTGTCGGATATGTGCAGGATAAGAAGGAACAACTTCGCAACATTTCTATTGTGTGCCGCACTCTGGGAATTATTATGTGTATCATAAGCTTTGTCCCTGCTGCCGTTTTTGACGCAATCCCAATACAGGGACTTGACGATATCGGCGGTGCAGCAATGATTTGTATAGTAAGTGTCGGCGTATTCCTTATTGTTTTCGGTTCAATGGCTGAGACTTCATGTAAGACTTTACTTGCTCTTAATGGTGACAATGTAGCCGGCAGCTATGTTAAGAAGGAGAATAAAGAAGTAAGATATATTAACAATACTGCAACAACTATTATGTCTGTTTTCTGGCCTACCGTTACATGTATATATCTGTCAGCCAGTTTCATCACATTTGCATGGGCTTTAACATGGGTTATATGGCCTGTTGCGGCTGTAATACATGCTATATTTAAGAGTATACTTAAAGACGATTCCAGGGAGGTGTAATTATGAAGAAACGAATTTATCTGTCAATTATATATTTTATTACACTTATATGCATAATTATTGGCGTTCTTGGTAATGTATTTAACATTTCTCCTTTTACACGCATGACTATGGCATCCAGTGGCAAATATATTGAAAATTCTTCTATTTATGATAATGTGTCAGACATATCTGTTGATATGAATCTTGGCAGTGTTGAGATTAAGAAAGGCAGCAAGCTTGAAGTTATCTATACAGGTGCTGAAAAGTTTAAGCCTGCTGTATCTGTTTCTGGAACTTCATTAAATATTGAACAGCATGTAAAAGTACATCTTATGACTAATATCAAAAACTCAGACTGCACACTTACAATTACTATTCCTGACAATATCAGTCTTAATTCTATTCAGGCTGACCTTAATATGGGTGATATGGATGTTAACAATATACATGCTTCTTCTGGTGATTTCTCCATTGATATGGGTTCTCTTAATATCACCCATATTAACATCAGCATTTATACTTTTACCGCTACCGGCATTATTAGTATAGCTGTGAGAATATGGGTGATATTAAGATTAACAGGTAATTAATCTGAAAACAGCAGTTACCACTTATGGTTGTGGTAGCTGCTGCTTTTTACTACTTATTCTGTTCTTCTAATAACTTCTTTAATCTTGCTATCTCTGCATCTTTTTCTTCTGATGACTTTAGTTCTTCATTCTGTGCTTTCAGCTCATCCTTCTGAACCTTCAAAGCCTCCATCTCATCTTTCATCCTGTCAACCATCAATTCTGCCGTATTCCTGTCCAATATTCTCAACGCCTCTGAAAACATACTGAGCACCTCCCCGGGTCTTTCCAAATACTCATTAATATCCTGGCGTACTGATTCCAGATCAGGAAATATCTCTATCAGTCTGTCTATCTCCTGCGGTGTCTCTGCTACGAATAATGACAAGAACTTTAATCTGTCTCTCTTCATCTTTTCTGAGACTAATTCATCATTATACTGACTACTGTCATAATCGTAATCAGTTATCTCGGTACGCCCTTCTCTGATATCAGATTATCTGTATTTCCTGAACGTGTCAAGACTTACAAGCACAAAATCCTGCAAAAGCTCTATCTTGACTCCAGTATTAAATCGTGTCTTTCCAACATGAAAATATAATGCATTATCCATATCACTTATAAGACTTTTATTACTGTCCTCAAACAGAATAATAGTATGAACATTACGCATATTTTTATAAGACGGCTTTGAAGAACCATTCATTGAAGCTTCATGCTTTCTCTCCTGATTCTTTCCAGTGATCATCTTATACTGACGCAGCACAAGGTCAGCTGAATAGCACGATATTCTCTCCGCCGGAAAATCATATGAAATCTTCTGAATCTCAATGTTGGCGATACTCCCATCAGCCATCATAACAACCATATCCATAATAATCATCACACCAAGAAACTGCGAATCCTCATTTGGAAAAACTTCAAGAACTGTAACCTTCTGCCCCAACAGACAACTTACCAGTTCTGAAAGTCTGTCCCTGCGCTCCGCTGGATTGAATATCTTCTTAAAAAATGGATCATACAATAAAGGCAGTGACCTCTTCCCCTTTAAGAAATCCTCATACCTTCCAATCCATTCTTCATTCCTTTTAAGATACTGATATGTACTTAAACATAACGAATCCCCATTAATCTGACGCATAGCTGCATTATAATAATTTTTCTCTTCACTAAATCCCATAATACATTAACTACACCGGTGATACTTCCTCCTCTTATATTAATAAATATGCACATTTATGAATGTACAGTATCATATATTTTTTGTGGTGTAAATATACCTGCCGTATTCTGTGGGTTATGCGTCGTAATCTGTTATTTTTTCGTTGTATTTCTTCATACATATAACACTATCTTAAAATATAAAAGACTGAACGATTAAACTTTTTCGTCCAGCCCTTTATATTTACTTAATTACTGATTAATTGGTATCCTATACACATCGTTCTTTTCACCATTTTCCCTAACTATATAAAGGGCATCTTTAGCACCAAACACATCATCATAATATATGCATTTTCCTAAATAATCCGGCTCACTACTTTCTGAATCTTTCCATTCAAAATCTA
>OGJR01000524.1_pt1 | contig 31945 bp, 25 predicted proteins | sample 1572301 | NCBI WGS metagenome assembly OGJR01 (sample SAMEA2582083, study PRJEB24529) | metagenome | biome: Human gut stool | place: China | collected 2011 | reverse complement strand
GAGCAGTGGTTTTCGCAAATCGAAAGTAATCTGCGACTAGATCCGAAAGCCTTTGAGTCGCCCCTCTCTCACGGAAGGGCGGCCCTTTTTCCTGGCGCTCAACCGATATTGTCCTGCTTTTCGATCTTGAGATGCATCTTGCCTTCTTCTCGATCCCACTCCAGCTTCGGCATTGGCTGGTACTTCATGAGCTCCATCGTCATGACGGGCAGCGAGATGTGCAGCGCCTCCATCGCCGCCTTGAACCCCTTGTCATCGGTCACGAAGCCAACAATGTTCTTCCACACCTGGCTCGCAAGAAGATCGCCGCGACGGTTGAGCATTTGCCGCTTCATCTCATTCATGAGCTCCTTGGCGGCCTGACGATGATTGCTCCCGCACTTGGCCGCAATCACCTTCACCGTTTCCGTTAATGGGGTCTCCTTCGCCGATGCCTTTTCCTCCTGCTTGGGTTTTGAGGCGTTCGGTTCAACAGATTCTATTCGCGCTCCCTCGGCAGGGAAGGAAGGCTCTTGAGCTCTTTGCGCTCGCGCCGACACAGTCACCTCAGGCGCGCTCTGAGTCTTGTCTTCCTTCTCTGCGTCATCCTCTGCGGCGGCGACCGCATCGATGCCGGCAGGGACATCCTCATCGGCTGGAGGTTCCGGCACCGGCTCCTCGATCTCCACGACCGCAGCGATCTCTCCTTCAGCCTCGGGCTTGACGCTCTCCTCACTTCGAGTCGATTGGGGATTCGAGTCGATGCGAGCATTTCCTCGGTTCGACCCGATGCGGTTCGCAGACTCACCCGTCTGAGCACCTGGATGTTCTGCTTCTTCACCGACTGCTACTTCCGAACCAGGTAAATCTTCTTCTTGAACGCAGCCTTCGCGGGTTCCACCTGCGGCTTCTGCTCTGTTTGCTGCGTTGGCTATGTCGGTTGCCGTTGCTGCGCCGGTTGCACCGACTTGCGGCTGTGCCTTCTTGCGGGATCGCTTCTTGCGCGTGCCGCCGGGCAGCAGCCTTGCAAAGGCGTCCTCGCTGACATCGAGCTTTTGATAGCCCTTCGGTACCTCGGGCATCTCTACGTCTTCGGGCTTCACCACGACCGGCTGAGCCGCTGCGGGCTCGATGTCCTCCTCTATCTTCAAGGCTGGGGTTACATCCACAATCACCGCCGGATTCTGCTGCACCTTCTTGCCTGAATTGCCTGAAGCCTTGCCGGAGGGTTTGGATTCGTTTGATTCGTTTTGCTCCTCCTCGGTTCGACTCGAATCTTGGGGAGCCTCATTGCTTGCTTCAGGATTCGACTCGATGGGAGTTGACTCCCTCGGTTCGACTTGATGGGAGTCGACAGGCTCTGGCGGCACTTCATCCTCCTGCGTGCACCTGGTATCGCCAGCGGCCTCCCACGCCTCTTCGTCGCAGAAGTCGCTCTGGAGCACCTGGTTTTCGATGTTGGCAATGGCCTCGGACGGCACACCGATGTCGAGTGCCGGATCGTCGAGCATGTCCATGTCAGGGTCGACGGGCGGGAGGAGGGCGGAAATCAAGTCCGAATGATCCTCCTCGTCTTTGGTGTAGTAGCCCACATTGGGCGTTTGATAGGCAGCCGGCGTAGCGGCGACGCTTTCCATCAGCAGGCTGAGATAGTCCTCTTCTTCGATCTGCTCGTTTTCGTCCGAAGCGGGATCGAACCCATAGGCGCTCAACCATGCTTTGGCATCGGCTTCGAGCATCGGCTGGTTGGGGATGTAGACCGGCATGGCCGCATATGAGGCCACGGAGCCGATGAGTCGAACCGGGACGCGGAACTTGACGCCAGTGATGGTGCGATCCTTCAGAATGAATGGACAGACAGACCAAAAGCGTTCGTCGGGCGAGACGGTGCCCGGGGCCGCCTCAATGAGACCTTCAGTGAGCAACATGCTCGCCATGGCGCTGTTGTCGTGAGGAACACTCTTGACGCCTTCAGCAGCGAGCACCTTGGTGATGTCCGAAACGTCCGACCAATCGATGAAGCACCCCTGCGTCGTGAGCCACACATTGGCATCCTGCGTGTTGATCTTCCAAGTGCCTTCCTTGATCAGGCTGCGCATGGCCTTGACGATGGCATCGGCGAGCGGCGTCGTCACGAGCTTGTCACGCGGATCGATGGTGCCCTGCCGGCGTTCATCGAGCTTCACGGACAACGAATCGGCCTCGCCCAGGATTTCACCCACAAGACATCCTTCGCGCTGTCCATTGATGGCTGCGTGGAGTTCTTCCTCGATCTTGCTGTTGCCGGTTTGCGAGAGATAGAGATACGTCCTTCGCGGAATGATGACGCGGGCGTATGCGAGCGATGCCTGCTCATGCTTGTTGTGTTCCCGATCCTCGTTCATGGCGACGTAGTAGGCGGAGATGCCCTTGGTCCTGCACCACTCGGTGATCGAGCCCGTCGTCGGATGCCAAGTGCCTTTATCCGAGTAGACGCGGATATCCAACACGGCCTTGCCCACGTCATGCGTGAGCCCGGCAAGCGCACAGGCCAGAATCCACCGCGCCTTGTTCATGTAGGCGTCTTCCGGCTTGGCCTTGTAGTCGAAAATCTTGTTCTTGGCGGTCTGTGCGGCAAAGATGGCTGTTTCGAGCGAATGCCCGAAAAGCCCCCCGAGGCCGCGATGATGATGGTGGGCGGATGCCGGCAGCAGATGCACGAAGCATGCAAGGTTCCAGACGACTGGCATCAGGTAGCGCTCGACTTCATCGTCCGATAGCGGTATGGCCGAGCACAGGTTTCTCACGAGTTCCGCCTGCGCATTGATCAGATGCTTGGGACTGAGGACTTGAACGGCACGAGGGAAGGGCGGCCAGCGCGAATCGAGCACGGAGCTGTCGGACTTGAGCGGCAGATCGGCAATCGACACGATATGCCCCGCATCGGAATCCATCTCGAAGGACTCTTCCGCATCGGGTGTATTCGGCGCTTGAGCGTCGTCTGGCACATCCGCCTGCCCGGCCTTGTCGGACGACTTGAAGAGAGATTGAACAAAGGAGAAAAAGCCCACGATCGGCACCTAGCAAAACGATTCGGCAATGGGGGCATTTTGGGGTTTGCAGAGCGGCGACCGAGATGCGTTTTGGCGTTTTGTGCAAAAACGAGGGCAGGAACTCTAGATACGGCGAGGGGCAGCCTGCGAAAGCGAACTGCCCCTACTTCACCAAAGTCGGGATTAACCGACCAAGCTACTGACCGTTGAGACGAGCAACAGCAGCGCAGCAACCGGAACGATTACGCGCAGGCGAAAGCAAAACTTGCTCCCACATCGTGCTACAATCTCCACGGAGATTGGCGAGTCTTTGCGAGAGTGCATCGCCATTCCTCCTAAGAAAGCAAAAGCCCTGCCGTTGCAACCGGCTGGGCTTTTTGCATATTGGCCGCGGCAATTGCACGCGGTCATGACGGCTATCGCCGCCAATTCTTTCCGACCCATTCCGAGAAACACAACGTGGAGGAAGGCGCGACCTCGACCGCCGCACCTCCAGGGGGCATTTTAGCCAATTCTCGCCGAGAACTCTTCGCCGATTGGGCATCCTCCCGACATATTCGACTCGGTTGATGCTTGCGTTTCGTTTTGGCGTTTTTTGCCAAAACGACGGGTGATTTGGAGAGGTCAAGTTTTACCCTTTTTTGATGGGGCATCGCGTCTTCGCGCCCCTCAACAAAGAAGGAAAAACAATGTTCACTCTCCGATCGATCACACTCATTTCTGCGCTTGCCGCAGCCGCTTCACTGATGACGGGCTGCGCAGAGGTTCCCCCGCCGCCCGCTCCGAAGGATCCCGTTCTGCTTCCCTACGAACAGACTGCTGATCCGGTTCACGTGCGCACGCCCTCCGTGTATGCAACCGAAGAAAGTCGCGGCGGCGCTGCCATTCGTCAAGAAGCCGACAAGCATGTGCTCTGGGGCGAGCATGCAGAAGGCGAGACCAACCCCGCCAAGCTCAAGGCATGGCAGGACGAATTGAGCGGCGAAAGCGCCGAAGCGCCCCGGCAGGGCAAGGATGCAGCGGTTTACTCCAAAGGGAAGGATGCTTCAATCTACGGTGCTAAGAAAGGCAAGGACGCCTCCATCTACGCGAAAGACCGCAAAGGAGGACGCTGATGCTGATCGAGGCAGGCGGAACCCTGGACGCCCTTACAAAGCCCGCAGCAACGAGCACGCTTGAACGTTACAGTCCCAAGGAGCTTGCCGGTTTTCTCAACGCCTTTTGGGACGATCAAGCACACAGGCCGATCCCAACGGACATTCGCTGGGAAGACTTTGCGCCCGAAAAGGTCATGCTCCGCTTCAAGGACGAGCTCCATCGTCTGCAACCCTATGTCGAAGGGTGGTTCTCCGAACGCGGAAAGAGCTTGCCTGACTGGCCGAAAATCTATTTCGTGCCAGTCGAAGGATGGCTCGACTACTTCAACGCGCACCCGGACGCGGCAAAGCTTCCTGAAGGACGCATTCGCGATGAATGGATTGCGAATCAAGCGCTCATTCTTTCTGCACTCTGTCCTTGGCGATACACGCAGGGTGTTTATCGGTTTGCACCGAGCTTTGCCAAGGCGCTCTGCGCATCGACACTCAAGGGGGACATCCCTTGTGAAGTCTTTCTTCGCTTGCCGCAATGGTCGATCTACGTCGAAACACCAAATATACGGTATGGCAACGACATTCTCGTCGGGTTCTGGGCGCATCTTCAGAACGAAGACATCTCGATGGAAAGGCCTGCACTGAAGCTGTTACTGAACCTTGTAAAAGACAATGGCGAAGGCTTTCTTTCCTCCTTTGCCATGCCGCTGGAAGCGACGTCGCTTGAAGCATTCTTAAAGCAGCGCTACGAAGGCTGGCTCACAAACCCGTTGAGACCGGAAGAAGAGGCCGCGATGCACATCAAATCGGTCGACCACCTGGCGCTCTATCGCTCCGAAGAAGTCCGTGAGGCGTTTTACGCCCACAACGTCAAGCTCATGCGCCCGATCCTGGCGATGTTGCTCTACCTCTGCACCACGGAGCCCGACATCGTGAGCAACCGCAAGCCCGGCCTCAAGCCCGCCAACAACGAGGGACGGCATGTCAAGAAGGGCTTTCGGCTTTTCCCTGCCGAGGGGCCTCATATCTGGAACGTCGGGCAGTCCATGGAAAACGACATGGCCAAGCACTACCGCGTTGTCCATGACGAATCCCAGAGCTTTCCGAGCGGCAAGAAGCGCGAAGTGCGCTCGCATGTCCGTTCCGCCCATTGGCATGGGTACTGGAAGGGGCATCGCGCCAAGGCCGAGGAAAAGGATATGCGCGAATTCATCTTCCATTGGATTCCGCCCTTGCTCGTGCGCGGCTCAAGAGATATCGAACCCGTCAAGCGTTCCGCCAAAGCTCAAAGTCGCGTTTGAGGCCCTGAGCAGGAGGAAGGAATGCCAAATCCGCAGTACAACAAGTTCTTGAGGCAGATTCGGGATAACGACCCTACACGCGAGAACGGGTTCGTGGCCAATATTCTGGAGACGCCCATAGCGAAGGAAGAACGCTTGAGGGCGCACCGCGTATCGGCATTGAAGCTCTATCATGCCGCCTGTCTGAAGGACAAGGCTCAACGCGAGGCTCAGGAAGCGGCGGATGCGGTTCGAGCCGCTTCCAAAGCCAAGCGAGAAGCCGAACGCAACCGTCGTCGTCAGGAAGCCAAGGCAAAAGCCGCTCGTGCGGGTGCTTTCCATCCGCATTCTGCGAAGACCGAAGCCTCATCCTCTGCAATCCAACAGCTCGACAGCGAAAGTCTGGCCGAGCGCGTTCGCACGCTCGAAGGCGAGGTCGATCATCTCTCGGGGCGCAATGCCGAGCTTGAGTCTCGCATCGAGGCAATGAAACTTGAGACGAACTCCCTAAAGCAACTCAATTCGGATCTATCCGAGAAGAGGGGAAACGTTCTGGATGCGGAAGCGGTCAAGGGGATTCTCTCTAGGCTTTGCCTTGATGCGCAGTATGAGCCTACGCCTGAAGAGGCCCTCCAGTGCGTGACGGCGCTCCATGGCGACAGTGTCCATGTGCTTCCCTCCGCATGGGAATCAGCCCGAAAAGTGGACTACTACGGCAACGGTCGGCGTCTTCTCTCGCTTCTCATGAAGCTGTCGACGGCCTACGTCGACGCGATGGCCAAAGGAGGCGACGTTATGGCGCGCCGCGTGTTCACGTCGTCCGAGTACGCCGGCAGAGAGAGCGAAACCATCATGCAGACGAAATCCTTGATGCGGGCGCGTACCTGGCGCTTCCAAAATCGAGACATCCCTATGGTGAGGCATCTCAAGATCGGCGTCTCGACGGATAGGCGCCTTTCAATTCGAGTGTATTTCGAATATCTCCCTGACCTCAACAAGATCGTCATCGGCTGGTGCGGCGAGCACCGCCCCGTGCCGGGCGTGACGAGCTAAATCTGGAAAACCTCATGACTGACATTTGCATTTCGACCGCGCACATCATCGCGGCTTTTGCGTGGTACTTGATCGCACGCCGCTTTCCTATCGTCCCGCAAGGGCCGAAGTACCTTCGTGGTTCGGTCGGCGTCGGGCTTGTCATGTACGCGGCCTACGCAACCGTAGTCTATGCGAATCAATATACGCCGGACAGTTGGAGTACGGCTTTTGTCGGAGTTACCATTGTGCTTCTGCATGTCGTATTGGCAATGGTTATCGCCTTTCTGCTTTGGACGATCCCAAACGAGTGGGCCATCTCCGTTTCGATTAGGCTTTCTACTTCGCGGGAGTTCGAAGATTGAGCGACCTTCCGATTCTCATTGCAAACATTTAACAAGGAGGTGACGGCTGTTTGTCCTGCGTGACAGTTAGAAGTCCTGGCGAGCCGAAATTGAAGCGGGGTTTTGAAGAGCTTCCCTAAAAGGTTTGCAATCGCTCGACAGCTGCTCGAAATTGAGCGACAATGCCTTTGAGTTTCGGAAGCGCGTTGCGACTTGCCGAACTGAAGATATATATTCGGGTTAGTTAGCTTGTCCATGGCGGACATTTTCAAGGGGAAAATGTCCCCGATGGACGGGATTCGGAGTGCGGGTCATGAATATTTGGATTCTTCTCTTCTTTTTCGCCATTGCGGCGGGTTTGGTCGTCCTTTTGGTGGTGGGTACGTCTTGCGGAGTTTCGCAGAATATCAGCAATGAGGATGCCTGCGATCCTTATGCTCCGAAGGAGAAGAAAAAAACATTGTTTGAGTTGCAGGAAGGCTTGGTTTTCAAGAAGAGACATGACTTCTTAGAACAGCCTCATGTCGATACGAGGATGTTCAACCAGCCGGATCCTATGGCGGCACATTATTTTTCTCAGGGCGATTATGGAATGGCCGCTCTTTGTAGCGATGAATGTCGCGGCCTGAGTTGAACGTACATAATATTCAATTCAGAAAAAAGGTGGGGTATGACAATACTAAAAGTCTTCAAATATGATAATTCATCAGCCATATCCATGACAATTATATGTGTCACGGACATGACAATATCACGACATTCTTGAAAATGGTCGGAGAACAGTTTGTCAAACGCCCGAAGCCGTTGGTTCTCCCTGCTCACCTATAGAGAATGCGGCGTGCTACTAAATATAATTACCAACATAGTCGTAAGATAGTTGATATGTATCTTTACGGTTCGCAATCATCTCAGGAGTGGAAATGAAGCATTTATTAATCAGTTTATGTTGCGGTTTGGTAAGTCTTCCGTCCCTAGCAGGCGATTCTTGGTCAGTGTGCCTTCTTAGTAATATGTCTGGAATGATCGTAGACATCTCCGCCATCGAAGAAAATAATGGTATTAAGGGAACATGGGTAGTCATTGTCCAACCTAAACCTATTGACGGCTGGGACTACATGGTTTCATGGTGGGACATCAACTGCAAGACCAAAAAAGTACGAATCTCTGACACCTCGACTCGTCTATTTGGCGGAATCACAGTCAGAAAGTGGCCGGATGATGGTTTGTGGGAAAGGGCAGAACCAGGTACAAATGGAAATTACGCAGTAAATTACGTGTGCAAAAAACCTCTCGGCATCTTTGGTACTTACGACACAATAGAGGATGCTGCGCGGGGACTTAAAGAGAAGGCAAGAAAGCTAAACATATGGAAATAGTTTTCTCAGGTGTTGGAGATTGAAATTAAGAAATTTTTATTCACCGTCCTTTGTGGAATTGCTTGCATTAAGTGTTTGGCGATATCAACGTTGGTCCAGCCTTCCTGGTGCAGGCGAATAGCCTGTTCACGAACATAGGCCTGAGCCTCCGGATTGGCATAGCGGAGGTCCAATTCTTTGGTTTTTTTATGTGCTAATTATGCTAATTATTATAGCATAATTAGCCTATTTAACGAGACGATATTGTTCTATGAATAAAAAAGTCCCCGGAATCGCTCAGGGATTTGATGTAGATCAACCTATTTACTGAGACTATTAATATCGCTGCAGCCTGGTACTTTGCCGCGAGGCGTTGTCACACCCTTCCCCAAGGCTCAAAGTGGCTGCGCGGTCTGATCGGAGCCGCAATCGTTCTCTACGCCAGCTTCGCCGTCGTGGCCTACGTTCATGAAACGGCAATCACTGACTGGGCCACAGCCTTCGTCAACGTCGCTCTCGTCCTCCTGCATCTCCTGGCGGCCTGCATTATGAGCCTGTTGCTTTGGACGGTTGACCGGACCATTTGGGTTCAACTCTCGATTCGAGACGAACCGGAAGAACAACAGCCTTGAGCGACATCCCGCTCGGCCTCTCGGCGCTCGCTTTGTCGAGCGCCTTTTCTAAACAACCTCACCACTGAAGGGGGAGGGTTTCGATATAGTCGAGGCTTTTCGCCTCGGGGTTGTCCCCGATTTGCTGTCACTTCGACCACGAAATCCTTTCTGACGCAGCCCTTGTACGGTAAGGGACGGAATCCCTCGCCGTCGGAACCTCCTGAACTCGCGCTCAGTGATCCCTTCTCGGGCTTGAATGACTACGACACCGGCGTCAAGCCAAGCTGTTACTCTGGCTAAAACGGCCTCTCGGATCCGTTTCGGGTCGTAGGTTTGTTGATCAAGACCTGCATACAGCAGGTTCACGCAGGCCGCCGCATCGCGGTCGATCCAGCAGACGCCGGTTCGATCACCGAGCTGTACGCGGCGCTCCCAGAGTTCGTGTTTGACAAAGCGTCCCGTCAACAGATTGTGTTGAGTGGGCTTGAGCTTCCTTGGCGATACAACCCTTACCTGCAAACCGGCGCTTTCAGCCTTGCTCGTCAGTTGGGTGTAGAACGCCGCCGGAGCATATCGCCCGATGGACTTGCCGAAGCGTCCCTTTTGGAACGCCTTGAAAGAGTTGTCCTCCACAATGATGGTGCCCGCGTGGCTCAGAAGCCAGTTGCAGACTTCGCCGTGCTCACGCTTGCGCGTGGCCGCCGCAAGGCGATGGGTCTCCGCGAGTTCGGCTCGGAGCCTTTCATAGTGCTTCGAGAAGCGCCATTGAAGCCAGCCGGACTTCACCTTCAGAGACTTCCGTTTTTTGCCGTGACGAACCACGACAACCGTTTCATAGTTGTCGGGGTTCGTCGCCTGACGGCTTCGTTCCATCGCACGCTGGATCTTGCGCACGGCACGGTGATCCGTGTCGGCGTTGGGCGCGAGCTGCACTTTGGCAATCTTCCCGTCCTCAGTCGCGTATGTGAGCGATCCTTGGCCGGGGTCGATCGCCATGCGCTGATCCTTGCCGGCGTAGACGTGCTTCAGAGGGCTTGTCCCTTCGGCGATGAGCTGAAGGTCAAAGCACTCCTTGCCCTTACGGACGTCGCGCACGATGCGGCAATATTTCACCTTGCGGGGCTTCGCGGGATCCGTCGGATCATGAAGAGCCCGGGTGAGCCAGTCGTCGTGTTTGTTGATGCGCACTCGGTACGTGTGCCCTGCAAACTTGAAGATCGACTTTTCGGCCTTCCAAACAATGCCTTGCGAGTTCGTCTTGCCTTCAATCGAATGCAAACCTCGCTTGGAGCTGATGAACCTAGGAGAGCCGCCCTTGTAGATGTGGCGTTCGACCGAGATCCAAGCTCGGGTAGCAATCTTTTGTGCGACGCTGGTCTCGATCAAATGTGCGCGTCCCGACGCCTTCCGGTGCTGAGCGACGTCGGCATGGAAGTCATATTCGCTCAGGCGAAAACGAATGCGCAGTTCTCGGAAAGCCTGTGTCCTTTCCGTGCCCTTGGGCATGGCTTTTGCGGCTTGCCACTCGGGCGTCGTACGCATCTTTTGAACACGATCCCATCCGCCGCCCATGACAGCGTTCTGAAGGTTGCAGCCGAAGCTGAAACTCTTCCTAAGCCATCGGCGTTCTTCGTCTCCGGTAATGATCGGAAGGGTGATGATGAAGGATTTCGTGCTCATGAAAGAACCTTAGCACAGGGTTGCAAAATGGGCGCCCCCTGCGCAGGTCGGGTATGGATGAGTGCCCCATTCCACCCCGTGAATCAATTCAGGGGCTATCTGGGGCTGTTGTTGTTTGCGGCACCGGCTTTTGTTCGCTTGCGAACAAGAAATGCGGTTCTTTCCATCCTCGGCAGGAAAAGGAAAAAGCCCGCCGAAGCGAGCCTTTTCCTCTTTGCCTAGATGACTGCGCCGATCACCAGCCGGCCAAGGTTTCGTCCTTGAGTTCGGCGACCGACTCAATGTGCACCTGACTCACCGGCCAGAACATGTGGCGACCGTTGCTGAAGACGCAGATTTCAGACGGATCGTCGGACACCACGTCGGGCACCAGAATGCCGTAGAGCACGTCGTTGGACGACTCGTCGATGATGCTCAACTTGATGTTCACCTGCGCAGGCTGCACGCGGCGTCCGCCGGCAGGCAACGTGTTTTCCGCGCTCGGAAGCTCAAAGTCTTCAGGACTGATCTCTTCGCCTTCGTTACGAAGCTTATGGCGAACGGTGGAAGTGGACGAAGGCACGCGGGTTTCATCAGTACCAGACTCCTTACCCTCATCAAATCCCTCGTCCACGATTTCGACATCGTCCGAATCCTCGCCGTCGGGCTCCTCCTGTTTTTCCTCCTGCTCGGGGATCACATCGTAGGGAGAAGCCTTTTTCTTGGTGGCGGAATCGCCGGAAGGCGCGGGTTCGGGCTTGGGTTCTTCCTTCGGTTGCTGGCAACGACTCAGCAGAGAACGAGCCACCGTGCGGGTCATACCGCCGTCGTCATCCAAATGCTCCCGAATCAATTCCTCGGCAATGTCCGGACGGGCGAAATAAATCTTCTTCAGAATCTGGAGCGTCGTGGCGTCTTTGATTTTGTCCTGTACGGCCAATTGACGAACCATTTCAGGCAAATCAAGCAAATCGCGATAGAGCACGACATAGCTGGGCTTGCGGCCAAGCTTGGCAGCGACTTCCTTGCCCTTTAGACCCGCATCCAGCAATTCCTTAATGCCGGCGGCAATTTCAAGCGGACGCATGTCGTCACGCTGAATGTTTTCCGTCAATTGTCCAAGAATGCGCTCCTGCGTCTCCACTTCGCCTTCGACAACAATTGCATCAATTCGCTTGAACCCAGCAAGACGTGCGGCACGCCAGCGGCGCTCGCCCTGAAGAATGACGAATTTGCCGTCCACATTCTTGGGACGAACGACAATCGGCGCTTGTTGGCCGACTTCCTTCATGCTTTCGGCCAATTCCTCAAGTCCAGTAAAGGTATGACGAACCTGAGCAACGCTGACAACCTCTTCCAATTTGAGAGAACGTAGGCGCTTGCCCTTGGGCGTGTCATCGAAATCTTTGCGCAGATCTTTGAGCGAGCCCAATTGGCTCCATTTTTCCATGTCGACTGGCATTCCTAACCTCTCTCAATTATTTTTGTTCTTTTCGAACTTGATGATCTTCTGCTTCATTTCCTTGAAGATGGCCGCAAATTCTTCTGCCGCTCTTTGACCATTGCGGACTTTCCAAACCGGCTCGCCTCGACTGGCCATGTCAATGGGAGAGCGGTGGCGCAAATAATGGTTAAACACTAAGCCGGGCAATGCTTCCTGCACTTCGGCCAAAGCAATTCGATGAGCTGCCGTGCCGTCGTATTCATTGATGATTGCGCCAAGAATTTCCAACGAAGGATTGAAGCCTTCCTTAATCGTCACCAACGTATTGAAAAGACGCTGCAGACCGTCAACGGCATAGCCCGACAATTTGACCGGCATGATCACATAATCCGCAGCGAGGAGGGCAGACAATAAGCGCCGGCCCAAAGTCGGTGGGCAATCAATGAAGATGTAGTCGTATTGGTCGCGCAGTTTTTCCAAATGCATGGACGGCAATGCGGCCATTTCGACCGGCAGGGATTCAACATCATAGCCGTCGTCATCCGTCAGGCTCGATCCGATGACATCAATGCCGAATTCGGTCTTCTGGACTTTCAATTCATCCAATTCACGATCAAACAAATGTTCGGAACGCGTACTGGTCAACGGCGTTTTCCGCCCGATGAGCGTCGCAGTCGAATTGGCCTGAGCATCCATGTCGACGACAAGAACTTTTTTCTTTTCCTGAAGGGCGAAATAGAAAGCCCCTTGAACCGTCATGGTGGATTTGCCCACGCCGCCCTTTTGATTTGCGAAAGCGATGATGCGACCCATACTAATTACCCTTCGAATTTAATGACTACTTGATTATTATTCCGACTTCGATTCTTCGTCTTGCGCGTCCTTGTGCGACGCCACAACAGGCTTCAGACGTTTTGGATTTTCATCATCCCCGACGACTAAATCGTAGTATCGCTTCGACAATTGATCGTAATGGTAGAGAAGCTTTCGAATTTGCCCGAGCATTCGAATCTGACGACGAAGAATTTCAAACTTTTCTTCCATTTGATCCGCCGTATCCGTCGCCCACTCAGGCTCGGTTTTGTAGGTCAACGACCGTCTCGGGTAGCGATCCTGCATACCCTTTCGGATATGCTGAGATTTCAGTCCGTAAAGACGCTTTTTCCCGTCCTCGGATTCCCGAACAAAACAAGGTGCCTTGCTGTCTTTCCCTGGCGGGGATTTGCGTTCGTAATAGAACTGTCGCTCCCAACTGATCTCCAACGTCGAATCCTTCTTCCGAACCCTGCACCGAAGCGTCGTCTTGTCGCCTTTCTCCGCAGCATCGTTTGCAGCCGCGAACTGGTCGACCTCCGTCATGGCCCGACAGCAAAGCCCCTCCATCTCCTTTGAGATGTCCTGAAGTGCTTGTCTCGCGAACTTGTGCGACACATTCTCCAGCGACACCGGGGACAAAGCTTGCCGCGCCTCCACATTTTCGAGGTCAAGCAGCTTTTCAAAGTCGAACTCTTCAGTCTCTTGAGCCACCGTTCTCTCCCGCAATGATTATCTTTGCGGGAACATCGTGTATGTTCCCGTGCGTCATTCTACTTCATGACCAATCATGACTGCCAGTCTGTTCCCGTATTATTGCGGGAACATGCTTCAAAACATGATTCCGTCTTCCCCTGCAGGGAAAAATTGGCATCTTCCCAATTATTACGGGAACTTGATGCAAAGTAACTCCATTATCCCAACATCGCGAATATTTTTCAAGAGGTTCCCGATTTATTGCGGGAACTTTGCTTCTTTTTCGCGATTGCCAACTGGAGCCGGCAGTATGGGCAGTCCGGCATGGGATCGTAGTTCTGATCGGTATTCGAGCCGTGCTTCTTGGATCCGGGGGCAACATTCATGAAGTCGTGCTCGTCCGGACAGACGGTTTCCTGCTGCACATAGACCAGGTGGCAGTGCGGGCATTGTTGGAACGACAGACGACCTTCACGGAACCACAGAGCCCAGTCAAGGAAAAGGCCGATGTTCGCGGCGTAGGGGACAATCAAATTCCACTCCGGCTTGGAGAAGAATTGCAGAACGTTGAACCAGGCTTCAAGCACGGCATCGAACACAACGTCCGTGAGCATGCGGGATCCGGCAAGGTTCCAATAAAAGACGCCGAATTCACTTGCCAGAATCTGCCAAAGAATGCGCGAGGATTCGAGCCCCGGCAATTCCGCCAGAATCAAGAAACTTTCGGCCAAGCCGTTTTCAGAAGTCGTGCGGGCCTGCGAATCAGAGAGGCCGCAGAATAGGCGAATATGTTTGCGGGAGCCGCCCAGCAGCGCGAGGTGATAGCCCATCTGCTTTTTCAGACGAAGCTGGCGTTTGAAATTCAACGGCTCAACCTGAGCGCGATCAATCAGATAATGGGCAAAATCGGTTACGGATGGCAATGGTTGAAGGTCGAATTTGAAATCGGCCATCCGACTGGATCGACTCGACTGTAATTGGCCTTGCCCGAGCCGATGGAACATCAATAAATGCTGCAGGACAACATCGTGGTGAAGAAATTCATCTTCTGCACGCACACGAGCGGAATTGACGGTGATATGGCCGATGGGCCCCGCCTCCGTCACAGCTTCGCCGGTTTCGTTCGACTTCCTGCCTTTCTTGTAATATTTAATGCCGAGATTCGGGATTTCCTTTGGAAGACAATCGGTTAATAGATTCTCTCCCCCCCCCCCGCAGGAATTGACTTCTCGAACGACAATATCTGTTCGACATCGAACATTGGGACAAAACTGTGGCGTGCATCGAAGAGAAAAGCGATCATCTTATCCGCACTGGTCACGCTCAATTTATTGAGAACGTCAACGTCCAATTGCGTGCAAAAGCGTGTGTTCAGATAGTTCGAACGAACATTGCGCCAGATCTCCATCCAGTACATGGAAATAAAACGAAATTTTTCAGCTTGGCAGACATCTATGCCATTGGGTCGAATATCCCCATCGAGCGCCGACATGATGTCTTCAGTTGCCATGTTGGACTTGAACCCGACGAAATGATGGCAGCAGATCCGACTGAATTGAGGGAAGGACATATCGGCCAACTTGTCCAACATCAGCCTGTCGCAATTCAGGAAGGATTGTGCAATGGTCGCGTGTTCCTTGTCCTTGCCAATCATCGTTTGAACCAATTCGAACAGTGTTTGATTCATCACGTTGACTGGAAAACTCGCTCCCGGTTCCGCCTCAAATCGGTCATCTGCCGTCAATTCACGGTAGATGGAGATGATGTTTGTACGGCACTGAGCCACCTTTCCCATTGTGTCTTGGGTTAAATCCGGGGTCGTGATTAAAGATATATTAGTCATGCCATGCCTTGAGGGTTGAAAAAACTCGCCACACAGTCAAGCCGTAACTACGAGCTCGATCCGACTGAAATGAATGGTAATTGCCGATAGCTTGAATGGCGTCATGAGGATGCCTTGCAAAGTTCTCATTCAGAATGTCAGCTCCAATTCGAACGTTCGTCAAAGGATCCAGTAGATCCTCTGCATTCTTGATTCGATGACCGTGCCATCGAACATTGATTTGCATGAGTCCGACATCCACTGCATTGCTCTTTTTCAGAATTGCAGACAATCGTGCCCTCGCCTCTTTTTCGGTCTGTGAATAAATGGGCTTGTTCGGCGTTCGCAAAACCCAAGGGTAGGGAGCTACCATTTTGGTTGACGACGGATTAAAGCCGGATTCACACAACGCAATTGAATACAAGAGCACCGGATCAATATTGGCCTCCTGGCCTACTTGATCGAATACGGTTCCTTTCAACGAAAAGGCTTCTGCATTTTCATGAGAAAACATGAGCACAATCATTGAGAGACTCATTGCAATTCGACGAAAATGAATTCTGCTCAGCACGAATGTCGATCCAAAAAAAATAAGGCGATTTTCCGAGGATTCGAATGATCGAGACACACGGCAAAGTACCGATTCGGCAAATTTTACCTTTCGTTTATTGTAACACTTTTCAATAATTTTTAGCACCAAAAAATGGACATGAGGACAAATCGTTCATCACCCTCTATGATGAAAACTCAGGAGCAGGTGCATCGCCAGGTAATCAGATCAGCTCATGAAGAGATACGGGTGCGACGCAGATCTCGGTGTGGTGATGAGGGCTTGGTTCCTACGAATCTTTCAAGATGCGACTTCGGGCCGCAGGAGTTTTTGCATGCTTCGCTCACATCTTTTTCATGAAAAAGCCAAGAAAAAGGGCCGCCCTTCCGTGAGAGAGGGGCGACCCAAAGGCTTTCGGATCTAGTCGCAGATTACTTTCGATTTGCGAAAACCACTGCTCCAACGATGGTCAGGACGGCGCTCAGTTCAACCGAAAAGTCAACCGAAAGGTTGATTTCTATCTCGCTTTTGAGGCATAATTGTCCCAACACAAGGAGGACGCAGCCAAGCGATGCTCTAAAGTCTTTCATCGCGAGACTCCTCTGTCGTGCAACGGCCCTAGTTCCAAGTAGGGCCGTTCCCATTTTTGGACCCTGCATAGCCGGAGCTGACTGCGGGGGCTTGAGCCTTCCGACGAAGCGCCAAACAGAGATCGAGAGGATTGTACTGGAATGCTTGCAAAAGCATGTCCTCTCGCAAAAAGCCGATCTCCAAACACAAGCGGGGCCTCCTTTCGGAGACCCCGTTTCCGTTGGCTAAGAAGCCATTAACGCTTGCGGGAAGCAATCACCCAAGCAACGCCGATAATGATGGCGAGGCCCAAGAGCCCCAGCCAATCGACGCCTCCGCCTGACATCGCAACATTGAGAACAATGTCGCCGTTCCAAACGAAGTTCGCCTGTGCTAAACTTCCTAGCAAGGAAATGAATGTCGCTAGCATCCTGATTTCCTTTTAGAAGACTCAGCCCAGTGTTGGACGCACTGGGCTTTGTCGTTTCTGAACCCCTTGCGGGGACCCTCTTCCGATGCCGAAGGCTCGTCATCGAAAATTTCGTGAGCCTAGCTGGAGAGGTGGGGCGGATTTCAGAATGGCGTTCGCAAGCAATCCTTGCTTCCGATATTGTGCCAGAGACTCTGGAGGAATGCCTCGGCCTCCTTTCGGAGACCCCGTTTCAAAGCAAGTTCCTTTTTCTTGCAAAGGGCTCTCCTCAATTTGCCTCGAATCGAGGCGACAATTTCGACTAATTGGATATTAGTGAAAACCCTTGAGTACCACACAAACCTCTTGAAAATACGCTGACTTCTGCTAATCTGCTTCCAAGAAAAGTTCGGCATGCCGAATTTTTTCGTCAACCATCAACAAACCGCTCGACATCGTTTTGGTTTTAAAGTTATCGTTTTGGGGTATAGGTCATGAGCGAAGCAAAACTTTTTCCTCTCAAGAAATTCCTGGTAGTTAATCGCGGAGAAGAGATTCCCGACGGCGTGACGCTGTTGCGCTATGGCAAGCGCGAGCTGGCCGTTAAGCACGCCAACAGTCGTGAGGCTCGACTGGAATTGCAGTACATGGCGAAGCAGCTTGGTGCGAATTCGCTGATTAACGTGCATGTTGAATATTTTTACGATGCTGGAGGGTCAACAAGGTACAAAGCCTATGGCACGCCTGCCGTTTGCGGTCGTATGCATCCAGAAGGCACGATGACAGCTGATGAGCTTCGCTCTCAATTTCATATGCCGCCTCCACCGCCGCCTCGGCGTCCTCCACAAGCCGGACAACCAACATCCAGTGGAAAAGATTTTTGGCATTATCCGAAACTCATTGCCAAAATCGTCGGAATTTATCTGATGCTCGTCGGCCTAGCCCACTTGTTGAATTAAGAAAAGGCGCTCTTTACGAGCGCCTTTTCTTTTTTTAGTTGTCGGTCAACGTCCCACTTTTTTCGAAAGCATATTTCATGAAATCTGATTTCTGAATTTTTTCGTCTTCCCTGACAATTATTTGGATTTTTTCCTCTGACTTTGGAGAGGCTTCAGGCTTCTTTGGTGCATCCATTGAAGGTGCCTCCCGATTATCCAGAGAGCCGTAATCGAAGAAAGCTCCATTCTGAGTGGTAGCCTTAACCTCTCCGGCCCCGATTTTACCGAGCCCATTAATAGCGTCGTTGTAGGCAAGAACCGAGACAGCCTTGGCAGGTGCGTTCGCGTCAGCGGCTGCATCCAAGTGCTCAACCATCCGATCGAAGACAGCATCGACCGTCTTCGGATCTGCCTTGTCTCCGCCCAATTGGTCGCGCACTTCGTTGTACAAGGCCTGCCCCTGCGCGTTCAAATTGCCATTGCTATCTCGCAAGGTTTCGTGATGACGCAGATATTGAAGGGCATTGCCTTGAGCAACTGAGAAGCCATGTTCTTTAAGGTCTCGCATTTGGTCTGCATAGGAACCGTTAGCGAAGAGATTCGAGAACCCGCCCATGAACTCCTGAGCCGCCGAAATGTTTGTCGGTGCAAACAACTTCTGGATGGCGTCGTTCATGACGCGGCCTCGCATTTCTGCTCTATTGGAAACAGCTTCATTTCCAGATGCATTAAGGAAATTGCTATGGGCAGTCAGGACCATTTCATGACCACCGCCAACCTTTTCAGATGGCTCATTCATACCCAGTTCGTGGCGCCTGTCGTCATAATCCGCACCAACAATCTGGGATTTCAGACCGTCATGTGAAATGATCTCCGGTCCTTTTTCGAGATAATCCTGTTTGACAGGTGCCGCCAGACCGTCCATACGGCTGATACCCGTCGAAGTCGCAGCGATCTGGGCTTTCATGGCTTCGCCGCCCAAGTGTTGATGATGGCCAATAATTTGGAAGTTCGCCATATCGTAGGCAACATCGGCCCGATAGCCCTGACGCTTGAATTCTTCCGCCATTTTGTTACGTTGAACAGCAGCCTCGCCCGTTATTTGGTTCGAGACGCTACGCAGCATGCCCCTGGCTTCCTCATTGGCATTAATGGCGTTAACCCATTCCGACAAATCGCGCGTTTCGCTCCCTGAAGAGTTGCGTTGGAGGCTCTTCAACTGCGAGTAGCTGTCCATCTTCTGCCTGATGCTGCTGATTGTAGAACTCAAACCACTAGAATCCGTATGAGTTTGCGACTCGGACGACTGATGCGCTGCCGAATACTGGACGCCATAGCGCGCGGCATCAACAAGCGCCGCGGCATCACCTTCGCTTATGTTGGCAGCCACGCTTTGAGCGACATTACGCAGACGATTATTGCCGCTCTGATCGCTGACAGAACGCGTCCCCGAGCCAGAAACATTTCCCGTAACACCAGCCGAAACATTGCCTTCGATCCCTTTGGAGTTTCGAAGAACGTTGTCCATTAGGTTGGGTTTGTCGTCCTTCCAGACTGCTTCGCCTTCGAGAACCGTGCCGTCGCCCAAGGGCTTCGCGTTCGAATTCGACGCAGCCGAAGAACCGGAAGGTTGGCTTCCGCCACCAGTACCGCTAGGCGCAAAACCGTTAGCATTAGGCTGACCGCCGACAAAGTCCTTTGAAAAGTCGGCATCGACTGGCTTTTGCTTCTGTGCCCAAGGACCGTTCGGATACCAATCTTCACTGGTTTGGCGAGAATTTTTGTCTGTAGCCTGATTAATGTTGCGACCAATTCCAAAGCTCCCATTCGCCCCAGCATTCGCGACCAACTGCGTAGCCACAGCACCTACGGCCTGTCTCGTTTCAGCGGCGTTCTTTCCAGAAATCGCACCCTGAGAAATCAACTCGTTCGAAATCGTGTTGAAAAGCTTCTGATGATTGCTTTCCAAAGATTGGCCCACAGATTCATTGATTGCCCGCGTCTGTTGGTCGACCTTGCCAGAGGCATTGTTCGAAGCCGCCATTTTGATTGCGGCATCGGACTGGTTGAGCACATCTGCAGACAACTCGGACAAGCCGTTGCTAATACCCGAACCCAACGTGTACTTCACAGGTGTGAAGCCCACAGCACTTGTACCCGTGACCTGGTCTGACTTGAAATGATCGGCCTGCTGCAGGTAGCCGCCCGGCTTCAACATATCCGGCGATCCAATGCGTTCATTTACATGGTCTGCACCGCCCATACGCCCTGCCAAGGCAGTGAATGCGTAAGTTGACCCCGTGACAAGGAAGAGGGCAATCATGGGAGTGGCCGCCGTCAACATGCCGCCGACGCCAAGCCACGTCTGAAGCGCCTGACTCCCCGAATTGAGGGTGTAGAACGAAATGGGAGCCGTGACCAGCGCCGAGAACTCGTTGCGGGCGGCCATGGAGATGTACAGATTGATGATCGACAAGACCGGCATCCAGAGCTGAATCCAGATGACGACTTGGAAATACTTGCCAAGCATGTTCAAGCCGAAAGCGCCCACCACCAGAAGGAAGCCCATCAACGGCGTGATGGCGTAGATGAAGCCTTCAAAGAAGGCCATCAAGGGACGCATGGTGGAAACGAACATGGTGCCTTCCGCCGCCCATTGTTGATTGCGCTGCTCGACGGCCTGATTGACCATGACGGCTGAAGCCGCATCGCCCATGTCCTTGTAAAAGCCCGATGCGGCCTTGTCGTAGAGAGGTTGCAGCACAGCGAGCTTGAGATAATCCGTGCCGTTGTTGCCGGCAGTATCGAGCATTTGGAGAGCAGAATCAACCTTGTCAAGATGCTGTGCGGTCTGACCAGCTTCCTTGATGTTGAGCAGTCGGTTGAGCGCTGCGGCTGCATCAGGCTCTCCAAGTGCATCAAGCGACTGGCGAATGAAGGGCGTTGCTTCTGCGCAAGTGACATCGCCAGCGGTACTCAGATGCGTGCCGTAAACAGAAGAATCGTAGAACAACTCATTGGTGCCGCCACGATAGATGGCGTCCGGCGTAGCTTGTCCGAGGGTGATCTTCACCATCGTGCACTCGCGCAGGTAGTTGTCGATGTCTTGAGCAAGGTCTGCATTACCAATGGCCCTTCCGGCAGCTTCGATGATGCTGACATCGCGGGCGGCGGATCGCACGCCGGTGAGCACCTTCAAGGGTTCCAAGAAGGCGTGTTCGGTCATGCGGTCGGCGGTGCCGTAGCCCTGCTCGAAAAGCGAAGTGACGCCATAGCCGATATTCGAGATCATCGTACCAGCGGCGGCTGCGCCGAGCGGCACGTTGTCGACGACGCGAACTTCATCGGTATAGGCGTCTTCAACCTGTACAGTAGTACCCGGGCCGAAGAAACACATGTAGCAAATCATGCCGATGAGCACCTGATGCAGATTGAACTGTCGAGTGCCGGATGTCAAGCACTGAAAGCCCATAACCAACAAGCCGAGGAGAGCGCCGACGCCGACGAGTGTCCTGAAGTCCCCCGTACCGCAGATCATGGCCAGCGCATTGAGGATTTGAGCCAGGAATGCAGAATCCCCAATCGAATAAATCGTGAACATGGGAGCTCCTTACTTCGGCGTCGACTGCGATTGACCAGCGGTCAGTGTGGGATTGTGCATGATCGCGTTCAGGTCATGGTAGTACCGAGTCATACTCGCCATATTGGGATGATTCTGGCAATAAGCTTCGTATTCTTGAGTGAGAATCATGATGTTTTGGTCGATCATGTCCGTCACTTCCTTTGTTTGCGGCTTATCCGAGGTAGACACAGCTGCTCGAACCGAATACATCATGTCTTTGGCCATGTCATATGCCATGGAGGCGGCAACGGCATATGAGAGGCCAATGGCAAACTCTTCGGCCATGCCCCTGTTACGAAGAGCGAAGTTGCGCAGCATGACGCCAGCGGGCACCGGCATTGAAGTGAGGAGCGCGCGACTTTGTTCATTGATTTTGGTTTGACCGTCAGCAAACGATTGAATGATGCCGGTCTTGCCATCAGTGCCAACAAGCATGTTGTAAATCTTCAATCGAAGGCTGTCGACCTTTGTCTTGACAATGCCGGGCTTCAAGCACTGGGAGTCACTGCCGGAGTCGTCGCACTTGTAGACCTCGACATTGGCCCCCCCGTCGATCAAATCCCTCAGATGCACGATTCGCGTCACGGGTTTCATCGGCGTCGAATCGCTCTTGACGCCGTTGCCGACTTCCTTTTCCACTGGCTTGTCGATGATGTAACTACCGGTCATGGACATCAACAGCTCATAACCCTCGTATTTGTCGGAGAAGGAACTGGTAAACCAAGAAGCCACATTCTGCTTTTGAAGCGTCTGCCACACAATGTTGCCGAAGATCTCCTGAGAGATATTGGGATCCGAGGCCGCTGTATTCATGGCTGATTTACCATCCTTTTCACTGTTAGCAGCGAAAATGTCGTTGAACAAACCATGAGTCATTCCTTTGATCGAAGCATCACTACGACTTTTTTCCCACTGAGCTGGTGCCAAATCATTGACAATGCCTTGAGCCAGCTGACAGCTGTTGCCGGCATATTGGTTCAAGGCTTGAATGATGCGCTTCAAGTCATTGATGTACGTCATGCACTGCGTGCAGGTGTTGTCCAGAGCAAGCTGAAAGGCATAGCCGGCAGCGTTAGACGCGACGGCTCGCATGAGCTGGATGAACTGATCTGCGTCAATGAAGGAAAAAGACCCGCCGAAGAAGTCAATGCCGCCGCATCCGCCCTTCCATGACGGCGGAACAAAGGTCACAACATTGGTATCCACGATCTTGTTGCGTACATAGACCGAGCCGGCACTCACGACGCCTCGGCGCTGACCTTCAAAGACGCCAGGACGCGTAACGTTGATCATGGAATCAAAGACGCTGTCCATTTGAGACTGAAGCGCGCCTGAGGTGGCTACCAGTGGCGTCACGGACATGATGACGGCCAGAGCTTGTGCAATGAGAGTTTTTCGCATGATTATTGTTCGACCGAATTAGAAGTTTGAGTCGGCAGGGCGTTCGTCGTGACAGGCGGCTGGCCTGCAATGATGGGATTCATCATGAGAAGCATCGGATCCAGAACGCCGCTTGTTTCGGCGTCTGCTCCGAAAAGCCCCACGAGTTTGTCCGGGGCAATGAAACCGTCCTTGTCCACAACGAATTTCGTCTGATCTTCCGTGAGGGAGGCGACTTTGTCGGACGATTCTTGAGAGCCCCAAAGGAGTGCAGGATTTTCCGTTGATGCCTTCAACAACTGCGGCAATTCGACGGAGAGGTCTCGCTGCTGGTTCGGATTCATCAGCGGCCTTTGTTCGGCGAACTCTTCTTCGGTAATCCAACCGCGTCGTTTTGAAGCAATGAGAATGCGTTGCTTGAGTTCTGGTAGGGCGACTACCCCTTGGCCTAGTTGTTCAAAGGTGCCGTCCGGCGTCACGAGGAAGATGGCGGGCACGGCGGTAACACCCAGATATTCAGCTTGGCCCGCATTCTGACGAACATGGGGGAACTTGAAGGTTGACGGCTCGCCCCCATCCATGGAAATGGCAAGCACGTCGAAGCCTTCGTCCATGATGCGTCCGATCAGAGGCGCTTGTGCTTCACAGTAGGAGCATCCGCCCTTGAAGAAAAAGAACAGACCTGCCTTTTCGGAGATCTTTTTGAGAATCGCGGAACGCTCTTTTGCGGCGTTCTGATCAACAGCAAGCGTTGCAAAGCTTGCAAGTGGACGTCGGTAATTTTCGTCGAGGAGGGGATTGCCCATCGTGACGGTCTTGGCGACATCTGCGAACTTTGAAGAGCGGTCGATGGCAAAGCGCTGGAGAAGGAAATACGCCTTGACGTTTTCAGGCGTCGGGTTGTCCCATGCGATGTCCTTGTACTTGGGGAGCATTTCGCGCACCCAGGCTGCGGTGAAAGGTGCGGGCGGCGCTGCCGGCGTCTCCACTTTCAAAACGGGCTCAGGCTTGGGTTCCGGTGCTTTTGGCGGAGGAGGCGGAAGAGGTTCTTCTTGGGGCTCTTCTTCCTTCGGATCTTGGTACCAGTACCAGCCTTCAGCGTTGTTGCCATAGAAGGAGGTTTGACCGGTGGTTGTGATCTGCCGGCTGTCCGTCACGGTCGTTGCCTCGACTGGCATGGACAAGAGGGCGAGCAGTGTCAGGCAAAGCCCGCTACGTTGGAAAACGGTTCTCGACATCGGATTAGCTGCATGTTGGAGAAAGTACCGCCTAGGGTAGGCGCGAGTGCAAACCAGCCCCTAACCTGTTCGGCAAAAACGACCGACTCGAATGCAGAAGGATGCGAAGGGAGAGCCCCCGGCAGGGAAAAAATATGGTTTTGGCTGCCTGGGCCAACCCCAGTGTGCGCCGATGCAACACCGCCCGGATGCGGGTTTTGAGGTTCCGAAGATTCCGCATTCAGTTAAGACGCTACTCGCAGAGGCGACTTGAGGCGATTTTGGGCCGAAAGCGCGACTAAGGTGAACCTTTCTCGACGGCGCATCCGGAGCTCGCCGATACGGTGGGTATCGCCTGTAGTTGCCTGTGGGAGTAGGGGAATGAGCAATAGGCTTTCTCTATCAATAGAATTATTGCTCCCAACCAACAGGATTCGAAGATTTCGCGAAGGATTTTCACGTTTTCGCCTGTGGCAGTAGCGTTTGCAGGCATTTGAAAGGGCGAAGCGGAGAGGAAAGACGGGTGAGTTGCTCAATCGTGCTCAAAATTTGTGCAAATCGGGCAAAACAGAGAGTTCGGGCGCGACTAATATGAACCTTTCCAGCCTTTGCGGATTTTGTGGTGTTGATTCACGAAATCGACTGCAAGAGTAAGACGTTCGGTTTGTTGCGTGATCGTTCTGAAGTGGCATGAATCCGTTAACGCCTACTCTCACAGTCGTTTACGGGCTTTTTCCGTGAGATTGCGCGACTTGTGTGAACCTTTTGGTATTCGTCTTGACATTCACTGCTCTTTTCCTGTGGCAGTAGGCGATTCATGGCATTCGGAAAGGGAGAAGCGCGACTAAGGTGAACCTTTTTGCGGAGGGCTGGAGGGTCACCGGCATACGGTACGTTTTGACCCGATTTCGTCACGCCGCAACTAGGGGCGCCGGCCGCGATTTTTAGAGGCATTTTGGGTGCAAAATCAGATGTAACAGCGGATGTAAAAGTTCTTGTCAGGTGCCGGGCCTTAGTTTTTGTCTACTAAAGCTTGTATTTTCCTCCTGCACAGGGAAGGGCAAAGATTCGTCAGTCATGGTTATTTTTGGGAATCGACTAAAATCCCATTTTTGACTTGTAAGTTTTGCGCCACTTCGGCAATTTTTGCCAAACTGGGGCAAGGTTTGAATGAGGTCGCATGGTAGCCGCTGGTTTTCTCGGCAGCCCTCGCGGTCTGGTCGCAGCAGGCCGGTCGAAGGGTGTTTTGTGGGTGCTTTCGAAGCCCCCTCAATTCACTATCTTCGCCTGTGGTAGTAGCGTCTTAACTGATTTCCTCTTTTCTGCTTGGGAAAGCGTGTTTCGGGCGCGAAGAAAATTCCATTATTTATCAATGACTTGGCTCGCGTCACGCGCGCATGCGCGTACTTACCTGTTAATACATACTTGTTATATACATACTTGTTATATAGTTAGGGGCGCGACTTAAGTGAACCTTTCTCGGGGGTAAAGCGCGACTAAGGTGAACCTTTCTCGGGGTAAAAGCGCGACTAAGGTGAACCTTTCTCAAAAGTTATTCACATCGCCCTGTGGATAACTTTTCTTGCCATAGAGCGGACGCGCTAGAACGCGTTTTGAGCGACACGCAACCCCTCCCGCTACCCACGCCTTATCCATCTCTCGGAAACGCGATATGAAGCGATTGTGAGCGTTCTACGGGGTATTGCGAGGCCGAGGGATCCTCAAAGAAGAGAAAAACCGTCGATTTTGGTCGATTTTCGGCTTTTGGGCCCGCCTCTGGACAACCAGGCCTTTGAGGGCCGAAAACAGGCCGAAATGGGGGTTCGGAGGGCTTCCGGACATGCAAAATCGGTTAAGACGCCTGCGAGAGTAGGGACTATCTCCCTTTCGCGGCTTGATTGAGGGCGCTGTTCGGAGGTCGACGGCCTGCCCCCCGGCTTGGCCGTCCTGAGGTTTTCCCTTGGATGCGAGAAAAACGATTGCCGGACAGTCAAAGATCGCCTACACTGCCATATCTTCCGGTAATTCACCGATTTTTCGGTTCAATGCAGAAAATTGCAAATGGCAACTAGACGATTCGAAACGGCTCTGTCGCAGGAAATCTTCGACATGGTGAAGGAAATGTCCGAAGCCTTCGGCATGACGGCAAAGGGCTATGTTGCGATGGCAATCAGCCAGCGGGTCATGGCCGACAAGGCCGAATTTGCCCGTCTCAAGAGCTTGCCCGCGTCCGAGCGCATCGAGGCTGCGGGCGAGGGTGAATCAACGTCGGTTAAACCACAATTGCGTCGCAGTGCGCGAACGAAGGGTGCGAAATGAAACGCGGTCTGACGCTGCCTAAGCCCCTTGGGCAGGATTCGCTCTTTGACGATGAGGATGTCTCGCCCGATCAGCAGGAGAAGGCGAAAGGCTCCTTTCAGAAGGCGATTGCCACCACCAAGACGAATCTCAAGCAAGAGCTCATTCACCAGATCAACGAGATTGACGCGGCGGAGGCCGATTCTCTCTTTTTCATGCCGAGGGCTGCGATCTATGCGGCCATGCCCTATCGTCAGAAGCGAGGTGACGACGGAAACTTTCTGACGACCTACGAGCGCAGGAACAATGCGCTTACGCTCAAGCTCCAGACCATTGCACCTGAGATCGGTCTCCCTTCGGGCGCATTCCCGCGCATTCTGCTTGCGTACATGACCTCCACGGCTATGCGCACGCACTCTCCCTACATCGAGCTCCCGAACTCGGTCTATTCGCTCATGGACACGCTCGGGCTCAACACAAGGGGCGGCTCGACGATCCTCATGCGGAACCAGCTCGATGCGCTGCGCAATGCGCTCATCTCGATTGAATGGAATCGAGAGGTGCAGGCCGGCGACGAGATCGTGCGCATCAAGAAGGATCGCATGTCCCTCATCATTGAGGAGTCGGTGGTTTGGGAGATCGTGGCGCATCGACGCAAGCGTCTGGCGGAGCCCATGTTGGGCGGCTACTACGTGAAGCTTTCCGACTACTTCTTCGACGAGATCTGCGCGAGTCCGGTTCCCATTGACCTGCGTGCCATGATTGCGCTCCAGTCAAGTCCTCTCGCGATGGACATCTACGCCTGGTGCACGTACCAAGCGTCCTTCCTTCGCAAGCCCAAGACCATCTCCTGGAGTGCCCTCATGGTGCAGTTCGGCACCTACGACCGCGTGCGCGACTTCAGGACGCGTTTTTCGCAGGCCATGAAGAGCGTGCTTGAAGTCTACCCAGAATTGCGCGTGAGCTTGACGACGCAGGGTATTCGTCTGTCGCCGTCACCCACGCATGTGGCTCGCTCGATGCCGATGCGGGTTGATCAACCCGAGATTGAACCGCCCAAGAAGCCGTCTCCCGAGGCGCAGGAAGTACTCGATGCCGACAAGGTTGAAAAGCCTAAGATCAAGGTTGAGGACATTACTGACCTTGAGCCTTCGGAAGGCTCCCCGAAGCAGACCACGAGCGTCAAAATGGTCAAACGCAAGGTTTCCAAGAAGATAGAAGAAGACGAAAAGGCGTCTTCAAAGCTTGATGCCAAGCCGACAAAGCCCAAGGCCGCAAAGGGTCTGCGACGCCCGAGAGGCATTGGCCTCAAAGCCATTCCCAAGCAGGAAAAGGAGGATTGATGCGCACGCTTGCTGTCATTGAACCCTCGTGGGAAGGCCGCTACCTGATGCTGCGCGAGCCGGAAGGCTGGTACGCCGTCGCGGTCTACAGCGCACGCCGACAAGTGCCCGTCCTCTTCTCCGAAGACTTCTACGAGGTGCACGAGGAAATCCAATATCGGTCCGGCCTGGCGGCTTCCGAATACCTGCCTGAGCGGGAGTACATCTACGTTGGCCCGAAGTTCGGCAAGGTTGTGCGCGAGTTCGGCGCCGAATATGACGAAGGCGCTCGATCTTGGTACGTCCCCGATGATCTCCACAACCTCGTCGGAACGGCGCTCGACAAATGGCGCAATCCCGAACGCCTCGACTTTCTGAGGAAGATGCTCGAAGAAGAGCACAACCGCCTGCACCGGACGGCACCCGCAGATCGGATCTATCTCAAGGTCCCTCTCACCGACAAGGAACAGGTGCAGTATCGAGGCGCGGTCTACGACGCCGGCAAAAAGGCGTGGTACATCGACCGCTGGTCGCCTTCCGTGCGCTTTGCGCAATGGTTGCCGCACGACGTTGAGGTGGATTTCACGCCTGAAGCGCTCTTGATCCCCGACGACCATCTCACAATGCCCTTGTGGCTCTTCATCGAGCTTGAAGAACAGGCCGCAGCCAAAATGAAGGGCGCTGTGCAATGGCAGGACAATGGCCTCTGGTTTGCGCCCGTCGGCGCGAATCCTGCTCGCTTCGAGCAATGGGCCATGCCGCCGCGACGTTTGGGCCCGAAGTCCGCTTTCATCCGGTTTTTGAAGGATCAAGGCTTCGATGAAGACCGCAACGCGCTTGAGGTGATTGCCGACGGCGAACCCCATGCCTTTTTCGTGCTTGGGGATCAGAAGGCGCCTTCTGGCAGGTACGGTTTCTTCATGAAACCCAACGAAATTCCAGCCGGCTGGGCAAGTAATGCGCTCGCTACTAGCTACCAATCCTGGGCTTATCCGCATAGCGGTCTCGATTGGGAAAAACTCCTCTAGAACAAACGCAAGGAAAACTACCCAACCACCTGAATATTACACCACGATAATATAGCAGAATACATCTTCTGAATCTCCAAGTCACCCTGAACCGTCCCCGATCATGAATTCGCAATATTCCCAAAGATACAGATCATGCGAACCGTTTGATCTTCAGTCACATGAAGGTCGTGTGCTGGACTATTTTTCGCGCTATCTAGTCGAAGCATCAAAAGAGAGCGATAAAGCCCGCATAATCAATAGTGGCGCCATAAGACGACTTGATAAACTCATCACAGACAAGCATCTCTGTACTCAGAGTTGTCTTTCCAATTATCTGTCCGGCATTCCAACAAAAAAGGATTTCCTGAAAGAGAAGCCTTTGATTTTCCCTTTCGGCTGCAATCTGAGCCAGGTCGAAGCCGTCGAAAAAGCCTTCTCTAGCAACTTATCCATCATTCAAGGACCGCCTGGGACAGGAAAAACGCAAACCATTTTAAATATTATTGCGAATCTTTTGATCAGAGACATGAGCGTTGCAGTTGTCTCTAATAATAATTCTGCTACTAAGAATGTTCAGGAGAAACTTTCGTCAAATAAATATCAATTAGGATGGCTAGTTGCAGAACTAGGTAGCGCTGAACAGCATGAAAGGTTCTTTAAATCCGTTCCAAAAATCGCATTAAATAACGAGTGGGAACAATTCGAACCTGATTTCGATCACATCCGCAATCTCAATGAAAATGTTCGTTCAATCTTTCAAAAACGAATTGAGATTCAGAATTTGAAATCTGAACTTGCCCAACTCGAAGTAGAAATTCAAGTATTTCTCGAAGAAGAAGAAAAAAAGGGAACTAGTCTTTGGCTATGGGCATGGTACAACGCCAATTTGAAGAAACTTGACAGTTCTTCACGAAGTAAACTTCAAGAAAAATGCTTGAAGCTAATGCTTCCTCAAAGCAACTTCGCTCGATGGTTCCGGAAGTTAATCCTGCGTTTCCAGGGTATTCGTCATATTGACCAAATTGAACCGAACATCGATGCGATCTTGAGCGCCAATACATATGCCGACGCTGTTGAACGCAGAGAGATCCTCACTCTATCCATTGAAGGCACTGAAGAGTGGATAGACGCTCACAAACAGGAAGAGCTAGAACTTACCCAAAAGTCTCTAGAAACGCTGTATGCCTCAATTTGGACGAAATACAAAGACGTTCCCAACAGGACGTTCAACGCCGAAGATTATCGCTATGACTCTATCTTCTGGAACCGCTTCCCCATCGTAACTAGTACAACATTCGCATTGCACCGCAGCAAACCCAAAGGCAACTTTGACTTCGTCATCATCGATGAAGCATCACAAGCCGGCTTGCCTACTGCAGCTTCTAGTCTGAGTTGTGCCAATAGTGCCGTAGTAGTAGGCGATCTTAAGCAACTTCCGGTAATCATTCCGGAAAATGCTCTACATCCTTCTTCAGACATTCCTGCTGCCTTTGATGCAACCAAGCACAGCATTCTGAGTTCCATGGTTGAAGTCATGGGTGACAAAGCACCCCAAACGCTGCTACGCGAACATTATCGTTGCCACCCTGACATTATTGGCTTCTGCAACAAACAGTTTTATGACGGCAAGCTGATCACCATGACAAACCGCGGTACGGCTCCTGCGTTCACATGGATTGAAACGAGTGAAAACGTGGTCAAACATGTCAAGGGCAGTGTTCTGAATGAACGTCAGATCCTCATCACGCGAGACTGGCTTGACCTGCACAGGAATGATGTTGCCAACCAGGATGTCGGAATAATTTCTCCGTATCGTTCGCATGCCGAGAGCTTAAAAAATATTCCAAATGTTGTTTCTGATACCGTTCATAGCTTTCAGGGACGTGAGTGCGACACTATTATATTTAATGCCGTCAAGGATGAAATTACGACATTTAATAACGACCCGAACCTGATCAATGTTGCAGTATCTCGAGCAAAATCGCATTTTGTATTAGTCTCATCCTCATATGATGAAAATGCAGACTCAAATCTTGCATGTCTTGTCAGATACATTAAACATTTGAAACCGGAATACCGTCGTATCTATAAGTCCAAGTACCGATCAATTTTTGATGTCCTTTACAAAAAGAACAATTCTGCATTTATACCTCGTCGCAAATCAGGCGAATCTCCAGCAGAAGCATTGTTCCGCAACCTCCTCATGACGTTACAAAAAGATGAACGGTTTGGACATTGGAAATTTACTCAGGAATACCCGTTACGATTAGTGCCAATAAGTCTCGACTCTTTTACTAATCAAGAAAGAAGGTATATGTTCAACGGCGCAAGACTTGATTTCATTCTATATGACGCCTTTGACCGACAGCCGATTGCCGTTGTTGAAGTGGATGGAGCTTCATACCATAAGGATGGCACTCGTCAGTCTGAAAGAGACGTCCTGAAAAACACCATATTGGAAAAAGTCGGAGTTCCCTTGTTCAGATTCCGAACGGATTCTGTTGAGGGGCAGGAACTTGAGCAAATTAGCACATTCTTATCCAAGATCTATGCTGATCGCAACGCAAACAAAAGCAAAGCTGTAATAGATTAGAATGCATTACATACTAACAAACGACTTTAACTTAGTCATTGCCGACTATTATCTAAGGGAATATGCTGCTTTTGACGCGCATAAGAATAAAGATGAACTGTTCGACTTAATAGACAGAATTACTCGAAACCGGAAGAGCTCGTTCAGTACAAAGAATCTTACCGCATTATCTCTAGCATTCTTTTACACCATTCATGAACGCTGGGCTTTCGAGAAATTTCATGCAGACCAATGCTTTGATTATCAAAAGTTCCACCTCGCCTTTTGGCTAACAATCGCAGCGCACCTATATAAAAAAGGTCGCAATACCGGCTTTATTACACAAGTTATTACTTATGGCATGGAATATTTCCTTGCCATTCCATATAAGCTCGACTACGATAACGCTGTTTCTTTCTTCTCAAATATCATCGGAGGTAGCCTTAAGGATCCAAATTTAATACCATCTTTGGTTCTTGCTTTAGTCGATGAACAAATGAAATGTGCCGCACCAAAAATCGGTGACACTCAGCCCCAGTTTTTAAACGGTAACTGTAACCTGGGTGTCACCGAAAGCATCATCAATCAGTTTTCTCTAAATATCATACCGAACCTAATTCCCTACACAAAAAGCTCTACGACATCTTCTGAAAAGGGTTCGAGTTACAAAATTAAAACTGAAGACAAGGATAAAGATAAATATAAAGAGCGTGAAGCTGAACCTTTAGAACAAGAACTAGAAAAAGAACAAATTGAGACACCTAATACAAATATTATTGATAACAATGCAAAAGATACCTCACAGGACAAGTCCTCAGCATCAAGTGTCGTATCAAATATATTTGATTTTATTAGATCGGAAGAGCGTCGTGTAGGGAAAGAGTGTAGATCTCGGT
>OGJR01000479.1_pt1 | contig 33925 bp, 26 predicted proteins | sample 1572301 | NCBI WGS metagenome assembly OGJR01 (sample SAMEA2582083, study PRJEB24529) | metagenome | biome: Human gut stool | place: China | collected 2011 | reverse complement strand
CCATGCCGGAGAACACGTCGATGATCTGGTTGGTGATCAGGGTCAGCGGGTGCAGGCCGCCCATGGGGCGGGTCTTGGCGGGCAGGGTGATGTCCACCGTCTCGGCGGCGTTGCGGGCAGCCAGCTCGGCAGCCTTCACCTTTTCGGCGGCAGCGTCGTACTCGGCCTGCACCTTGGCCTTGAGCTCGTTGATGATCTTGCCCATGGCAGGGCGCTCTTCGGGTGCGACGGTGCGCAGATTCTTCATCAGGGCAGGGATCTTGCCGTTCTTGCTGAGGTATTCCTGCCAGAAGGATGCCAGCGTTTCCTTGCTGGAGACCTGACCAAGGCTCTCTTCGGCCTGTTTTGCCAGCTCGTCGATCATTGCTTGCATGGATGTTCTCTCCTTTTCCTACTTCGTGTTCATGAGCGGAGGCATGAAAAAAGCTCCGTCCCCTCTGCCTGTTCTCAGGCAAAAGGGACGAAGCTGTAACAGTCTGCTCCGCGGTACCACCCGGTTTCCGCCCTTTGCGCAAGCAGCGGGCGGCACTCAAACGCCGTAACGGGGCGCAACCGTCCTGTGCTAGTGGGCCGCAAAGCCGTTCGCGCAGGCCGCTCAGGAGCGAACTTCAGCCTGTCTGCACGCGGGGACCCTTTCAGCCGGTGAAGTCCCTCTCTTTGCTGTGCCGAACAAACCTACTCTCTCCGTCGCTGCGTTTGGGAGTATTCAGGTTTTATAACCGCTTGTTATGTTACCACATTTTGCGGCGGTTTGCAAGCGGGGCGGGCAGATTTTGCGCAGGTTTCCGGTTTTGACTTGACATTTTGGCTTTGTCATGTTATATTCAGTGCAGCGCTTTACATGGAAGGAGGGTACACCCGGATGGGCTGGAACGGCTGCGTTTTCTTTAAAAAAGGCAACCCCTAAGCATTTCCGGCTCGAAGTGTACCCATTTTTCTTCCGGCAAAGCGTGGAGCATCGTTTTTATGCGCCGCGCAGCTTTGCTGTGGGGCGTTTTTGTTTTGCCGGGAAATGGGGCACTGTTTCACGCAGAAGCAGAAAGGGTGTTCCCCATGAATCATACCATCCATTTAAAAAAGCAGCTGCGCTGCATCTATCTATCCAATTTCTTTTCCGGCCTGCGCATCACGGATGCCGTATGGGTGGCGCTGCTGGCCGCCCGCGGGTTCTCGCTGTGGGAGATCGGCCTTGCCGAGAGCGTTTACCATATCGTCAGCCTGTTGTGCGAGGTGCCCAGCGGAATGGCCGCCGACCTGCTGGGGCGTAAACGGGCCCTTGTGGCGGGCGGTATCCTGGCAGTGCTGAGCAGCCTGCTCATGGCATTTGCGCCCGGCCTTTTCCTGATTTGTGCGGCAATGGGGCTGAACGCCCTGTCCAACGCCATGTTTTCCGGCACCGATGCTGCTCTGACCTACGACAGCCTGAAGCAGGCCGGGCAGGAAGAACGGTATCTTTCCGTGGCCGCCAACCGCTCCCAGATCGGCATGCTGGCCAGCGCGCTCGGCTCCCTTGCCAGCACACTGCGGCGGTTTCTGCGGTTTTCCGGCTTTTATCTGGTGAGTGCGCTGTTCAGCAGCATTTCCACACTGGCCGTGCTCCTGCTGAAGGAACCTGTGGTCACCGAAGCACAAGCCGCCCGGAGTTCCCATTCCCTGTGGGAGCTGCCAGACCAGTTCGCGCAGCTGGTGCGGGACAGTGCTGCCGCCCTGCACGGCTGCCCGCTGGCGGCAAAACTCATCGCTGCCGATGCGTTCATCTCTGTCCCCTGCTATCTGACCAAGATGTTCCTGCAGCAGCGGCTCGTGGAGCTGGGCTGGCCCACCGAGTGGCTTTTTCTGCCCTTGCTGCTGGGCGGTGCGGCCTGCGTGGCCGGTACCGAGATCGGCCGACGGGTACATCCCCACACCCTGCGGCGGTTCTACACGGTGTGTGCCCTGCTGGTCGGCGGCGGGACCTTTCTGGTCGGCGCGGCGCCTGCATGGGGCGGCATTCTGGGCATGATGCTGGTGCAGGGCGTGCTGGAAGTCTGGCTGCTCCATGCCGACCAGCGTCTCAATGCCCTGATCTCCAGTGATCAGCGAGCCACCCTCATCAGTGTGGACAGCATGGCCTACAGTGTCCTGATGATCCCCGCAAGTCCCTTTGTGGGTGCCGTGGGCGATCTCTTCGGGCAGGCGGGTGCCGGGCTTGCCCTGCTGGGCGTCCTGACCGCTGCCAGCGGGGCGGCGGTACTGGCCAAGCGCCGGAGCTGAGTTTTACCACAAAACGCAAAAGACCGCTGCGGTCTCTGAAGTGTACTCCGTCAAGCAAACAATAAAAACAATATAAGATCGAAACCGCCGGGTTTGAACCGCACCCCATTTGTCAGACCGTAAGATCTGCTGTTCTGGAAATGGGATGCAGTTTGTTTTTCCGCCGGGTGCTTTTTGTCTGCCAGGCAGGCACTTGTGAAGTCCGTTCATGCAAAACTCAACATTCTTCATGTGTTCAGCATAAAATTCCAGGTTGCCCCCAAAGTATTAAGGTCACTGAGCGCTGTACACACTGCCCATCGTCCAGGAATTGTTGGCCGAATACTTTGCATGGTTGCGCAGGTAGGTGAGCCAGGTGCCATAGCCGTTGCCAGCCGACAGGTGGACGCCGTCCGGCGCTGCCAGCATCTCTTTCAGGTTGCCCTCACCGTCGGCCAGGGCCTCCCACAGGTCCAGATACACGCAGCCCTTGCTGGCGGCCAGCTGGGCCAGCTGCTCATTCACCCCGCGCAGCACATCGGAAGCAAGACCCGGCTTCTCGGCGGCCGCTTTCGGACGCACCGGCGGGACCGACTCCACATAGATCACGCAGTCCGGCCCCAGCGCCTCCCGCAGCATGTCCAGCATCTGGCCGTAATAGGCCAGGAACCGGTCGGAAGCACCCAGCGTGGTGAGGGTGTTGGTGCCCAGTAGGATATACAGCTTTTTGGGTTGGGCAGCGGCCAGCACATCCAGTGCGATCTCTTCCCCGCGGACGGAGCTCTTGACCGCCGTCCGGTTCACGATGGCATCCGGCCCCACGCCGGTGTAACCGCAGACCAGCGCCCCGCCCAGATTGATCTGGTAGTCCGAAAAGCCCACGGTCAGGCTGTCACCCAGAAAGGCCGCGTCCGCAAAATAGTTCAGGTCCACCTGCCCGCAGCTGGGCTGACGGATGACGCTGGCGTCGTAGGCCTTGACCACCGCAGCGGCCGCATCCTGCCGGGCCGGGCCAAAGGTCTCCAGCGTGACCGCCTGTGCGTCCCCGCTGCCGTCCGGCGCGGTGCTGTCGCCGCTGCTGTCACTGTCTGCCGCTTCGCCCTGCATGGGCAGTGGTGCCAGAATGTCCTGTGCAATGCCGCTGGCCGCCGGCTCCGACTGTGCGTCCTTGGCCGATGCACCGTTTTCCAGAATGGCGGTAATGGCGTAGGCCAGCACCAAAATGGCCAGCACCACCCCTGCCAGGCGCAGCTTGCCGCTCACGCCGCCGTGACGGGCACGGTGCGATGTCGAATGATATTCGTGTGAAATCCCCATGGTTTTTGCTCCAGCTTTCTCGTTTTTACCCCCAGCGGCCGACGCAGCCCGCCGCATCGGATGCAGGTGCTCCCATTCTATCATAATTTTTTTGCCTGTGCAACCAATTGGGTCTTGCATACAACAGGCAAAACAGTTACAATAGAGTCGTAGCAGTTTTTGCGCATTTTACAAAAAGCGCATTCACATGCTGCATCATTTTTGTACCACTTGCAAACTTGTTTTGTCAGCCGCCTTTGGTCTGTGTGCAGTGCAGGGCCGCAGTCCCTTTGCAGCAGGGCGGCAGACAACATCGGTTTGCAGGCGTTTTCTATCGTTCACGGTAAAGGATCAAGAAGGAGGTACTCATGGCCAAAAATGTGATCATTGGTCAGAGCGGCGGCCCCACGGCCGTCATCAATTCCAGCCTGGCAGGCGTGTACAAGGCTGCCTGCAGTCTGGGTGCCGACAAGGTGTACGGCATGAAGTACGGCATCGAGGGCCTGCTCAAGGAAGAGCTCATCGAGTTGAATGTCCTGCTGGACGACCGCATGAGCATTGAGCTGCTCAAGCGCACCCCGTCCAGCTATCTGGGCAGCTGCCGCTACAAGCTGCCCGACCCGGACACCGACTCCACCCCGTTCGTCAAGCTGTTCACCCTGTTTGACAAGTACGACATCTGCGCGGTGTTCTACATCGGCGGCAACGACTCCATGGACACCATCGCCAAGCTCAGCCGCTACGGCGACCGGGTGGGCAGCAGCGTGCGGTTCATCGGTGTGCCCAAGACCATCGACAACGACCTGTGCCTGACCGACCACACCCCTGGCTACGGCTCGGCGGCCAAGTACATCGCCACCATTTTAAAGGAAGTCATCCGCGATTCTTCCGTGTATGACATCCGCAGCGTGACCGTGGCCGAGATCATGGGCCGTCACGCGGGCTGGCTGGCCGGTGCGGCCTGCCTGGCCGGCGGCGATGACTGTGAAGGCCCGGACCTGATCCTGCTGCCGGAGGTCCCCTTCGATCAGGACAAGTTCCTGGCCAAGGTGGACGCGCTGCAGCGGGTCAAGCCCAACGTCATCATTGCGGCCAGTGAGGGTGTCAAGACCGCCGACGGCACCTACCTGTGCGATCTGGTGTCCACCGCCGGGCAGCTGGACGCCTTTGGCCACAAGGCCGTGCTCAGCGGCACCAGCCGGTATCTGTCCGAGCTGATTCACGACAAGCTGAACTGCAAGAGCCGCGCCATCGAGTTCTCTACCCTGCAGCGCTGCGCCAGCCATCTGGCCAGCCGCACCGATGTGAACGAGGCCTATGCGGTGGGCGGTGCCGCGGCGGCAGCGGCCTTTGCGGGCGAGAGCGGCCGCATGATCGCGCTGGAGCGCATTTCCAGCTATCCCTATCAGTGCATTGCCAAGTCGGTGGATGTGCAGCAGGTGGCCAACCTGGAAAAGAAAGTGCCGCTGGACTGGATCACCCCGGACGGCATGCAGGTGACGGCGGCCTTTGAGGAGTACGCCCGCCCGCTCATTCTGGATGAGGTGACCCCCGTGTACGTCAACGGCACCCCGCGCCACATCCGCCTGTAATCCCCTTTTCCGCGTCTGTTTTCGTGCACCTGCACGTTTTATAAAAGCCGAAACAGAAAAAACAAAAAAGGAGAAATCATCATGGGTAAAAATGCAATCGTTGGTCAGTCTGGCGGCCCTACCTCCGTCATCAATGCAAGTCTGGCAGGCGTGTTCGAGAGCTGCAAGAGCCGCGGTGCCGACATCGTGTACGGCATGTGCAACGGTGTTGCCGGCCTGCTGGAGGAGCGCGTGGTGGACCTGTCCACCGTGCTGACGGACGATTTGGACATTGAGCTGCTCAAGCGCACGCCGTCCAGCTTCCTGGGCAGTTGCCGCTACAAGCTGCCCGACTGGCACGAGGACGAAGCCGTGTACAAAAAGCTGTTTGCCATTCTGGAAAAGCTGAACATCGGCTACTTCTTCTACATCGGCGGCAACGACTCCATGGACACCATCGGCAAGCTGGCCGACTACGGTGCCCGCATCGACAGCGACATCCGCTTCATGGGCGTACCCAAGACCATCGACAACGACCTGATGGTCACCGACCACACTCCCGGTTACGGTTCTGCGGCCAAGTACATCGGCGTGGTGATGAAGGAGATCATCCGTGACGCCACCGTGTACGGCACCAAGTACGTCACCGTGGTGGAGATCATGGGCCGCAACGCCGGTTGGCTGACCGCCGCCGCTGCTCTGGCCAAGAGCGACGACTGCGAGGGCGTGGACATGATCTGCCTGCCCGAAGTGCCCTTCAATGTGGATCACTTTGTGGAGAAGGTGCGCGTGATGCAGGAGAAGAAGCCCAGCATCGTCATCGCCGTGTCCGAAGGCGTCAAGCTGGAGGATGGCCGCTACGTCTGCGAGCTGGCCGACGATGTGCACGCAGTGGACGCTTTCGGCCACAAGGCCCTGACCGGTACGGCCCGCTTCCTGGCCAACGTGGTGGCCCGCAATCTGGACACCAAGACCCGCTGCATCGAGCTTTCCACCCTGCAGCGCTGCGCCGGCCATCTGACCAGCCGCACCGACATCACCGAGGCCTATCAGGTGGGCGGTGCTGCCGCCAAGGCTGCCTTTGAGGGCGTGACCGGCCAGATGGTGGCCCTGAAGCGCATCTCCAACAGCCCGTACCAGTGCACCACGGAGCTGCACCCCATCAGCGAGGTGGCAAACCTTGAGAAGAAGGTGCCGCTGAGCTGGATGAACGAAAACCACACCCAGATGACCGAGGAGTTCCTGGAGTACGCCCGCCCGCTGATCCAGGCCGAGCTGACCCCGCTGTACATCGCCGGTCTGCCCCACCACATCTACCTGAAGAAGCAGAAGTGATGGTTTCCCCTTTTGAACTGTTCTAAGGCATAAAAACCGCCCGCCCGGATGCATTTCCGGGCGGGCGGTTTGTTTATCTTATGGTTATACGGTCGCACCGACCTTCGGGGCACCGCCTGCGATCTCCTCGGCGGTCAAAGGCTTTGCCTCGGCCGGGGCGTTCAGGCGCTCCTTGGCCACGGCCAGCATCAGCTTGATGCGGTTTTCCTGGTTGACCTTGGTGGCGCTGGGGTCGTAGTCGATGGGGGTGATATTGGCGCTGGGGTACAGGGCGCGGATCTTGTTCACCATGCCTTTGCCCACGATGTGGTTGGGCAGGCAGCCGAAGGGCTGGGCACACACGATGTTGCCGTAGCCGCCCTGCACCAGCTCGATCATCTCGGCGGTCAGCAGCCAGCCCTCGCCCATCTTGGCACCCAGCGAAATGATGCCCTTGGGCTTTTCCACCAGCTCCTTGAAGGGGCCGGGGGCGTAGAACCCGGCATCGCTCTCGGCCTTGAGCATGGCACGCTCGATGCTGTCCAGCCAGTTCAGGAACTGGTCGATGCCCACCTTCACGGCCAGCTTGCCGCCGTACAGGATGTGGTCCTCGCCCATGTTGAAGGCGCAGTACTGCACAAAGCCCATCAGGCCGGGGAAGTTCACCTCGCAGTCCTGGCTTTCCAGGAACTTCTGCAGGTCGTTGTTGCCCAGCGGGCTGTATTTGACGTAGATCTCACCGACCACGCCCACCTTGACCTTGGGCACCCGGGTGACCGGGATGTTGGCAAAGTCGGCTGCAATGAGCGGGAAGGTGTGCTTCATCTCCTTGGCGGTGTAGCCCTTGCCGGCCAGCAGGACCCGGCCCAGACGGGTGACCCACAGGTCCACCATCTTGTCGGCAGCACCCTTCTCGTTCTCATAGGGGGCCACCTGATTGCGCAGAGCGCACAGCATGTCACCGTAGAAGATGCAGGCCAGTGCGCGGCGGGCCAGCGGGATGGTCATCTGGAAGCCGCTGTCCTTTTCCAGGCCGGAAAAGTTCAGGCTGGCCACCGGGATCTGCGGGTAACCGGCCTTGACCAGTGCCTTGCGCAGCAGATGGATGTAGTTGGAAGCACGGCAGCCGCCGCCGGTCTGGGTGATGAGCAGGGCCGTGTGGTCCAGATCATATTTGCCGCTGTTCAGCGCGTCCAGGAACTGGCCAATGACCAGCAGGGCCGGATAGCAGGTATCGTTGTGGACATATTTCAGGCCCAGCTGTGCCACGGCACTGCCGCAGTTGCCCAGGATCTCGCACTTGTAGCCGTCGTAGCGCAGGGCGTACTCCAGCAGGCGGAACTGGGTAATGGCCATGTTGGGGATGAGGATGGTATGCGTTTTCTTCATCTCCGGGGTGAATTTGGGATAATTGTATTCCATAGGTTCCTCCTATGTTCTCAGGCTTCTGCCTTGGCGGCGGCCTTTTCCTCGGCCACCTCGTCGCGCTCATCCAGCGCGGCAAACAGACTGCGCAGGCGGATGTTCACCGCACCCAGGTTGGTGATCTCGTCGATCTTGAGCTGGGTGTACAGCTTGCCGCCTGCCTGCAGGATCTCGCGGGTCTCGTCGGTGGTAATGGCATCCACGCCGCAGCCGAAGGACACCAGCTGTACCAGATCCATATCCTTCTGGGTGGTGCAGTATTTGGCGGCGGCATACAGGCGGCTGTGGTAGGTCCACTGGTTCAGCACACTGGTGGGGAACTTCTGCACCCGGTTGGAGATGCTGTCCTCGGTGACGACGGCAGCCCCGTGGCGGGTGATCAGACGGTCGATGCCGTGGTTCACCTCCGGGTCCACATGGTAGGGGCGGCCCGCCAGCACGATGATGCGCTTGCCCTGACGGCGTGCCTCGTCGATGATCTCGCTGCCCTTCACGCGAATTTTGGCCATATGGGCCTCGTACTCGGCGTAAGCGGCGTCGGCGGCTTCCTGCACTTCCTTCTCGGAGATGCCGCCAAAATACTTGGGCAGCACGGTCTTGGCCATCTTGTGCACAAAGTCCTTGGGGCGGTGGATGCCCACATAATCATAGATGAACTTTTTGCCTTCCAGCTCCGGGCAGTTGCCGGCCAGAACTTCCGGGTAATAGGCCACCACCGGGCAGTTGTAATGGTTGTCGCCCAGGCCCTCGTCCACGTTGTAGGTCAGGCAGGGGTAGAAGATGGCGTCCAGCTCCATCTGGCTCAGGGCCTTGATGTGGCCGTGGCTCAACTTTGCTGGGAAGCAGGCCGTATCGCTGGGGATGGTGGCCTGTCCGGCCAGATACAGCCCCCGGCTGGACACCGGGCTGGTGTGCACCGCAAAGCCCAGCTTGGTCCAGAAGGCCCACCAGAAGGGCAGCAGTTCGTAGAAGCCCAGGCACAGCGGGATGCCGATGGAACCGCGCTTGCCGGGCACCGGCTTGTAACTTGCCAGCAGCTCCTGCTTGTAGGCGTACAGGTTCAGGCTGTTGTCGGCGCTCTTGCCGGTAACGGGCTTGTCGCAGCGGTTGCCGGAAATGTACTTGCGGCCATCCGCAAAGGTGTTGACGGTGAGCTGGCAGTGGTTGCCGCAGCCGCCGCACTTGACGCTGACCACCTTCTGTTCAAAGGCTTCCAGCTCCTGCCGGCTCATCATGCCGGAGGCGGTACGGTGGGCCTTGCTGCTCTGGCGCAGACCATACAGGGCCGCACCGTAAGCACCCATCAGACCGGCAATGTCCGGGCGGATGACCTCCACGCCCATCTCTTTTTCAAAGGCGCGGAGCACGGCTTCATTATAAAAGGTACCGCCCTGCACCACGATCTTGCGGCCCAGTTCTTCCGGGCTGGACGCGCGGATGACCTTGTACAGTGCGTTCTTGACCACGCTGATGGACAGACCGGCCGAGATGTTCTCGATGCTGGCACCGTCCTTCTGGGCCTGCTTCACCGAGCTGTTCATGAACACGGTGCAGCGGCTGCCCAGGTCCACCGGGCGGTCCGCAAACAGACCCAGGGCGGCAAACTCCTTGACGTCATAGCCCAGGGCCTGGGCGAAGGTCTGCAAAAAGCTGCCGCAGCCGGAAGAACAGGCTTCGTTCAGGAAGATGTTGCTGATGGCACCATCCTCAATCTTGAAGCACTTCATATCCTGGCCGCCGATGTCGATGATGAAGTCCACATCCGGCATGAAGTACTTGGCGGCGGTGAAGTGGGCCACCGTTTCCACCAGACCGTAATCACAGCGGAAGGCGTTCTTCACCAGGTCTTCGCCGTAGCCGGTGGTGGTCACGCTGGCCACCTGCAGGCCGGGGTGTTCCTGATAAATTTTGAGCAGCTGCTCCCGGATGAGGGGCAGCGGGTTGCCGAGATTGGGCTGATAGTTGGTGTACAAAATCTGGCTCTTTTCGTCCACGACCACCAGCTTGACGGTGGTGGAGCCGGAGTCGATGCCGATGTGCACCGGGCCGCAGTGGGCACTGAACGGCACATGCGGCACGCTGTGGGACATGTGCCGGGCGTGGAATTCCTCGTACTCCTGCTTGTTGGCAAACAGCGGCGGCTCGCTGGCATAGGTGGCCGTGGCGGCATACTTGTCCAGTGCGTCGGCCACATCGGTGAGCACAAAGGATTTGTCCGCATACAGGGCGGCCCCCAGTGCCACATACAGCAGGCTGTTTTCCGGGCAGGTGCCGGTCACGCCCAGCGCCTCGTCAAAGCTCTTGCGCAGCACGGTGCTGAAGGTGAGCGGCCCGCCCAGATACAGGATGTTGCCCTTGATGGGGCGTCCCTGTGCCAGACCCGCAATGGTCTGGTTGACCACGGCCTTGTAGATGCTGGCGGCAATGTCCTCGGTGCGGGCACCCTGATTGATCAGGGGCTGCACGTCGCTCTTGGCAAACACGCCGCAGCGGGAAGCGATGGTGTAGGTGCGCTGGGCCTGCTCGGCGGCCTTGTTCATCTCGTCGGCGCTCATCTTGAGCAGGGTGGCCATCTGGTCGATGAAAGCACCCGTGCCGCCGGCACAGCTGCCGTTCATGCGCACCTCGGTGCCGTTGGTCAGAAACAGGATCTTGGCATCCTCGCCGCCCAGCTCAATGACGCAGTCGGTGGCGGGCACAAAGCGTTTGACCGCCACGCGGGTGGAGAACACCTCCTGCACGAAGGGCACGCCGCAGCTGTCGGCCAGACCCATGCCCGCCGAGCCGGAAATGCTCAGCAGTGCTTTCTGCCCGTGCAGCTGCTCGGCGTCAATGCGGCGCAGCAGCTCCTGCGCCTTTTCCAGAATATGACTATAATGTCGTTCGTATGTAGAATACAGCAGGGTATCCTGCTCATCCAGCACCACGCACTTGATGGTGGTGCTGCCGATGTCAAGACCTACTCTCACGTTGTTTTTCCTCCTAAGGCATCGTCTGCCGGGGCACGCCCTGCACACAGACGGTTCAGTTTTGACTGCCGAAAATTGTTCGGTAACAAATCATCCTCACAGTTTGCATACAAGGTCATTATAAACCAAATTGTCGGCACATTCAATCTGGAGCCTTTATTTTACACGAAAAAAATAGTATTTTCCGCTCCAAAAGTTAAACATTTTGTGAACTTGCCGGACTTTTTGGCGCTGATTTTTTTCGTGGCAAAGGTTCTTTGCTGCGAGCAAAAAAAGAGCACTGTACCGGGTGATACGGTGCCCCGTTTGCGTTGTTATGCCTGCTCAACTTTAAGCCAAGAGGTTTTTACAAAGTTTCCATACTCTATAAAAAAGACGCAGGGGCTTCTGGTTTTCCAGAAGCGCTCCGCGCCTTTTTTCGTTGTCAGAACAGGTCCAGCATATTGTCGAGATAGATCTCTTCCCGCACCTGCAGCTGGTGTTCCGGTTTGGTCAGATAGTACAGCAGAAATTCCAGCACCAGCGCACTGCCAAGGCCCCGGCCCTCGATCTTGAACTGCGAAAAGCCCATGGGCAGGTAGGTGCTGCGGATGTCCTCCACTCCGATAAAGCCGGGGTTCCGCATTGCTTTGGAAAAGCGGTAACCTTCCGCCGCACCGGGGGCCGTGCAGCGGTGCTCCGGGCAGAGCTCGCCCAGATTCCGGCGGCTGACGTTCTCGTAGCAGCGCCGCCGGTCGGTGCAGCCGAACCAGCAGCACTCGTTGCAGAGGAATTCCAGCTTGTCCTTCTGCGGCTGCGGCAGGCTGTCCAGCTGCGCAAAGGCTTTGTTCAGGCGGAAGTCCGGCACCACATAGCGGAACTCCGGCCGGGCGGTCTCCGCTTCCAGCTGTGCAAACTCCGTGAGTACCTTGGTGGTGGAGGACACCAGATATAATTCCGGGTAGTGCTCCTGCAGATAGTCCGCCAGCAGGTCCGAATGCACGATGACGCCGTTCTGCACACTGCCCTGCGCGAACTGCGCGCAGAGGGCGTTGCATTTAGGGTCGGTCAGGTGCTCTTCCCGCAGCAGTGAATTGCTGAAGGTGAGCCGGGCCGAGATACCGTACTCCTGCGCAAGGGCCAGCACCTCCCGGGCGGTGTGTCGGCTGCAGCCGGTCCGTCCGCCGCCCCACAGGCAGTCGGCCGGGGCACCGTAAAGGGAGCCGATCTCGCACCAATCGTAAAACCAGTCGCGGTGCGTCCGGTACAGCGGCAGGAACACCCGGTAGAGCTCGTAGAACTCAAACAGCCCGGGTAAGTGAAAATACGCTTTTCTGAGTTCCATGATCAGTCGTCCAGCCGGATCTTTTCCTTCAGCACCACGCAGCCGGCCATGGTGGCCAGTGCGGCAAAGGAGGCGATGGCACCGGTGATGTGCTCCTTATACCAGCCAAACAGCGATTTTGGGGATGTTGTACCGTCTTGTGAGGAACTCATTGTGGAAACGCTCCTTTAAATTTTATCGTTCCTATTATAGCCCTTCCCGCCGGGGAGGACAAGACGGAATTTCACCTCACGGATGGCTTTTTTACAGTCGTCCGGGGGCCTGTCTTTGGTTGTATTCAGTGGTCCAGCACGGTCTTGCCGGTCAGCGGGTCCGGGATGCCCAGCAGGGCCAGGATGATGGCCATGCGGATGTAGACACCGTTGTGCACCTGATCAAAGTAGGCTGCGCGGGGGTCGTTGTCCACGTCGGTGCTGATCTCGTCGATGCGGGGCAGCGGATGCAGCACCGGCATATCCGCCGGGGCCAGCCGCAGCATGGCCTCGTCCAGCTGGTAGCAGCCCTTCAGGCGCAGATACTCTTCCTCGTTGAAGAAGCGCTCCTGCTGGATGCGGGTCATGTACAGCACATCCAGATGGGGCAGTTCCGCTTCCAGATCATCGGTCTCGGTGTAGACCTGATGGGTGGGCTCCAGCGATTCGGTCTTGACGTAGCGGGGCAGGCGCAGGTCCTCCGGCGAGATGAACACAAAGCGGTTGCCCTCAAACTGGCTCAGCGCGGCGGTCAGGGAGTGGACCGTCCGGCCGAACTTGAGGTCGCCGCAGAAGCCGATGGTCAAATGATCCAGCCGCCCCTTGCGCTGACGGATGGTCATCAGGTCGATCATGGTCTGGGAGGGGTGCGCGTGGCCGCCATCACCTGCATTGATGACCGGCACACGGGCATACTGCGCAGCCCGGAGCGGAGCCCCCTCCTTGGGGTGGCGCATGGCGATGACGTCGGCGTAGTTGCTCACCACGCGGGCGGTGTCCTCCACCGTCTCGCCCTTGCTGGCGGAAGAAAGCTGTGCCCCTGCAAAGCCCAGCGTTTTGCCGCCCAGCCGCAGCATGGCCGACTCGAAAGAAAGCCGGGTGCGGGTGGACGGCTCATAGAACAGGGTGGCCAGGATGCGCCCGTCGCACAGGTGGGCGTAGGGTGCGGGGTTTGCTTCCATCCGGTCGGCAAGGTCCAGCAGGGCCAGCTGCTCGTTCCGTGAAAAGCTGTTCGGTTCAATGAAATGTCTCACAGCCATGCTCCTTTCAGCACGAACTTCTCGCGCTCGGCACCGGTGGAAACGAACTGGATCTCATGGTCCAGCTGCTTTTCCAGGAACTGCACATAGTTCTTTGCTGCTTCGGGAAGCTCGTCCCAGCTGGTACAGCCGGAAATATCCTGCTCCCAGCCGGGCAGCATGGTGACCACCGGCTCCACACGGTCCAGGTCGGACAGCGGGTCGAAGGCGGGGACCTCCACGCCGTCCAGCTTGTAACCGGTGATGACCGGGATCTCCTTCAGGCTGCTGAGCACGTCCAGCTTGGTCAGGGCGATCTTGTCGGCACCCTGCATAGCAAGGCCATAGCGGCTGGCCACACAGTCAAAGGGGCCAACCCGGCGCGGGCGGCCGGTGGCGGCACCGTACTCGCCGCCTGCCTTGCGCAGCTGCTCGTTCCACTCTTCGCCCATGGCGTTCTCGGCCGCAAAGGGGCCGGCACCCACGCAGGTGGAGTAGGCTTTCAGCACGCCCACCACATGGTCCAGCTTGCAGTTGGGGATGCCTGCCCCCAGCGGTGCATAGGCCGCCAACGTATTGGAGCTGGAGGTAAACGGGAAGATGCCGTAGTCGATGTCCCGCATGGCACCCAGCTGGGCTTCCAGCACGATGCGCTTGCCGCTGTCGTGGGCCTGCTGCAGGAAGGCCCCCACATCGCAGATGTACGGAGCAAACTGCCCGGCCTGCACCCGGCACCACTCCAGCAGGGCGTCGTAGCTCATGGGCTCCTGATGATAGCAGCCAGCCAGCTCCAGATTCTTGGATTCCAGGATCATGTGCAGGCGGTCCTGCACCCGCTTTTCGTCCAGATGGAGCAGGTCGCCCAGACGCAGGGTCTTTTTGCGGTATTTGTCGCTGTAGGCATAGGCGATGCCGCGGCGGGTGGAGCCGAACGCACTGCCCTTCTTGGCCAGACGGTCCTCTTCCAGACCGTCCTGCACCTTGTGCCACGGCATGGAGATGGTGGCCTTGTCAGAGAGTTTCAGGTTCTCCGGGCCGACGGTGATGCCGCGCCCCTCGATGGCGTCCATCTCCCCGGCCAGATGGTCCAGGTCGATGACCATGCCCGCACCCAGCACACAGGTCACCTCCGGGTGGAGGATGCCGGAGGGCAGCAGGTTCAGGATGAACTTGCCCTGCTCTGTGACGACGGTGTGCCCGGCATTGTTGCCGCCCTGATAGCGGGCAACGATGTCCGCATGTTCTGCCAGCAGGTCGATGACGCGGCCCTTGCCCTCATCGCCCCAATTGATTCCAGTAACAGCAGTCAGCATAATACTTCATTTACCTTCTTTTTCCATACCACTTTACGATACTTTTGGATTTCCCTCTTGCAATTTCAGATTGCAGTGCTATTATACGAGCAGAGGCAGAATGTGTAAAACGTATCTTCCACATGGCTGCAATGTAAATTTGATATGAATGGAGGCAGATGCCCATGTATGTGGACTGGGAATACTACAAGATCTTCTATTATGTGGCGAAATATCAGAATTTTACCAAGGCCGCGCGGGTGCTGGGCAACAACCAGCCCAACATCACCCACTCGATGAACCGGCTGGAAAGCCAGCTGAACTGCGTGCTGTTCATCCGCTCCAACCGGGGCGTGACCCTGACCCCGGAAGGCGAGATGCTCTATTCCCGCATCGCATCGGCGGCGGTGCAGATCCAGGACGCCGAAGAGGAACTGAGTGCCAGCGCCACACTGGAGCACGGTGCCATCAGCATCAGCGCCACCGAGACGGCCCTGAACATCTATCTTTCCGAGAAGCTGCGGGCCTTCCACAACAATTTCCCCGGCATCCGGCTGCGCATCTCGAACCACTCCACCCCGCAGGCGGTGCAGGCCGTGAAGAACGGCGAGGTGGATTTTGCCATCGTATCCACGCCGGCCGAGGTGGAGCCCGGGCTGAAAATGGTGGAGCTGAAGTCCTTTTATGAGGTGCTGGTGGGCGGAAAGACCTTTACCGCACTGGCCAGCCAGAATCTTTCCCTGAAGGAACTGACCAACTACCCGCTGATCTCGCTGAGCGATGAGAGCATGACCCGCAGCTTTTACCGGCAGCTGTTCCTGGACCACGACGCCGTGCTCAAGCCCGACACCGAGGCCGCCACCACCGACCAGATGCTCACGCTGGTAAAAAGCGAGCTGGGCCTTGCCTTTGTGCCGGAACCCATGGCCCGGGAGCCGCTGCAGCGCGGCGAGATCGTCCAGCTGCATTTGCAGGAGATCATCCCCTCCCGCTCCATCTGCCTGGTCTACGACCACCACCGCCCGCTGAACACGGCGGCCCGGAAGTTCCAGCAGATGATCACCCAGACGACGGCACGGCATGCATGATGTTTTTTCCATAAAGAAAGTGCCAGTGCACAAATCCTGTGCACTGGCACTTTCTGGTTTTTTGTTACTTCTTACGCGGTTCGGTGCTTTCTTTCAGCTCCCGGTGCTCTTCCTGCAGCTCCTGTTTCAGGGCATGGTTGATCTCCCGCGTCTCCTGCCGGATCTCGGTCAGGTCTTTTTCGATGACGGGGTTCTCTTCCAGATCTTCCCGGATGAACATCAGCGCAAAGCTGACCAGCAGAAAGCCGCAGCAGATCCAGATGGCCCGGCCGCCCAGCAGCGCAGCGCTCCGGCTGCCGATGCCGGCCCCGATGGCAAACAGCAGGATGATGCCAAAGTACCGCAGCATCCGGTCCCTGGCCTGCGGTTCGTGGGTCTTGCGCCAGATGCACAACGCCTCCACGCCGCTGCGCAGGTCACCGATGCACATGGTGCTGGCAAAGGCGTAGCCGTTCACCTTGCGGAAAGCCTGCACCTGCATGGCGCAGGCAAACGAGACGATGGCGTTGGCCAGCAGGTTCTGCTCCTGCGGCAGAAAGCCCACGAGGAACAGCAGCAGCCCTTCGCCCAGCACCACCAGCTGCCGCCAGTGGAGCGTGCGCATCTCCCGGAAGCGCTCCCGCATTTTTTCGGCGGTGAGCACCCCCAGCGCAAAGGCGCACAACGGCACCAGATAATGCAGCACCCGCTCCCAGTTGCCATCCATCAGGTTGGCGCTGAGCAGCACGATATTGCCGGTCTGGGCGTTGGCAAACACTTTGCCCCGGAACAGGTAGGTATAGGCGTCCTGCAGGCCGCCGGACAGTGAAAGGAACACGGCGGTGAGAAAGGATTCGGACATTTGCCCGTGATGACTTGTTTTCATACATACACCCTCTTTACGCACCCCATTATAATGCATTTTTGCGGCGCGGTTGATATCAATTTTACATGCCGGATATGTATGCGGCACGCAGAACTTCAAAACAGGGTGCGGGCAGATCCCACAAGCCCAGTCCGGGCCACCGCCAGCGGCAGGCTTTTGCGGTGTGGGTCAGGGTTCGGTCACCACGCGGTGTCCTCACCGTCGGCGCTGCGGGCGGCGGCCACGCGGCTGCGGCGGAACATGCTTTCCACCACGGCGCAATACTTGTCGGCCAGGCACACGATGAAGGCCTCGCGGCAGGTGGGCATATGGCGGAAGGTGAGCGGCCACATGTGGCTGGCGATGATGTCCTGCTCCTTTTTGGTGATGTGGAACACCCGCTGGGCGTTCACGCAGGCATAGCCCGGGTGCGAAAAGCCGTGCATCTCGAACAGGCGGCGCAGGCCGTGGAAGGTGCTGCGCTTGTGCCAGTCGTAGAGGTAAAAGTCGTGCAGGAAAGCCCCCACCGCCAGCGAGGTCTCGTCGGCGTGCAGGTGCAGCCGCCGGTTGAGCCAGAAGCTCACCCGCACCACGTTCTTGCAGTGCTGGTAGGTGGTCACATCGCCGTGCTGGATAAACTCCCGCATGCGCTGCACCTGGGGGTTCTCATCGTATTGCTGCAAAATGGCATAAAGCTGTTCGTGTTCGGTCGTAGAAAGCTGCATGGGCGTTCTCCCCTTTCCGCCGTGAGGGCGGCAAAAAATGATCAGGAGCGGAGCTGCACCGGGTTGGAATTGCCGAAGTTTTCGGCCTGCGAGGGATTCTCCCGCTTCAGGGTCAGGTCCACCAGATACTGCTTGCCGTCGCCCAGTTCTTCCAGCTGGGCCAGCTTTGCGTTGGCAGACACCTCATCCGGGTACCACTGGATCAGGAAGAAGTTCTCGGCTTCCACACCGTAGTACAGCCACACGCCGTCGGCGCGCAGAAGGTCGTCGAGGTGGTCCACCTCTTCGCCGTCCGGCAGGCCGAGGCCCTCCTCGGCATACAGGTTCTCCGGCTCCACCTGAAGCATCTCGATCACCTGAATGGAGCTTTGCAGATATTCGTCCTGGGAAACGGCTTTGTCCGACCGGGTCCAGCCGGTGAGAAAAGCCTGCATCAAAAGGTCGCGCACCTTGATGCGCGGCAGAGTGGGATCATCCATAACCATTGGTCGTTCCTTCTTCCTGTTTGTTTCCGCTGACCAGTATACGGTTTTGGGCCGTGCAAGTCAACGGAATATTTGTGAATTTTTTGCAGGCACGCGAAAAACCGACGGCGTTTAACCGCCTGTCTCCCCCGTGCCCAGATGGAAATCAAAGGTGTCATCCAGCCACTCGCGGGCAAGGGTCAGCCAGCGGCTGCGGTGGGCGCTGGGGTGGTTCACCTCGGCGGTGCTCAGGCTGGTGCCGTGGCAGCCCTTTTCAAACAGATGCGCCTCGCACGGCACCCCGGCCCGGTGCAGGGCGCTGACCAGCAGCAGGGTGTTCTCCACCGGGACCGTCTCGTCCTCCATGGTGTGCCAGACGAACACCGGCGGGGTGCGGGGCGTGATCTTGTCCTCCAGCGAGAACGCCTGCTGCGCCGCGGGGTCCTCCCCGGCCAGCTGCACAAAACTGCCCCGGTGGGCGTACTGCCCGGCCGTGATCACCGGGTAACCCAGGATCACCGCATCCGGGCGGGGCTGCTCCGCCATGCCCGGCACCGCCAGCACGGCCCCGGAAAGGGCCAGATGCCCGCCCGCCGAAAAGCCGCACACCGCAATTTTGTCCGGCTGCACATGCCATGCGGCGGCGTGCTGCCGCACAAGGCCGATGGCCGAAACCAGCTGCCGCAGGGGCAGGCCGTGCGCTGCATCGTCCCCCACGGCGTAGCGCAGCACTGCGGTGTGGTAGCCCGCCGCCGCAAACTGCAGGGCCACGGGGTCACCCTCGCGGGCGCTCAGATGGCTGTAGCCGCCGCCCGGCACCACCAGCACCAGCGGCCGCTCCATGGCCAGCGGCATCGTCTCCACGCAGTCCCGCAGGTACACCGTCAGAAGCCCGCCGCCGGGCAGGTCCAGCTGTTCCAGCTGCATCACACATCCTCCTTATACACGCCGCAGCGGCCCTCCGGGTGAGTCGCGATGAATTCCGCACACAGGTCGGCGCACATCCGGCACAGCTCCGGGCAGGGCCGCTTTTTGTAGTAGTCCGCCGTGCGGGCCTCGGCCTTCGTGCCGCCGGAAGGGGCCGCCCCGGCCTTTGCCAGAAGTTCCCGGCAGATAATACTGTCCCCGCCGTTGCGGGCACGGTACAGCCGGGCTGCCTCCTGCACGAGGGCATACATCCGGGATTTGTCCTGGGGGTCCGCCGGGTCGGCGTAGACCAGGCTCAGCACCGTGACCACCCCGCAGAACGCGCCGCACACTTCCCGCATCCGGCCAATGCCTGCCCCGAACCCGGCGCTCATACGCAGGGCCATCTCCTCGGAAAGCCCCAGCTGCGGCGCAAATGCCGCCACCACGCTCTGGCTGCAGTTATATCCTTTTAAAAAATAGGCGTAGGCTGCCTCGCCCTGTTTTGCCATGATTTCACATCCTTTGCGGTTTATTATAGCACAAACCGGGGCATTTTTAAACTTTTTATGAAAGCCCTTGATTTTTGCGGCAAAGCGGTGTATATTAGCACTCGAAAGTTCTGAGTGCTAAGAACTCTGCAAGGAGCCCTTGGCACTGAATCCAAAGAATAAAGAGGTTTTGTACTATGGCCAAGAAAGAATTTCAGGCAGAGAGCAAAAAGCTGATGGATATGATGATCAACTCCATCTACACCAACAAGGAAATTTTCCTGCGGGAGCTGATCTCCAACGCCTCGGACGCCATCGACAAGCTGTATTATAAGAGCCTGACCGACACCTCCGTGGGCATGAACAAGAGCGATTTCCGCATCCTGATCACCCGCGACAAGGAAAACCGCATCCTCACCGTGGAGGACAACGGCATCGGCATGACCAAGGCTGAGCTGGAAGAGAACCTGGGCACCATCGCCCACTCCGGCTCCCTGGACTTCAAGCAGGACAACAAGGACGAGAACATCGACATCATCGGCCAGTTCGGCGTCGGCTTCTACTCCTCCTTCATGGTGGCCGACAAGGTCACCGTCATCTCCAAGGCCTACGGCTCGGACGAGGCCTGGCAGTGGGAGTCCTCCGGTGTGGACGGCTACGAGATGACCCCGGCTGAGAAGGATGCCCCCGGCACTCAGATCATCCTGCACATCAAGCCCGACACCGAGACCGACCACTACGACAACTTCCTGGATGAGTACGGCATCGTGGCCATCGTGAAGAAATACAGCGACTATGTGCGCTATCCCATCCAGATGGAGCGCGAAAAGAGCCGCCAGAAGCCGGAACCGGACCCCAAGCCCGAGGACTACAAGCCCGAGTGGGAGACCTATACCGAGCTGGAGACCCTGAACAGCATGATCCCCATCTGGAAGAAGCAGAAGAGCGAAGTGACCGATGAGGAGTACAACACCTTCTATAAGGACAAGTTCGGCGACTATGCCGACCCCGCCCGGGTCATCGTGAGCCGCACCGAGGGCACTGCCAACTACAACGCCCTGCTGTTTGTGCCCAGCCACCGTCCCTACGACTTCTACACCAAGGAGTACGAGAAGGGTCTGGCCCTGTACGCTTCCGGCGTGCTGATCATGGAAAAGTGCGCCGACCTGCTGCCCGACTACTTCAGCTTCGTCAAGGGCATCGTGGACAGCCAGGACCTGAGCCTGAACATCAGCCGTGAGATGCTGCAGAAGGACAACCAGCTCAAGCTGATCCACAACGCTCTGGAAAAGAAGATCAAGAACGAGCTGCACGCCATGCTGGCCAACGACCGCACAAAGTACGAGGAGTTCTGGAAGGAGTTCGGCCGTCAGATCAAGTTCGGTGCCTACTCCGACTACGGCATGCACGCCGAGCTGCTGCGCGACCTGCTGCTGTTCTGGTCCGCCAAGGAGCAGAAGATGGTCACCCTGCAGGAGTATGTGGACAAGATGCCCGCCGAGCAGAAGTACATCTACTTCGCCGCCGGTGACTCCTCCGACCGTCTGGCCAAGCTGCCCTCCACCGAGCTGGTGCTGGGCAAGGGCTACGACGTGCTGCTGCTGACCGAGGACGTGGACGAGTTCTGCCTGCAGATCCTGCGCACCTATCCCCGCAAGGATGCCGAGGGCAAGGACGGCACCGTGGAGTTCAAGAACGTCAACAGCGGTGACCTGGGCCTTGAGACCGAGGAAGAGAAGAAGGCCGCCGAGGATGCCACCGCCGAGAACAAGGACCTGTTCGACGCCATGAAGACTGCTCTGAACGGCAAGGTGAAGGAAGTCAAGGTCTCCACCCGCCTGAAGGATCACCCGGTGTGCCTGAGCGCCGACGGCCCGCTGTCCATCGAGATGGAAAAGGTGCTGTCCAAGCAGCCCGGCAGCGAGGGCGTGAAGAGCGACAAGGTGCTGGAGCTGAACGCCAACCACCCCGTGTTCGCCGTGCTCAAGGCTGCCCAGGAGGCCGGTGACACCGACAAGATCAACCAGTACAGCGCCCTGCTGTACGCACAGGCCCAGCTCATCGAGGGCCTGCCGGTGGACGACCCCGCCGCTTATGCCGAGGCCGTTTGCAGCCTGATGAAGTAAGTTTTTCACGCACAGAAATACCCCCTTAACAAAAAGGCCGCGCTCCGCTATAATAGAGTGGAACGTGGTCTTATTTTTATCTTTCTGTGAAAGGAATTCTGTTTCATGGAGCCGAGAAAACATTATTTTGCAAAGATTCCCACCATTGCCATCTTTATCGTCATGGCGATGTCCGGGCCGTTGGGGGTGCTGCTGTTCATCCTGAAGGGCATCGACCAGAAGGTGCAGAAGGAAGAGCAGGAAGCCGCCCGCGCCCGGGGCGACTACCGCGCCGACCTTGGGCCGGAGCCCGACCGGAAGAGTGAGCCTGTTTACGGACACGATGTGCCTACCGAGGCGCAGAAAAGCGCCAAGCAATGGCACAAGAATATTGCCACCCTCTGCACCATCATGGGTGCGGTCTTTCTGCTTGCCGGCGTGACGAATGCGGTGGACGTCCTGGAGATCTGGCGGTTTTACCCGGGCTTCAGCGGCCTGTTCTCGAATATCGCCATGGTCATTGGCGGCGGCGGTGCACTGCTGACCGGCCTGCGGATGAAGAGCACCCGCAAGCTGGAGCGGCTGCTGGATAAGGTGGTAGGCGAGCGGGATAATATCTCTTTGCCGGAGCTGTTTGCCGCCGCCGGGGTGGATGCCACCCGGGGACGTCTTGCTGTGAAAAGCGCCATCGAGCACGGATACTTCGGCGCAGACGCCTACATTGACAACCGCACCGACACGCTGGTGGTGCGGGGCGCAGCACCGCAGCCGAAAAAGCCAGCACCCGCTCCGGCACCCAAGCCCCAGCCCGCCGCAGAGGACGAGTACGCTGCACTGCTGCGCCAGCTGCGGGAAGTGAACGATGCCATTCCTGACCCGGTGATGAGCCAGAAGATCTCCCGGCTGGAGGAGGTCAGCGGGCGTATCTTTGCGCTGGCACAGAAGGACCCGGACAAAAAGGCGCAGCTGCAAAAGTTTATGAACTACTATCTGCCTACCGCCCTCAAGCTGCTGAACACCTACGCCAGCCTTTCCCGGCAGGCGGTGGAGGGCACGAACATTACCGAAGCCAAGCACAGCATCGAGCGCAGCATGGATCTGCTGGTGACCGCCTTTGAAAACCAGCTGGACAAGCTGTTCCAGTCCGATGCGCTGGACGTGACCACCGACATCGCCGCGCTGGAAGGCATGCTGAACATGGACGGCCTGACCGACAGCGCGTTCGGCAAATAATTCCATCCACAAAAACGAGGGAAAGCCCGCGGGCTTTCCCTCGTTTTGTTCTGTTCAGGTTTCTGCCAGCGCGGCCAGCACCGCCTTCTGCAGGTCGGTGACCGAGATGGTGCACAGGGCTTTCAGGTCGGCGTCGGAGCCGTCGGTGGGCTGGGCGGCGATCTCCGCCATGGTCTTGCCCTTCAGGGTGCTGCAATAGCCCTCGGCGTGCTCGTACCACTCCTTGTGCAGGGCACTGGCCTCCCGCATGCCGTACTTGTCGCCCTGCTCGTTCTTGGTGTACACCGGCTCATCCGGCCCGGAGACCGTGCCGTCCGCGCTGACGGTCAGCTGCGGCTGGGTCATGTCCCCGATGGCGCTGGTCACCCGGCCATTGCTGTCCACGGTCAGGGCCGCCAGCGTGATGTCTGCCTGGACGTGGGCGTCCTGGTCATCCGTGGCGGCAAGATCATCGGGCAGGTCGGCGGCCAGCAGGTTCAGCGACACGGTGTCCCCTTTCGCGGCACCCAGTGCTTTGGCCTGTTCGCAGGCGCGCACCACGGCGTCCCGGTAGCGGTCCACCGCGATGGTGCAGCCGGACACAAGGTCGGCATCCTGCGGCTTGCCGTTTTCATCCGTTTTCAGCTTCTTTACCTCGTCCGGGGTCCTGCCGGTCAGATAGTCGGCAAACCAGTCGGCCTGCTCGGCCCACCCTTTGCCGAGGGAGGACGCCGCCGCCAGCGGGTAGTCCTCCCCTTTTGTGCGCTTGGACCGCACATCCTCCGGAATGGTCACGCTGCCGGTGCTCCCGCCGGAGACCGAAAGTTCCAGCTCGTCCAGCATCACGTCGGCCAGTTTGCCGTCGGCGTCCAGCACCACAGCCGCAGCGGCAGTGGTGATCTTGCCGGCCCGGTCGCTGCCTGCGGCCTCGGTCACAACGCCAAGACCGGTGCGCCAGGCCTGTTCCTGCCCGGCTGTGCCGCCGCTCATGGCACCGGACCCACTGCCGCTCATGGACCCGGCTCCGCTGCTGCCCGGAGCGCCGCCCCGGCCGCAGCCGGTCAGCGCCAGCGCCGCGGCCAGCGTACAGCCCCAAAACACCCGAAAAACCTGCTTCATGGTACACTTGCTCCTTTTGCTCCCGCGCAGCCGCACGGGCTTTGGAGCTAGTGTGCCCCCTGCCGGGGCAATTATGAGCGTGCCCTTACATCAACGGGCTGAGCAGGCGCAGCACGCTGTCCAGCAGGGTGCCGGGAATGCTGGTGCGGCAGTCCGAAATATGGATCTCGCGGCACTGCGGCAGGGTGGCCCGCACATCGTCCCGCAGGGCAGCCACCTGACTGTTGTGCTGCAGCAGCACGCCGCACTCAAAGTGCAAAAACAGGCTGCGGTAATCCATGTTGATGCTGCCCACCACGGCTGCCCGGTCGTCGCTCACCCAGCACTTGGCATGCAGGAAGCCCGGGGTGTACTCGTAGATGCGCACCCCTGCCTGCAAAAGCGGCAGGTAGTAGGAGCGGCTCAGGCGGAACACCAGCTTCTTGTCCGGGATGCCCGGCAGCACCAGCCGCACATCCACCCCGCGCTTGGCGGCGTTTTTCAGCGCATCCAGCATCTCTTCGCCCACAGCCAGATAGGGCGTGTAGATATACACATACTGCTCGGCCCGGGCCAGCAGGTTCAGGTACACCGTCTCCGCCACCGGCTCTTCGTCCAGCGGGCTGTCGGCGTAGGGCTGCACGATGCCGTCCTGCACCGGGTGTGCACTGTGCTGGGGGCGGAAGGCGCTGTAGTCCGTCTCACTGGGGCGGAAAGCGTTCCAGAAGTTGAGGAACATCACGGTGAAATTCCACGCAGCATCGCCCTCAATGCGCAGGGCGGCGTCCTTCCAGTAGCCGAAGCGCTGCTCCGCGTTGATATACTCGTCGGCCAGGTTCACGCCGCCGGTGTAGGCGATGCGCCCGTCGATGACCACGATCTTGCGGTGGTCGCGGTGGTTCATCACCAGCGAGAGCACCGGCACCACCGGGTTGAAGGGGATGCACCGGATGTGCGCCCGCTCCATGCGCACCACAAAGTCGGTGGGCAGGCCCAGCAGGCTGCCAAAGTCGTCGTAGATCAGGCGCACGTCCACCCCCTGCGCGGCCTTGCGCCGGAGGATGGCTTCCACGCCGTCCCACATTTTGCCGGTGTGCACGATGAAATATTCCACAAAGATCGTGTGCTCGGCCCGCTCCAGATCCTGCAGCAGCTGGGGGTACATGGCTTCGCCGCAGGCAAAATACTGCGCGGCGGTGTTCTTCCAGGCCGGGTAGCGGCCGTACCGCGCCAAATAGCGGCTCATGCCGAGGCCGGAAGCATCCAGTCCGGCCACCTGGTCCGGCTGCTGGACAAGATCAGCCCTGTGGGCCTCGTCCACCGCCTGCAGCTTGCTGCGCAGCTGCTTGGCCGGGCGCTTGTTGCCAAAGGAGAGGTACAGTGCCCCGCCCAGCAGCGGCAGCACCCCCATGAGCGCGATCCAGCCGATCTTGTAGGCGCTGTTCTCGTCCTTGCGCACGAGGTACAGCATCATAAGCAGACTGAGCAGTTGCAAGCCGACGTTGACCCACACGCGGCCGGTGGTGAGGGAGAAAAACGCCCACAGCACCCATGCCACCTGCAGGGCCACCAGCACCACCGTGATGGTGATCCGATTGAGGATGCGGCTGAAAAATTTTACGATCGGCAGCCGGAACATCAGGCTCCCTCCTTTCGCTCTGCATGATAATATATGTCAGTATAGCGCGGTTTGTGCGGTTTTGCAAGGGATGCAAAAAAAGCCAGCCGACAAAGCCTTTGCAGGCGGTGCCGGTTGGCATGGTTTACGGGGTGCGGCTGCTTATTCTGCTGTTTTGCGGCGCAGCAGGCTCATGGGCGGCAGCTCCGGGGTGGGCATGGTGTATTTTTCCATGGCGTGAGGGGTGCTGTCCACCCGTTCCCCGGCCTCGTTCTCGATCCACTCCGGCGTCAGCGGGATGCTGCGGCCGTCCGGGCAGAGGGCTTCCAGCGTATCGCCCAGGCTCCACTTGCCGCGCTGCTGGCAGTGGGCCACGCCGTTCTCCCAGCGGTCCACCGTGCCCACGAACTCCCATTCGCGGATGTAGGTGGCGCTGTCGGTGGCCTGTTTGGCCTGCTCGCGGCCAAAGTAGAAGCCCGGCGAGTAGTGGCGGTGGCTGGTGCGGGTGAGCTCCTCGTAGACCTCAGCCGGCAGCTCAAAGCTGTCGTTGGCGGGGTCGGCCAGATAGGCGTCCAGCGCCTTGCGGTAAGCGGCGGTCACGCTGGCCACATAATAGAAGGTCTTGGCGCGGCCCTCGATCTTCAGGCTGTCCACACCGGCCTTGCAGATCAGGTCGATGAAGGGCGCGGTGCACAGGTCGTTGGCGTTGAGGATGTAGCTGCCGTTCTCGTTCTCGCCGATCTCGTACAGCTGGCCGGGGCGGGTCTCCTCGCTCAGGTAGTACTTCCAGCGGCAGGGCTGGGCGCACTGGCCCCGGTTGGCGTCGCGGCCTGCCATGTAATTGGACAGCAGGCACCGGCCGGACACGCTCATGCACATGGCACCGTGCACAAAGGCCTCGATCTCCAGTTCCGGCGGAGTCTTATCGCGCAGGATGGCGATGTCCTGCAAGGACATCTCGCGGGCCAGCACCACGCGCTTGGCACCCAGGTTATAGGCGGCGCGGGCGGCGGCCCAGTTGGTGATGCCGGTCTGGGTGGACATGTGCACGTCGATGTCCGGGGCAACGGTCTTGCAGGCATCCAGCACGCCCAGGTCGGCCACGATGAAGGCATCCACACCGGCCTTGGCGGCCTCCTTGATGGCGTCCGGCAGGCGGTCGGCTTCCTCATTGGTGGGCAGGGTGTTCATGGTCAGGTAGACCTTGCGGCCCCGGGCATGGGCATAGATGACGCCCTCTGTGAGCTGCTCCGGCGTAAAGTTGGCCGGTGCAGACCGCATGCCGAACTCCGGCAGGCTGCAGTAAACGGCATCGGCACCGTAGTTGATGGCATAGCGCAGGCGCTCCAGATCGCCCGCCGGGGCGAGCAGTTCCGGGATTTGCAGCATAGTTGATATTCCTCTCTTTTTTCAGAAAATACGATTTGAAATGTCCGCCGCTTCGCTCTGGACATATTTAGCGGAAGAATTATTTTTAGATTCGCGTTTGTCGCGCTCTGCGGAGCGCTCCAAACGCATTTTCACAGGAAGGGTCGTAACGGGCAGCTTCAGCCGTAACGGACAACTTACCCTCTTATTTCACCGTCTTGTTCACGTCCGCTGCGGTCTGGCAGTTGGCGTTGTGTTCGCTGAGGGTGCGGGCATAGTAGTAGTTGCCCTTGAGGTCGGTAACGAAGAAATAGGCGTCCTTTGCTTCCTCGTCCGGCTCCGGGCTCAGCGCCGCCCGGATGGCAGCGATGCCGGGGTTGGAGATGGGGCCGGGGGTCAGGCCCGCCGTATGGTAGGTATCATACGCAGAGACGATGTTTTCCGGGATATTGTCCCACCCGCCGTAGTAGGGGGCCACCCAGTTCCAGAGGTAGTTGTTGTCGGCGTCGCTCTGGATGTAGCTGGAGGTGTTGCTCTGCAGGCGCGGATAGGGCGAGCCCTCGGCCAGACGGTTGCGGAACACCTGCGCCACGTTGGAGTCCTGGCTGTTGCCCGCTTCCTCCTGCACAAAGGAGGCCAGCGTGACCAGCTCGTTCAGGGTCATGCCCTGCTCCTTGAGCTTCGCATACATCGCATCGGTGATCTGCGCGTCGAACTGAGCATAGAACGTTGCCACATAGTTGTGCACGGTGTCGTCCTTCAAAAACTCGTAGGTCTCCGGGAAGAGATAGCCCTCGCACTTCATGAAGCGGTCCGGGGCGTCCTTGTCCTCCGGAACGTACTGCCAGAAGGTGTACGCGCTGAAATCGCCCTCGTTGGCTTCCTTCAGAAAGTCCTCGGCGCTGCACAGACCGGCTTCCTCCATTTTCCGGGCAATGGCGATGGCTGTGGTGCCCTCCGGGAAGGTCAGACGCACGGTCTCGGCCTTAGCGTACTGGGAAAGGACAGCGATGATGGCATCGTAGGCGTTGGCCCCGGTCTGCAGGGTAAAATCACCGTACTGCAGCTTTGCCGCGGCCCCCTTGTGCCCCACATACCAGCGGAACAGGTAGGTGGAGCGGATTACCCCGGCCTCCTTGAGCCGATTTGCAATGGAGGCCACGCCGCTGCCCTGGGGGATGCTGACGGTGACCTCGGTGCCGGGCTTTCCATTGCCGTGGATCTCGTTGTAGGCAAACACCCCTGCTGCTCCGGCGGCCAGCGCCAGCAGCAGTACCACTGCCAGCAAAATCTTCACGGCACCGCCTTTTTTCTTCGGGGCGGTGTGTCTCTCCTTGTGTGCCATACGCACCTTCCTTTGTTGTTTTTCTGCGTCTCAGCCTTCCAGCATCAGGCGCATATAGCTTTCCGATACGTCAAAGGGCTCCCCGTCAAAACGGATCATGCCGTACTCCTGCCGGGTGCCCTCCCCCAGGAACAGGGACTGGGCAGCACCCACCGTGATGACGGCCTTTTCCACGATGACTTCCTTCTCGCGGGCGGCTTCCATGAGCACCTCGGCGGCGCGGTCGTCCTCGGCCATGAGCTCCACGAAATACAGGGTGTCCTCCTTGCGGAAGTACACGCCGTAGCCCCGCTCGTTGGCCACGATGGTGGCCCCGCGGGAATACAGGTCACCCAGCACCACGGCCATGCGCTCCGGGGTGAACTGCACCGTATCGGGCCAGAACTTCTCCCGCAGCTCGCACAGCTTCTTGGCGGTAACGCTGTCAAACTCGGCCTGGCTCCACAGGTTGCGGGCCACCTCCCGCGGCAGGCAGCGCAATGCAAAGGCGCGGGCAAAGCCCTTGTCCTGCAGCAGAGCGGCCTGCTCCGGGGTGGCGGGCACGGCCACGGTAAAGCCTGCGCCCCGCAGCTTCTGCTGCGCGCACAGGTAGTCCAGCAGGCCGGCCAGGATCAAACTGCCCTGTCCGCACAGGCCGTAGAGGTAACTGCCCTGCCGCCCCTGCAGCGTGACCGGCACCGCCAGTGCCACAGCGGCAATGGCGTCATTTTCCTCGGCCACATAGACATTCTGCTGCCCTGCAAAACGTTCCACGGCGTTGGCCGCAAATTCTTCCGACTCGCCGCGCTCGCGCTGCCACAGCGCCAGCACAGCCGCCTTGTCGGATGGCTGCATCAAACGATACATCTGTCAGGATGCCCCCTCTTATCGTATTTTATGTGCGTGTCCGGCCTGTCAGCCGGGCGTATGATCGGTCAGCAGGCTCGCCCTCTCAGTCACCTGCGGTGACAGCTCCCCCAAAGGGGGAGCCAAGAACCTGACCGCAACGTTTCTTGCCTCTCCCTTTGGGAGAGGTGGCATTGCGAAGCAATGACGGAGAGGGCGAAGTTGCCTCAGAGAAACTCCCGATGCACCTGCCTTTGCTTTGAATTATTTCAGCTGGCTCAGCACGATGCCCTGCACCTCGGCCTGGATGTCCTCGATGCTGCGCATGGCGTCGCTGTGGGTGCAATGCACCGTGGTCCAGCCCAGATGCTCCGCGCAATACTCGGCGGCGCGGCGGCTGCGGGCCAGATACTCGGTATCTTTCTCGTGCACGTCCTTTTTGCTCTCGTCACCGTGGTAGCGGGCGGTCATCAGCCGCTGGCTGACCGCCGGGTCCACCTGCAGGTAGATGACGCTGTCCGGTGCGGGCAGGCCCAGCAGATGGAACTCGTAATCGAACAGCCAGTGCAAAAACGCCTCCCACTGCTCCGGCGGGAGCTTGGAGCACTGGTGCACCGCGTTGGAGGTGGTGTAGCGGTCGGCGATGACCACGCCGCCCTCCTCGTAAAAGCGGCCCCAGTCGGTCTTGTAGCTGGCATAGCGGTCCACCGCAAAAAAGCTGGAGGCCGCATAGGCGTTCACATCGTCCGGTTTTGAGCCGAACTGCCCGGCCAGATACATTTTGATCAGGGCGCTGGAATCGCTGGCGTAATCCGGGAAGGTAACCTCCCGCACCGGCAGGCCCTGGCTGGCCAGGTGCTGGGCCAGCAGCTTGGCCTGGGTGGCCTTGCCGCTGCCGTCCAGCCCCTCGATGACGATCAGCTTGCCCTTGCTCATACGGCGGCACCTTCCTTGATGGCAGCATATTTTGCACGCACCTCGGCGGTTTTGCCGCAGCACATCTTGCCCTCCGGGCAGGGGCCGCTCACGCAGGCCGGGCCGGACTTTGCAAAGATGTGGGGTGCCACCGGGTACACCAGTTTGAACATCTCTTCGGCAAGCTGGCGGATCTCCCACTGGGCGCGGCTGCAGCAGCGCAGGTGGAAGAAGTTCTGCAGGCTGCGGGCGTTCATGGTGACCACCATCTTGGTCTCGCAGGCGTTGGGCAGCACAAAGCGGGCGTCCTCATTGGCCTGCTTGCCGGCCTTGGCGCGGGCTGCCTTTTCCGGCATGCCCTCGGCCATCAGGCGGGCGGTGTGGCCCTCTTCCAGTTTGTGGGCAAGGTCAAGGTAGCGTTTGGCGTCCTCGTTCATGCTCTCAAGGAAAGCCGCCTTTGCCTCCGGGATGGCTTCGATCTCCGGCGGCACCACATAGCGGAAATCGTCCAGGCGCACATAGCGCTGGCTCTGCACGCTGAAGGACGCGATGCGGTGGCGGGTGATCTGGGCCAGCAAGGTACGGCTGACCCCCTCGATGCCAAAGGTGAAGCTGGCGTGCTCGATGGGGCTGGCGTGGCCCAGGTCGCTGAGCATGGTCAGGAACTTTGCCGTCTTTTCCTCGGTCAGGCCGTCCAGCAGGTCGGTGATGTGGGCGTCGGAGTAGCACAGCTTGGCGGCAGCCGCCACCACCTTTTCCGGCTCCGGGGTATGGGCGATCAAACGAACTGTCATCATTTTGTGTCATTCCTCCGTTGTGATTTTGGTCAGCGGCGCAAAATTGGCCATGGTCTTTTTGATGCCGACTTTCTCAAAGTTGATCTCCACGATCTGGTCTCCTGCCGCAGGCTTGACCTTGAGCACGGTGCCCCGGCCAAAGACCTTGTGCTCCACGATGTCGCCCGGCTCGTAGTGCTTGGAGCCTGCGGGCGCCGCCTTTGCCGCCGGTGCACCGGTAAAGCTGATCTTTGCGGCCGGGGTCTTTGCGCCCGTGCCGGAATACCCGGCACCGAACCCGCCCGAACGCACCTTGGGCTGGGTGGAACTGTTGCCGTAGGCGGCACCGTAGCCGGAAGAGGAAGTGCCCCGCCCGGCATAACCGGAGCCGAACCCGCTGCGCTCCCCGGCGTTGTACTCGCGGTTCAGGTAACCACCGCCGGAGCGGGAACCATAGCCGCCGGAACCGTAGCCCCCGGCGCTGCGGCCCCAGCCGGAAGGCCCGGAGTACCCGGACGCGCCGCCGGGCACGGTGTCGCTGTAGCTGCTGCCCCAGCCGCCCAGACGGGAACGCTGTTCCAGCACCGGGCTGCGGGTCTCTTCGATGTACTCCGGCTCGATCTCGCGCAAAAAGCGGCTGGGCTCGTTGCGCTGGGTGCGGCCGTAGAGCATGCGGGTGACGCTGTTGGAGATGTACAGTTCCTTTTTGGCGCGGGTGATGCCGACGTAGGCAAGGCGGCGCTCTTCTTCCAGGTCCGCCTCGGAATACTTGCTCATCTCGCTGGGGAACACGCCCTCTTCCATGCCGATGAGGAACACATAGGGGAACTCCAGCCCCTTGGCCGAATGGATGGTCATCAGCACCACCTGGTCGGCGCTCTCGTTGTAGCTGTCGATGTCGCTGATGAGGGCGATATCTTCCAGATAGCCCTCCAGCGTAGCGTCCTCGCCGTGCTGGTCGCAGTAGTTCTTGACGTTGTTCACCAGCTGGCCCAGGTTCTGCAGGCGGTCGGCGGCGTCCTCGTGGCCCTTGGCGGCGTCGGCTTCCAGCATGGCCTTGTAGCCGGTCCGCTCGATGACGTCGGCGGCAAAGGCGTCCAGCGTCTTGGTCTCCAGCGAATCCTGCAGGTTCTGGTAGATCTGCCAGAATTTCAGCAAGGGCATCACAGCCCGGCTGAGCTTGGCGTACTGGTCGGCGTGGCCGATGATCTCCAGCATGCTCACCCCCTGCTGGGCGGCAAGGTCTGCAATGATCTCCACCGTGGTGTTGCCGATCTTGCGGGCAGGCTCGTTGATGATGCGGCGCAGGCGCACGTCATCGCGGGGGTTGGCCACGATGGACATATAGGAGTGGATGTCCTTGACCTCTTTGCGGTCGTTGAAGCGCTGGCCTCCCACGATCTTGTGGGGGATGCCCGCGCGGGTGAAGTAACTTTCGATGGGGGCCGACTGGGCGTTCATGCGGTAGAGGATGGCGTGGTCGGCCAGATGGCCGCCCGCCTTGAGGTGCTGGCCGATGACATCCGCGATGTGCATGGCCTCGTCCTGCTCGTTCTCGGCGGTGTACACCTGCACCTTGTCGCCCTCGCCGTTGTCGGTCCACAGGGTCTTGCCCTTGCGCTCCGTGTTGTGCTGGATGACGCAGTTGGCGGCGTTCAGGATGTTGGAGGTGGAGCGGTAGTTCTGCTCCAGCCGGATGGTCTTTGCCCCGGGGTAGCACTTTTCAAAGTTGAGGATGTTTTCAATGGTAGCCCCGCGGAAGCGGTAGATGCTCTGGTCATCGTCGCCCACCACGCAGATGTTGCGCTCCGGGCCGGTGAGCAGGCTCACCAGACGGAACTGCGCCACACTGGTGTCCTGATACTCGTCCACCAGCAGGTATTTGTATTTGGTCTGGTAGAAGTCCCGCACGTCCGGGTGCTCTGCCAGCAGCTGCACAGTCTGGTAGATGAGGTCGTCGAAGTCGAAGGCACCGGCCTCCTTCAGCCGCTTTTCGTAGGCGGCGTAGATGCGGGCCGCCAGTGCGCCCTTGGTGTCCTTGGCGGGGTTGGCAAGGGCCTGTTCCGGGCTGACCAGCTGATCCTTCCAGCGGCTCATCTGGTTGATGGCGCTCTTGATGGGGAAGAACTTGTCATCCACGTTCAGGTCCTTGTACACGGCCTTCATCACCCGCTGGGCGTCGTCGGTGTCGTAGATGGTAAAGCTGCGGGGGTAGCCGATCTCCTCCGCCCAGCGGCGCAGGATGCGCACACAGGCCGAGTGGAAGGTGGAGGCAAACACCTCGTCGCCCTCTTCCCCGCCCAGCATCCGGCGCAGGCGCTCCTTCATCTCCCCGGCCGCCTTGTTGGTAAAGGTGATGGCCATCACGTTCCAGCTGCGCACGGCGTTCTGCCGCAGCATACCGTCCAGCCAGCCGGGCGCGGCGGTGCCGGTCATGATGGCACTGCGCAGGGCCTTGACGTCCTCTTCGGTGGCGGGGCGGGGCAGCTGTTTTGAGCCGTGGGCCGCGCCGAACCGGATGAGGTTGGCAATGCGGTTGACCAGCACGGTGGTCTTGCCGCTGCCGGCTCCGGCCAGGATGAGCAGCGGGCCGTCGGTGGTGAACACCGCCCGCCGCTGCATCTCGTTCAGGCGGCCGAACTGCTTTTCGATATAGGTGTCGCGCAGAGCGCAGAATTCTTGTGTCAGATCTGTTGCCATGGGTTCCCCTGTCTCCTTTTATTGTCAAAGAACAGTATACCACATTTTCAGGAAATTGAGAATAGCCGGTGCGTTTGCAGGCGGCATTTGCGCGGAAATTTTGCGGCCCATTTTCTGCGCAGGGGGGTCCGCTGCCGGTGCCGCCCCGGGCAGGTTCCGTGGAGCCATGCTCTGCCACACCACAAGGCGGTTGGCGCAGACGGAGGGTCCATATGGTTTTTCTACCGGGGTGAAACAGATTGCACACTTCCAAAATAATAATTTATCTACGTTTAAAATTCAATGTGTGCAAGCATTGCACTCTTCCAATTGTTTGCACACTTGGAACTGTGTAAACGCAGGCGAACTGTGCAAGCCTTGCACAGTTGTTTTTTGCACGATGTGCAGTCAAAAAAGTCGATGTGTGCAAGATAACGCTTCTCTATCAGAGCTTGCACAGTGACAAAACAAAACCCGCCCGGCAGTACAGGACCACCGGACGGGAACGTTTGTTTTTTCAGGGAATGCTTAGCCGAAGATATTGATCAGAATACCAGCAGCAACGGCAGAGCCGATAACGCCGGCCACGTTGGGACCCATGGCGTGCATCAGCAGGAAGTTCTGCGGGTTCTCGCTCTGGCCCACCTTCTGGGACACACGGGCGGCCATCGGCACAGCGGAAACGCCTGCGGAACCGATCAGCGGGTTGACCTGGCCGCCGGTCACGGCGTACATCACCTTGCCGCACAGCACACCGGCTGCGGTGCCGAAGGAGAAGGCGATCAGGCCCAGCACGATGATGAACAGGGTGCGGGTGTTCAGGAAGGTGTTTG
>OGJR01000464.1_pt1 | contig 34584 bp, 48 predicted proteins | sample 1572301 | NCBI WGS metagenome assembly OGJR01 (sample SAMEA2582083, study PRJEB24529) | metagenome | biome: Human gut stool | place: China | collected 2011 | reverse complement strand
CCGAGTACATGAACTTTTGCGCACGTAACCCGTTCATTACTTATGAAGTCCTGAAAGGTGGGAACGCGGCAGGGCAAAAAGTCCCTATAGAGAAGAAACGCGCGCCATCGCTTGGTGGCTTCTGCCTTTTCATCGGGTGGACTATGCAAGCGTTCAAGAAGAACGGCGCACGGCTCGAGAAGCTGGCAGACGACGGGAACGAGGACGCGGCTAACCTATTGACCGGGTACGCCCTTATCGCCGAACTCATAGCAACCGATATGGACGAGAGCGCGCTTGCTGGTGTGGTTGATGCTAACTACATGGCAAAACTTAGAGGACTACGCGACCTTAAGGACGTAACAAGCAACGGCAAGGAAGCAGGCACAAAGGCTATGCAGGTTAACGTACTATCCGAGGATGCAGTGAAGAACCTACAGAAGTTAGGGGGAATTTAATAATTTAACTAAAAACAGTTTTTATGACAAAGACTTATTCGGCGGTAGTAACCGCAACAGGCGATAATATCGCTTTTCAGATTGAGGTATCGAACATCGGTACCATTGTACTTGAACGCTCCATCAACGGCACAAAGTGAGTGGTAGACCGCGAGATTTCCGAAATGTTCGTGTTTAGTAACGTAGCCAAGTTTAACGTAGTCGGCACGGTGGTAGGTCAACAGTTACGCGTATCGTACGAGAACTGCACCGAGGTATCATTTGAAACACTCCAATAGCCTATGAGAGGAATTGATATCAAGCAAATACACACGCGGTCATTCCGAATATCGGGGCTTACCGCTAAAGGGGGGTACCGGCGGTGACTGCTCGACTATATGGGACAACAAACTGGTAGGCAGATGGGACGCACGTACATTCCCGGACGGTACATTAGCCACGATACCCAATACCGCTATGATGGCAGGCAAAGCCCCGGACTTGACCGTGTCGGGCGCAACGATGGCGAGCGGTACATTACAGTTCGACGGTGTGGACGATGAAGCCCATACCGCGTCATTCTTGTTCCCCGAGAGGTTCACAGCCTTTTGGGACGTTGACTGGTTGGGCAGCAAGAACAAATCAGCAGGCATAGTCCACCCTTTGGACTTGTATTTGTACAATTACGCGGCATATGGGGTAGTGGGCTGTTACATTAAGAGTTCCTCGAGTGGTGCCCTTATACCTAACACCAGCGCAGGACTATCAACGAACGGGAACATATATGCCCCCGACGGTAGCGTTACTCCGTCTACTGGAATAATAGGTACAGGAACGTACAATAGCGCCTTAAGCATTGCAAATAAAGGCACGGTATTTACCCAAATGGGTTTCAGACAGCTACTAATATTCAACAAGGAGCTTACACAAGCCGAGGTTAACGACGTGTTACGCGTCATGTTCCCGGCTTAAACTCTATCAAACATCAATGCCACATCGGTTTTCACTACCTTTGTGACATTAAACATTTATAAGCATGAACGTTACATTTACTTTTGAAAAGATACTATCGGCTTTCGTAGACCCGAAGATACGCGGCGTAGCCTCCAAAGGCGGTACACGTAGCGGCAAGACATGGGCAACGCTACAGATGCTGCACATACTGGCGCTGAACAACCCCAAACCGCTCGTTATCTCGTGTGTGGCGGCTACGTTCCCAATGGTCAAGCGCGGTATGCTCCGTGACTTTAAAGCCATGGTGGCAGCCGAGGGCTACTGGGACGAGAACAAGTTCAATAAAACGGAGAGTACATACGAATACCCGAACGGCACGATAGTAGAGTTCTTCTCGTGCGATAACGCAGGCAAGGTGCACGGCCCGGCACGTGATATACTATTCGTCAACGAGGCGCAAGGCATACCCCGGGAAATCTTTAGGCAACTTGATATCCGTACACGTAAAAAGGTCATCATCGACTACAACCCCGTACGGAAGTTCTGGGGCGAGACCGAGTTCGTAGGTGACAGATATACCACGATACATTCGACGTACAAGGATAACCCGTATTTGACCCCCGAACAAGTGGCAGCCATCGAGAAGAACAAGGGCGACGCTAATTGGTGGCGCGTGTATGGCGAGGGCTTGACGGGCGGCGTAGAGGGTAACGTTTACCCCGAGTATGAGGTTATCGACGATATGCCCGAGACGTTTACAGGCCGCTGCCTGGGGCTTGACTTCGGTTTCGTGAATGACCCTACCGCGATAGTGGACATACGCATGGAAGGCTGGGACTTATACGTAGACCTACTCTGTTATGAGCAAGGCTTGCTTAACAGCCATATAGCGGACTACTTGAACGCCAATGCACTGAACCGGGTAATAACCGTGTGCGATAGTGCGGAGCAAAAGAGTATCGTGGAACTACAGCAGAAGCGTATCAAGGCGATACCGTGTGTTAAGGGGCGAGGCTCCATAGCAGCAGGCATCGCGCAGGTCAAGCAGTTCAAGTTGCACGTAACAAAGCGTTCCGTTAAGCTACTTGATGAGCTGGATAACTACAAATGGATTAAGGACGAAGTATCGGACACATACACCAACGAGGCTATAGACGCATGGAACCACGCACTTGATGCGCTCCGTTACGGTGTGGACTTCTTGATACGTAAATACAGACCCAAATAATGAAGAAATTTATATTGAAATGGATATATCGCATAACAGCGATTAACAACCGAAAGGTATTATTAAGAGTTGCTAACCTACCGGCAAACGGAACCGTCCGAATAACCAAGGACGAAGAAAAGTTGCTTAAGGATATGATTAAATACTGTCGCCCCTCACAAGTCGCTACGCGCAATGGGAAGGCCACGTACAGACTTAGAGATGTCGAGGATATAACTCTATGGTCTATGCTTGAAACGCGCCGTGCGGAGGACGCAAACGGGCGTATCAAGGCGTGGACTGATAATAACTACGAAGCGGAAACTATTCTCGACGCCGCGAAGCTTGATAAGTTCATAGTGTCACAGATGGAAATCGCGGACGGTCTCGAACAAATCGTGTTTCAGAACATGAAGCAGACGGGCGAAAGCGCGTTGACGGGCGACGAGAACATTAAGCAGGCGAAGAACCTACTCGGTCTTGTGCAGATTACGGCCGAGCTATTCCACTGTAGCTTTGAGGACGCGAAGCAAATCAACTATTCGGACGCTATGCTGGCTATCGCCAAACGTAACGACGAGATAGAGAAGGAGAAGCGAGAAATGAAGAAACAACAAATGAAAAACAGATAATTATGACTTTTGAAACAATAATTAACACAGCGAACGCCCGGGCTACAGCCTTGGGCAAAACGCTGATATTCGGAGATACCGCAGTACAGAACGTGGCGGCTAATGAATTGGGCGACGACTTCTTTACGCTTGACGTAACGACTGGAAGCTATACGGATACTAACGTACCGGGGTCCAGTGCTTACACGGTAGTCATTCGCTGCATGGGTACATCAGCCTATATGCGAGACGATGCAGTAGAGATTGCTACACTGATACGCACAGACCTACTGTTGCATGAGATGCTTAAAAGCTTCATATGCGGCTACGAGATTGGTTCACTACGTATCGCCAAAGTGCAGAACCAGTACGACACCATTAAATCGGGATGGGAGGCAACGTTCGATGCTTACAAGTACGGGGCGTGAACTTAATACCGTTTGCTTTCTGATGGTTTACTTCGTACTTTTGTACACTGTTTAAAAACAAAAAGAACATGAAAATCATCAGAAACAACATTATCCCGGTTAAAGGTTTCAAAGCTATTAACCTATTCGGCGTTCTCTTCGTACGTGGTAACGCGGTTATAAGCAAGAAGACGTTAAGACATGAACACATCCACACGATGCAGATGCGCGAGATGCTGTACGTGCCGTTTTACTTGTGGTATGGTATTGAGTACGTCATTCGCTTTTTCGGTTGGAGCTTCGAGAAGAAGCCGTGCGACCCGAACGACAAGCCATACGACCGTATGAGCTTTGAAAAGGAGGCCTACGCCAACGAGCACGATGTGGAATACCCAAAGACAAGGAAACATTTTAGCTGGTTTAAGTATATTTAACTATGAACAAGGAAGTTACCCAATTAGTTAGGCAGATACGCGACGAGATAGTAGCTAACTACTATCGCATGAGGCTTAACGCTTCGGGTCGCTTCGATAGAGAAACAGAAGTTGTAGAGTATGCAGGCGGCGTTAAGATTGAAAGCCCGGCATACATCTACCAGATGGAAGACGGGAGGGCGGCGGGAAGCTTCCCACCCGTTTCTGCCATTAAGCAATGGATAAAAGACAAGAACGCGAATGCCGGAACGGACATACCCGAAGAAGCGGCATACGCGATAGCATACGTTATCAAGCGCGACGGTATTCGCGTACCCAACGAGCACAACGAAGGCGGCGTAGCAAGTAAGATACTGACCCCCGATATGGTGCAGCGTATCACAGTAGAGGTGTCCCGGATAGTAAGGGCAGAGATATTAACCATTTTAACTAAAAAGCAATGATTATACGAAATCTATTAAACAACGAGACAGCAACGGCGGCGGGTTCGTTGAATATCAGTGGCATAGGCACTGGTATTTATCGCCCTATACGTTTGGAACAGGTCGGTTCAGTTACAAGTATAAACCTTATCTTTACACGTAATGGGGCTACAAAGGCAACGGCTACCGTAACCCCATACGAGGGCGCCGTATTGGATTTGTCAATGATGGCAGCAGCGACACCGAGCATAACGGAGAGCATTAACAGAGGTCTCAGGTTTACTGACTTCGTAGACCAAGTGGCGATACAATACTGGGAGAGCACGCAGAAGTCCATCACTGTGCGCGTTATACATGCCCCCGTGGCGGACGGACGGTTTGCATCACAGGCGAGCACGCGCAACCTATCGGACTATGGCAACGGACTGTTTAACCAATTGGACTTTAGTTGCGCTTCGTTTCTTGATAGTCCGTTAACGGGTACACCGTTTAACTTTGCACTGCGATACGGGCAGTTTACAGCGAATTCGGACGGTAGACTACGTGTTCGGGTTAACGGTGTGGGCGTATCGGACATTTGGGCTAATACAACCGCAGCGCGGGATGCAAACACGCCCAATAGAGCGTTCAGAACCGCAAACGATGCTTCTATATGGGGGTGGGCGCGTTTTGAACGTAAATACCCGTATTGCTCTGACCCTAATAAACGGGTAACGCTTCGATGGCTTAACAGCAAGGGGGCTTATGATACGATGTATTTCGACCAATACCGCATTGTGCCTACTTACTTGGTTAACTTCTCGGGTGGCAACCGCGTGCTGTCCTACGACGTTACGATAAACGTAGTAGTAACGGACGATAACCAAAACGCGCTGTACTGGCTTTCACGTTCGGGCGAGGTTGCCGGGGTATTCCCTTTGGCTACTAACCAGTGGGCACGCGTTACGATACAGAACCCGAACGCGTTGAACATACAAGGCGGTGCGACGGGACGAGTAGCGGCGTTTAAATGCAAGTTTGAAATTATAGAACCTTAACAATATGGATTTAACAATACGAATTGATGGTGTAGTGATAGACGGTGTAACCGCAAACTCGGTAAAGCTGACTATCAACAACCCGGACCCTTTAAAATTCACGGAGCAAACGGTTAGTTACTCCGGGACGATTAACATACCGCGTTCAGAAGTGAATGACCGGGTGTTCCGTTCCGAGCGTTTCCCGGGGAAGTTCATAAGGACATCCCCGTACCGGGCCGAATTGTATTTTGGGGGCCTCAATATCCCGTTCGGCAGCGGTTTGTTCCGTGTACGTGTAACGGCAGACGAGGACGGATATAGCCTTGAACTGATAGAAAACATATCAAAGCTTTCGTCGTTACGCGCCCCGGTGGTTGCAATACCTAAAGAGGAAATGCCGGTGCATCAGTTTTCAACGTATATAGATAGCCTTAATTACGCGTACCCGAACGACGTTACCATACCTACGATATACGCGGCGAACAGGACAACGCCCGTGCTTATGTCCTATGTGGCAGACCGAGTTACAAAAACGGCAGAGGAATACAAGGACGCGGAAAGCCAGTTGGTTTTTAAAGGCGCGCACGACGGGCTGGACGGCTCTGTATATCCGACTAATTACATGATAGCGGAAAGCAACGAGGTTGCCACATGCTTTACATACATGGCTGGCTCTGACTTCGATTTAAGGTTTACCGAAGATTCGTTTATCGTCCTTCCGCCCTCCGCGCCTTCTACCGTTTATCTTAGGAGTAACGGCGGCACATTCGCTTTGCCATTTAAGCGCGGTGTGGTAAGACCAGACGGCAATCACCCATATTACCCGGTAAACCCGGGTTCTACGTCTTGTTTGGTAAGACCGAGGTCTTCACGCGATTTGAACCTCGGCTTTACTACCTCGGCATCATCGGGGGTGTACTCGATTACACCGATTACGACCGTACCGAATACAGAAGCGTATTACATCTCGTTCAAGATTAATTTTGTTTCCACCCCGGAGTATGCCTGGGACTTGGTAGAGACAATGGGCATAGATACGCCTTTCGGTATTGTGCAGGCATTTTGCAAAGCGTTTTGTTGGACGTACGAATTTAAATCAAGCCCGTTTGCATTGACACTTAAACCGTTTATCAACCCGTCTACGAGTTCGACCTATCGTGTAGACTTGACCGGGAAGATAGACACATCAAGCATTAAAGTATCGGAAACCGCCGGCGCGGCAAGAACATACGTGGTGCAGGTAGGCGCGCTAAAGCAGACGGTAGGCGGTTACGAGGGCGCTATATCTACGCAGGAGGTAGTAGGCGAGAGCGCGTTCCCGGTAAACCCCGGTGCGCAAAGACCGTATGCCTCTATGATTAAGGCATCCTCATACGGTTCATACACGTTCGATAACTATTTCAACCGTGCAAGCGGTTATCGCTCTACGATAGCAGGGCATTACTACCGTTTTTCCCCCGGATGGCAGATGACGGCTAAAATGAACCTATCGTATTTCGATATACAGAAAATGAAGTCCGACGCGCTTTATTTCGTAGGTGAGCTTAACTACTGGTTTTATCTCCGAACGATAAGCAATTGGGACCCGTCAACAGGAAATGCGAACGTTACGTTAATCGCAGTTAAAAATTAATAATTTGGATTATGTCAACAGAAAAAGTTACTCTATTAGACCTTTCGTTTGATACGTCTTCCGCCCTTGATGGGCTGGACGCTCTTATAGCAAAGTCCGTCGAACTGGCGGAAACGAAGAGCCAGTTAATGGCGGCGCTTAAGGACGAGAAGAAGCAGCTGGACGAGGCAGGCAAGTCGTACAAGGCCGGGACAATCGGTCAAGACGAGTATAAAAAAGCGGTAGGTGATGCGGCAAAGGCGCAAATAGATTTGAAAAAGCGGCTGTTAGATGTCAACGCCTCAATCTCCGACAACAACCGCGAGATAAAGACAAACACGACTCTCTTAAACAGTCAAGAGGACAGCGTAGACGCGCTTCGTGCACAGTTGGCGAAGAACACTAAGGAGCTGAACGCGATGAGCGCAGCGACGCGCAACAACACGGACGAGGGGCAGAAGCTTGTCACCGAGACAAAGGAGATAAGCGACAAGCTTAAGGACATGGAAAAGGCCGTAGGCGATAACCGTAGGAACGTAGGTAACTACGCGGAAAGCATCCAGGAAGCCATGAGCAGCACACAAGGGCTTTCCGGGGCTACAGCGGCTATGGCTACCTCTCTATCCGGGGGCGTGAACATCCTAAAGGTGTTTAATGCTACGTTGAGAGCTAACCCTATATTGGCGGTTGTGTCCGTTATACTTGTTCTCGTGTCAACGGTTGAAAAGCTGATGAAACGCAATAGCGAGATGGCGGCAAACCTAAAGGCGGCATTCGCTCCGTTTGAGGTTATCTTCTCTCGCATACTGGACGGCGTTACCGAGCTTCTCGGGGGTGTGGCAAAGGCTTTTGAATGGATAACGGAGAAGGTTGTCAACTTGCTTTCGTCTATCGGTCTGATTACCGAGGAGACAACGAAGGCAGCGAACGCGGCAAAAGCGCTCACCAAGCAGGAGTTGGCAATATACGAGGCAGAAACAAACAACCTCGTAACATTGTCGGCGATGCGTAGAGAACTGGAAGCGCAACGTACCATTGTGGGAGACCAGCTAAAGACCGCAGAAGAACGAAACCTTGCAGCCCAAAAGGCTATCGCTATTTCTAAGCAGATGGAAAAAGCCGAGATAGGGGTATTACAGCAGAAGTACAACCAAATCAAGGCGCAAAACGAGTTGAGCTACACAAGCAAGGAAGACAGACGTGCAGAGATGCAAGCACTGGCAGACCTGCAGGCGCGCCAAGCCGATTACATAGGGCAACGTAAGGAGTTGGAAAACCAAGCGAGCAGTATTGTAAAGCAGCAGATAGCAGCCAATGCGGCAGCTTACAAGGCGGCGGAGGCCAAGAAGGCACAAGCCGCAATAAAGGCAGCGCAGGACGCAGAGAACCAAAAGCGCGCTTTGCAAGAAGCTACCATAAAGCAGATGGAAACCGCGTTAACAGCTCTTAACCTTTCAATGCAAGCTAAAGAATTGGAAAACGATACCATCGGGACGAAGATAGAAAACGAAAAAGCATACGTAGAGGAAAGTTTAAAGCTTGAAAAGTACAGATTAGAGCAGGGTCTCATCACAAAGCAGGAATACGCCAACAAGGAAGCCGAATTTAATTTGGGCATACAACAACTGGAGATGCAACGTAAAGAAGAGCAGGACGCATTAATGAGAGAACGAGAAGCGACGGACGCGGCGAACCTTCACGAGCTTAAGATGATGGAAGTAACCAACGAGTTCGACATGCGACAAATGCAGCTTGACGCACAGTATGCGCAAGAGATGGCAAATGCCGAGAAGATAGGCGCGGACACCGCGTTGATACAGTCCAAATACGAGAAGGCAAAGGAGGCGAATACCAAGGCACGTGTTAATGCAGAGCTGACAATGACGGCAGGACTTGCAGGACAAATGTCAACACTGTTAGGGGAGCAAAGTGCTATTGGTAAGGCATTTGCGGTTGTTCAAGCGACAATAAATACTTACTTAGGTGCAACAAAAGCGTTGGCAAGTGGTGGTATACTCGGTATTGCACAAGCCGCTATCGTGATTGCTTTCGGTATGAAACAAGTTGCTACGATTGCAAAACAGAAAGACCCCGATACGAAAATTAACACCTCCGTTAAGAAGTATGCAAAGGGCGGTCAGATATACGGGCGTTCCCATGCACAAGGTGGCGTGACGTTCCGGGGTGATAACGGGCAAGTGTTCGAGGCGGAAGGAGGTGAGAACGTCTATATCATGAAGAAGACAGCGAGCGCCGAGATTAACGCGTTATCTGCACTCAACGAGGCGCACGGAGGCAATTCGTTCGGCACCTCGGGGCTTTACAAGTTTGCTGACGGCGGTATGGTTGCCGGGCTTTCCGAAGCTAACCGGGTAGCCAAGCAAGCCGGAAGCATGAAGTTATCAAACGAAAGTATTAACCAGCTCGCGGCGGTCGTGATTGACGCGGTAATGAGCATGCCTAACCCGGTTGTATCGGTGCAGGACATTAACAGCGGACAGAACGACGTTTCAGTAGTTCAAGGATTGGCGACATTTTAAAACCATTAACTCATACAGAGATGGCAGTTTACCATATACTGCCTATCTTTGCATGAGTTACAACAAAGACAAATTATATGAAATTTAGAAAACTTAGAATTATCCAAGCCGGGGTTACTACCAATTTCGGAGTACACGAAGGCAAGGAATACCCGTTAGTCATTACGGAGACCGCAGTTCAAAGCGTTGTAACGCTCGGCAATCTTAAGCCTATCCATTGCAGGCGTACCCATAACGGTGCGGATATGCTGGACGGGTATCTGGGGAAATTCACTAACTTCGTCTACGAGGACGGTGTAGCTTATGCCGATTTGGAATTGTCCGAAGCCTTACAAGCCGCCTACCCATCGGAGGCAAAATTCATCTCCGAGATGATAAAGAACGAACCCGATATGCTGGGCGTTTCTGTGGTAGGTATCAACAATCAGACATTAAACGGTGATGTGCTGGACGTTACCGAATTTTTTGAGTTATACTCATGCGATTTGGTAGGTCTGCCAGCAGCCACCACAAGCTTATTTAATAATCAAAACGAAAAGAAGATGAACAAATTTTTTAGTTCTTTCGCAGAGCTATTCAAGAAGTCAAGCTTTGCAACCGAGACGGTAGAAACTGTAGACGGTGCAAGTATCACGATTGAAGCAGCAGGCGAAACAATGGCTATCGGTGACAAGGTTTTCGATAGCGAAGGCAACGTTCACCCGGACGGCAAAGTAGAAGTGCAGGTTGAGGACGGCGTTCTCGTTATTGCCATTGCAAACGGTGTTATCGAAAGCGTAGAAGCTAAGGCAGAAGAGGAAAAAGAAGAAGAAGAGACTGAAACTGAAACTCAGACTACCGCTGATGTACCCGAAGAGTTTGCAAACCGTATGGCGGCTTTGGAAGCGTCGGTTACTGAACTTACCGCATCACTGGAAGCTATGACGGCTCAATTTAGCAGAGCGACAGCGAAACCCGGTGCCCCGGCGGTTAACATGCCGAAGAAGAACGAAACAAAATTATCAAAAGAGGCTGTAGCAGAAGCAGCTAAACGATTTTACAACAAATAACTAAAAAACAAAAAAATTATGGCTTTTACATTTACAGACCTTAACAGATTGAACCTCAACTCATTAAATGAGGTTATTTCCTTAACCGTAGGACTTGCCGGCGAAATCGCACAAGGCATCACAGTAATGAACGGTATCCCTAACGGCACGCCCGTTGTTTCCCTTACAGCAGCCGACAAGGCATTGCGTAAATCAGCAGGATGTAATGGTGAATACTTCTATAATAGCGTAGCTGACAAGGTTAAGTACTACCAGCACGCACCTATTGAATTGCCTATTGAGATTTGCTTGCAAAGCTTGTGGGGTAAGATGGTTGCAAAGGGTATCAACCTTGATGACAACTTCTCTGAAACCGAATTGGCTGGATTCATTCAGTCCGAAATATTGAAGGTATTGGAGGCTGACTTGCTTCGTTTGGCTTGGTTGGATGGTAACGTAGCGGCAGAAGCAACTGGTTACGGTATCTTCACTAATGGCGGTATCATCAAGCAGTACAAGGACAGCACAATGACTGAAAAAGTATTGGTTCTCGATACTAACGGTGTTCTCGCTGCATTGCGTGGTGCTATCGACGCACAACGCCCCGATACACTGGATAACTCGGAATTCTTCGTTACGTCTAACGTTATGCGCTTGTACAAGAACTTGTTGCAGACACGTGATAACAGCGTAGCGCAGTCCGACATCGTAGACGGTCGCCCGGTGTATTACTTCGAGGGTTACAAGATTAATGAATTGAGACACGTTTCTAATGCTGCAACGGCTGATGGTTTGGACACCGCGTTTATCGCGTTCACTCCGAAAGACAATATTCAGATTGCACTGGAAAGCGCTGGTACTGTTATCGCTCCGTTCATCCAGGACGCTAAGAGCAGAAACTACTACTCACAGACTTTGTTTGCCGCTGATGCTATGTTGGTAGCTCCCGAGAAAATGCAGTTGTGGTTGACAGCGAAAGCAGGAAAATAAATAAATCATTTACTAATTAAAGGGGTTGGGATATTAACCCAGCCCCTTTTTTATTTCAAATAATATGGGAAAAAGTTGCATTTTAAAACTTTCGAGTGCATCCAATGTTACCGTTGGCTGCACTATTCCACAAATCGGTATTAAAAACATATACCTAATGCACGCGGAGGACGTTACTTTTACGTTTAACGGGAACGGGCAAACGGTAACAGCTGCGTTCGTAGAAGGCACGAGTTCTACCAAAGTGGAGGGGTATAAACAGAATATCCAGGTTACAGCATCCCCGGTATCAACGGACGCGGCCAACAGACTTGCCGTGTCTGTTATGTTTAAGATACCAGCCCGATATGAGGATTTCACCCGGGCTGTACTAATAGGGAAATTTTACGTTCTTATTGAACACAACGACGGGCGTTATCAGATGGCGGGGGCGCAATCACCTTTAGAGTGTACGGGCTATGAGTACGACAGTAATTCCGGGGCTGGGTTAGCCACGGTAACACTTTCTAACCCAGAGGGCGCGCCCGGTGGGTATCTGATAACGCCGCTTATTTCGGTGGTCAATACAATAATCTCTAAATCAGTTTAATTATGGCATGTATTTCAAAATTGGCACGCGCAATTGCCTATAATTGCGACGGTGGCGCGACTGGTTTACTTAGCGCGCTTATTATTAATAAAGCGGATATTGCAAGCTTTGTAGTGACTTCTGACGGAACGGGCCTTTCAGCCCTCACTATAGCTGGTGGGAGCAAAGCATACAAGATAGATACCGTAAAACGATCGGTGGTTGTTTCGACGGCGCTAAAGGTTAACGAGGGCGCACCGAACGCCTTTTCTAATACGGTTACCATCACTTTGACGAGTGTCACGGGACACACTTCTTTGTCGCAGGCTCTTTCAAACGGCAGCTTCGTTGTTATCGCAAAGGACGCAGCGGGCGATTGCTACGTTTACGGTCTGTATTACGGACTATCGGCAACAGCTTACGAACATAGCTCACACGATAATGGGGGCTGGATAACGGCAACACTTGAAACGCCCGAAAACGTTATCGGGGAAGATACGATATGGGTATCAGCTGCTTTATATGCCGACCTTTATGCGGCAGCAGTAGGATAGTAATTAATTAAAAAAGAAAGGAAAAATAATATGGCATGTATTGGAAAAATAGCGGCAAACTTGGCAATGCCTTGCGGTGCTGCGGGTGGCGCTCGCCCGGTAGGCGCAAAGCTTCTGAATGCTTCAGATATTGCGAGTTTTACCGTATCGCCGGATAGCAGCGCAACAATCACGCGCATACCTACGACGGTGACATACGGCATTACCGCTATCAACAACTCTATGACGTTGACGGTAGGCATGAAGTCGCAGGATATAATGCCCGGTGCTTATGATGTATCGGTGACATTTAAGGACTTCGCTCAATCAAACGTAGTGCGCTCGTCGGGCTCTCCTTTAGGGGTGGTTAACTACAGACAGCGCGCAGAATTGGTGGTTGCTGTTGAATTTCAAAGCGGACAGTGCGCCGTGTTTGGGCTGGGTGCCCCATTGGTCTGCCTGGAAACAAGCTATGATTCCACGGGGGACGGGTTTACAACGTTCACATATGGCGTAGAGGATTGGCAGGTAGGGACAACCGTTCACAACTTGTCAAGAGCAGATTACGAAGCGTTGTCTACACCGGCACCAGCACCAGCACCAGAATCCTAATTAAATCAAAAGAAAATGGCAAAAGAATTAACTAATACTACGGGGCAGGGTGAAAGCGCTGCTCCCGTTGTTGTTGAACCGAAGGTTGCAACACTACAAGAGAAGTTGGACGCGTATTACGCAATGACCGGGTTAAAACTTGACCCGAATTGCCACATGGATATGGAATATTTATCTTTGTGGTACGAAACGAAGTATCTGACAAAGGTGGTTTACAGATGGGCAATGAAGCCCGGGGCGCGTATCGTGCATTACGTCGACGGCGTTGTATATAAGAGTGCGAACATGACAGACGAAATCGCGGAACGCCTCATGACTGAAAACCCAGCTTATGCTGAATGCTTCGTAGAAATCAATAAAGAGGAGAATTAATTATGATAGGTTACAGACGTTTCGCGCTTGTTGTCGAAAAGGCGCTTAAGTTGTCCGCTAATACGGGCGATAAGATTATTAACTACGGTGACGGCAACTTATACCCGCAGGAGATAGCCGAACTTATATATGCTTCAAAGACAGCTACGGCAGCAGTTGAGAAAATGACCGAGAACATTATTTGTGAAGGCTTCAAGAACGAGGACTTCGCGGCGATAACAAACGGGAACGGGTGTAACATGGATGATGTTTTAGAGGCTACGGCAAACGATGTCGCACGTTTTAGGGGCTGGGCTTGGATAGTCCAATATGGTTTGACACCCGAAGGCTACAAACCCCGAAACGTGTACAACGTTCCGTTTGAGTATGTCCGTGCCGAGATGAACGACAACTATTTGAAAGACCCAGCCATAAAGAGATGGCGCGTTTTCAATAATTGGGACCGACAGAACGTCAAGGCAACGAGCAGCGCACAGAACTCCACGGTATACCCGACCTTTGACCCGGAAAACTTTGCAGCAGAGGTTGAGGAATGCGGCGGTATTGAAAACCATAAAGGGCAGCTACTATATGTGAACCTTGGTACAACGCGCCCATACCCCCTTAGCACGTTCCATTCGGTACGAAACGAGATGGGCGCGGAGGACAAGAACGGTAAATACGTTAACCGTACTTTGGGCAGGGGCTTCCACATGTGTAGCATCGTGTCGCACGGCGATTTCGAGACCGAGCAGGCACAACAGGAGTTCCGCGATACGCTGGCGGAGATGATGGGTAGCGAGAACGCGGGTTCAGTTCTTACAGTAAGGGACGAGAACGTAGCTACTGACAAGCCTTTTATCAAGGTTGACCAGTTGGGCAGCCCGATAGATAGGGAGCTTTACAAGGCATACGTTGACCCTCTTAGAAAGGACATCGCTATATCGGCATATAACATTCCGTTACCCCTTATTGACAGTTCTCTGATGACCTATTCAAACGCTTCGGGCGAGGTTATAAAGGAGCTGCAAAAGGTGTACCGCAATAGCTTGCGGAAGATACGCCAGCGCATTTCGCGCGAGTTGTACCAAGTGTTCGGGGTTGACCCGTCAGTTACAGAAATTAATAATAAATTTGAAGAAGATGGAAGACCTGAAATCATACCCGATAATATTGTTCCGCCAGTTGTTTGAGATAGCAACGGACGTTAAGGATAATAAGATAGAAAAGGCGTTCTTCGAGGCAGACCTACTCGATATATTACCCCAGGTTGGCAGCATGTATGATGCTGTCCCCGGGAAATATATCTCGGACGGGTCTAACTTCGCAGGGCTTGAAAGGGTTATCTGTTATTACGCGTTTGCGCGGTATTTGCAGATAGCAGACCAAAACAGTACGAGCACGGGCATGAAGATTCAGACCTATGGTGGCTCGGTAGTAGTTCCTGATACAAGCAAGGTTAAAAGGTTTGAGGCCGAACGGGGCAAGGCAGACCTTTTCATAGAGCCGTTGATATGCCAAATGAAGGCGGACGGGTTTATAAAGGCATGTACAGTATTGAATACCCGTATCGGGTTAATCAAGTGATAGAACAATTAGAGACCTATTTCCGCACGTTTTTTGCTGTGACCGTTCTTGCAGTAGTTACGGATATACGGGACTTTATATTTTTAGTAGTTATAGTTACCGCGTTGAACTGGTTGGTAGGTTATTTGGCAGACCGGGCGAAAGGAAAGCCCTACAAGCACAAAAAGACCATGCAGGCGGTTAAGGAGTTGTTCCTAACCAATGCGATTCTATTCTTTGTGGCACTAACATGTAATATGTTGGAGCCCGGAATAGATTATCAGTTGTTAGTTAAGGTGCTCACAGGTATATTCCTTATTATATACGCGCGTAACATAACAAGAAACCTTAGGTTAGTACAGCCGGGAAATGAATTCGTGAAGGTGCTGAACAGTATAGCGAACAGCAAGTATTTCCAACTTAAGAAAAAGATTAAGGATGACGAATTTGAAATACCCTTAGAAGAAAAGGAGAAAGAAGATGGCGAACAGCAGTAAATTGGTACCGTTCATCCTACAGTGGGAAGGCGGTTTCGTTAACGACCCCGATGACCTGGGGGGCGCAACAAACAAAGGTATCACTATAGGCACATTCACCGAATACAAGAAGCGGAAGGGGCAAAAAGCCCCTACCGTTACCGACTTGAAAAACATATCCGATGCCGAATGGCACGATGTTTTCAAGTCCTTGTACTGGGATAGGTGGAAAGCAGACGAAATCAAAAACCAATCGGTAGCCAATATCTTGGTTGATTGGGTATGGGCTTCCGGGTCCCACGGTATAAAGCGCCCACAACGTCTTTTGGGCGTGAAGGCGGACGGTATCGTAGGCAAACAGACCATTACAGCCCTTAACGCTATGGACGCGGCTACGCTCTTTAAAATGATTAAAGACGATAGGGCAAAGTTCATCGATGAGATATGCAAGGCGAGACCCAAAAACGAGAAATACCGCAAAGGATGGATGAACCGTATTAATGCAATTCGCTATGAGTAAACTACAAAAAATAATTATAGGCTTTGCAGTCCTCATGGTGCTGTTTGGTGCGTTCACCAAGATGGTAGACACCATAAGGAAGCAAAGAGCCGAAATAGGACGTTTAGAACGTAACGTTGAGGCGATGAATGATGTGCAGATAGAGTACAAAACAAAGCTCGGAGATGCGGCGGTGAAGCGTAAAGCGCTGGAGATGTCGCACAAGGAGCTAAAGAAGACAAACGCAGACCTATATAAAGAGGTGGACGCGCTTAACATTCGAGTGAAGGACGCGCTTTCTGCGACCCGTACCGTTACCAAGACCGTAATAAAGGAGGTTGTGCGTACCGATACCGTAGCCGGGGAACTTATAGCCGAATACCGGGACGCTTGGAATACGATACAAGCGAGAGTTAAGCAAGACAGTACAGAACTAAGCTACCAAGGCAGGGACACGATAACGGGAGTTATCACAGTTCGGAAGAAAAGATTCTTGTTTTTCAGATGGGGGGTCAAGGCTATAGAGCACGACATATCAAACAAAAACCCCAAATCAAAGATAGATATAGACATAGCGGTAAAGCTAAAATAATTAGGGAATGGAGGGCTGTTAACAGTTCTCCATTTTTCGTTAACATTCTTTAGACACAGATGCACAGTAAAAAATCGCTACTGTGCATTTTTTTGTACAATCTAACTCCTTATATTATAATACATTATATGTAAATGTACAGATACACAGATAAAAAGGGGGTAAAACATTATTTTGGAGAATATAGCATTTACCACTATAGAACGAGCTGTAAAAACCACTATATTCTATATTAAAGTTTAGAAAAAACGGTGTGTATCTGTGCAGTGCAGTCTACGCCATTGGGAATCAGCACTTTAGCCGTCGCACACTGTTTTTTTACATCTTTTCACTTTTCATTAAGGTTTATTAGCACAAAAAGAGATACAACCTATTGGTATTTGCCGTATCTTTGTAATATCAAAAGGAAACAAGGGTTTCCCGGAAGGCATGAGGTCACCAAGACATTAAACTGGAAATAACCGTGAACAAGTAAGAACGTAGATTTGTTATCATTGTATTAACGTATAAAACGAAGCGAAGTATGAAAGCAATTGATTTAATTTTCTGAGAGACGCTGACCGATGGTCAGTTCGAGATGAAGAGCCACGTATTAGTATTTATAGACGAGGCAGGCAACGAGTATAGCGATACTTTTTCAGAGGTACGCTGTAACGGAAGATTTGAGGAATACCAATACACCGGTATGGGGTATGAGCACATGCAGAACCTTATGGAGGCTATTTTCTTAAATAAGGTTAACAAGTGAACCAACGTATTTGCAAAAGCGTTATATTTGCATCAACGATTTAAAAAGATAAAGTTACGAAAGAGCAAAAGTTTATTATCGACGAAGTGAAAAAGCACTTGCAGGCGAGCGCGAGGAAGAACAAATACCGAGTTATAGACGCGGTGCAAGAAATGCCGACGTAGTAAGGGTTTATACTCCCTTACTACGTCTCTACAATGGAGGGAACAAAATACCCCGTGAACGTCGAGGATATGTATATCTACTGCGACGAGTGGGACGAGTTCTATAATGAGACGGTGGCAAAGGTTGCACAAGCAATTTTGGAAGCCGAACAAATCAAAGAAGCATAAATTAGTTATTCACCATATAAAAAGAAAAGAAAATGAAGATTACACCGTTAACAATTGATTTTGACGTTACAAACGCACAAGAAGTGGAATTTGTAAATGAACTTATGAACCGTCTATTTGGAAGCGCACCGCTTAATGCAGTGTCAGCGCCTACAGAAAGCCCCGTAAACAGTACAAGCGTACCGACGTTTAGCGAACCGACGCAGACCGCTGCACCCGTTCAAGAAGTGAAGCAAGAAGTGAAGCAAGAAACTATCACTGAAGCTATCGCAGAAGTGAAAAAGGAAATGGAAAAGCCCATAAAGCCAAAGACCGTAAAGGAAGCCCCACAAGCGCCGATTGAGCCCGAACCCGTACAAGCTCCCATCGAAGAGGAGAAAGTCCCGGAGAAAGCCCCAAACGAGCCTCTAACGGCAAAGGACATGCAGGCGTTCATGATTGACTTAATGAAATCTGGGAAAATCACCCGTCCGCAATTAACGGACATCATGCTGGAGTTCGGCGGCGCGTCTCTTATGCGTATCAAGCCCGAGAAGTTCGAGTTACTTAAACAACGTATTGAAACCTACAACGATTAAAAAGAATGAAAGTACAAGTAGGCCACACAAGTAGGGCGCATGCCCTGCTTTCCCCGAGCAGCTCGCACCGTTGGCTTAACTGCACACCGTCTGCACGGTTGGAAGAACCATATGAGAGCACAAGCAGCTCTGCAGCAGAAGAAGGAACAGTAGCGCACGAGTTGGCAGAGCACGCAATAGAAAAGTATTTAGCCGGGGAATACCTACCATTATTGGACGAATTGCCCGTACCCGACGAGATACGTACCAACAAATACTATAGTTCAGAGATGGAACACTACGTGACCGATTATGTTTGCTACGTGTGCGACATCTACGAACTGGAGGAAGGCGCTAAAATGAGTATAGAACGAAAGTTCGACCTAACCACATACGTACCCGAGTGTTTCGGCAGCTGTGACTGTGACATAGTAGGCGATACGGTACTAAACATCATAGACCTAAAATATGGTAAGGGCGTACAAGTGGACGCTAACGGGAATAGCCAATTAATGATGTACGCTATAGGGGTGCTTAACTCCCTGGAACCGCGCCACCGCTCGAAGATTGAAAAGGTACGTATGCACATTGCACAAGTACGGTTAGGCAATTACTCGGTATTCGAGATGTCCGCACGGGACTTGACACACTGGGCGATTCACGTACTACGCCCCACCGCTGAAAAGGCGTGGGCAGGACAAGGGGAAACCAAAGTAGGCAGCCACTGCAAGTTCTGCAAGTTCAAAGCACAATGCAGGGCACAGAAAGAGGCTTTAGTTAGCGAGTTCGAGACCTATGGAGACGCCAAGGCGCTAACGCTTGACGAGATAGGCGATATACTAAGCAAGTCCGACATGTTCACCGACTGGCTGACATCCGTAAAGACATTCGCGATGCAGGCCGCTACACGGGGCGAAAAGGTCAAGGGGTGGAAACTCGTAGAGGGTAGGTCGGTACGTGTCATAAACGACACGGAAACAGCCATAGAACGCCTAAAGGCTATCGGGTTATCTACCGAGGACATAACTAACCGCAAACTGAAAGGTATCGGAGACCTTGAACGCCTGGTAGGTAAGAAACCGCTCGCCGCTACGCTTGACGGGCTGATAGTCAAGCCGCAAGGGCCGCCAACGTTAGCCCCGGAAAGCGATAAGCGCGAGGCGCTAAGCCCAACTATAGATGACTTCGAGGAATTAAATTCATAAAAGAAGTTAACGAAAGAAGTTAACGAAAGAACCAACCTATCAGATAAAGCGTTATATTTGCATTATCAATTTAAAAACAAAACGATATGAAAAGTAACAACGGTATTTTAACGGAGAAAGAGATTCAAGAAAGAACCAAGTTTTGGAACAAAAAGCAATTCCGTACCTGGAGCAAGAAAGAACTTGAAAGAACCTCCACAGATATGCAAAAACTTTTGGCAGCTATAAAGGAATTCAGCGCGGACGAGATTAAAACTATTAGAAATTCAGACGTGGATAACTTTAGGGCATACGCGTATAGCTTTAGGGCATACAGAAAGAACGACACAAAGTGTATCGTATGCATGGCAGCCCAAAAGGATATAGACTACGCTATTTCGATAGCGCCAAAAACTTTTAAAGTTAAACAAGGTTAACAGAGTAAACAATCTATTGATTTATTTGTTATCTTTGCAACATCAAATTAAAAACGGAACGCCCGAACCGATTAGAGGGCAAAAACAATAAAAAAGTTATTATGGCAAAAGCAATGATTAAAAACGTGAGATTGAGTTATGTTAGATTGTTTGAGGCGCAACAAGTCAACGGACAAGGAGAAGCGAGTTACAGTGTATGTTTATTGATTCCGAAAGATAGCCCGGAAGTTCCAAAGATTAAGGCAGCTATTGAAGCCGAATTCTCAGCCCTTAAGGCACGTTATCCGAAGTTGAACGGCAAAGACCCGAAAGTATGGACTAACCCATTAAGAGATGGAGACGCGGAGAAAGACGGTGCGGAGTATCAAGGTTGCTACTTCATCAACGCGAAGCGTAAAGAGAAGCAGGGCGCGCCTATCGTGATTGACGGTAAGAAACAGTACATCACAGACCCGAACGAAGTTTATAGCGGTTCTTGGGGCAACGTAGCCGTATCATTTTACCCTTATGAGTTCACCGGGAAATACGGTATCGGCGTAGGTTTGAACGGTGTGCAGAAGACGAGAGACGACGAAAGACTGGACGGCGGTACAAGTATTGATGACTTCGATTTTGAAGACGAGAACGACGACCTTTTCAACTAACATTTCAATTAAACAGATTAATAGCTGGGCGGTGTAATGCCGCCCAAAAATAAAAAGCAAAAATGGGAAAATACGATTCATTTGTAAACGCAGAAGGTGTTAGAATTTCAAAGGCAACGGGCAAACCGTTGAAGAAGTATAATAAGGTCAACAAGGCATACTGGGCTGCCCGTGAAGGCAAAGCAGTTGTGGGCGTACAACAGCCCATTGTTGAGGTAGACCCGGTAATAGCAAAATTGCAGAGCCTCTATACAGAGGAGGAGATAAAAGGTATTATCGGTTTGAAGGAAGACAAAGGCACGTTTGAACTAATCAACATTGTAGAAAAAACAAATTCAAGCATAGATGACGGAAATACGGGCATACTGATTGCTTCGGACTTCCACATAGAGGAGACCGTAAAAGCATCAACCGTTTTAGGTCTGAATGAGTTCAACATAGATATTGCAGAGAAGCGCGTTAAGAACTATTTCTCGAACGCTATATACATGGTTAAAAAGCATTCTATAAATAATTTGGTAGTTGGTTTGCTGGGAGACTTCATAGGTGGCTATATTCACGACGAACTGGCGCAAACAAACAGCCAGACCCCAATGCAAGGAATATCCACTATTAAATCATGGCTCATTTCCGGGCTAAAAGCGATGCACGACCAATTGCCCAACATTGAAAAGTTTGTTGTTGTCGGTATATGCGGAAATCATGCAAGAACTACGAAGCGCATGCAGTTTGCGAACGGCTTTGCGATGAATTTTGAGTATTTTTTATACAAGGATATAGAGCAAACCTTAACTTTAATGGGTCTAACAAAGTTTGAGTTCATCATTCCCGAAAGTGAATTTGCGTACCTGGATATATACGGTAGGAAAATTCTTATGTGCCACGGACACCAGGTTAAGAGTGCAGGGGGCGTAGGCGGTTTATTCCCACCGATGCTAAGATGGTTCGGAAAATTAAACCAGACGATTAAAGTAGATAAGGTTTTCCTGGGTCACTTCCACCAGTCCATATATACTAAAGAGTTTTGCGTGAACGGCTCTGTAAAAGGCTACGACGCATACGCATGCGGCATGGGGCTGGCATACGAAGAACCTAAACAAACGTTTGTGGTTCTCAACAAGAAGCGCGGATTTATCACATACACAAATATTTTTGTAGATTGATATGCTGACTTTTGAAAGAGCAAATGAACTTTTCCACTACGAACCAAGTAGTGGAAAAGTTTTTAGGAAAGTAACAACATCGTCAGGGTCTATTAAGGGCACGGAGGCGGGGTCACTCGATAAGAGAGAACGTTATTTGCGTGTCACAGTTGACGGGGTGGGTTATCAATTACACCGGGTGATAATGCTTCTCGTACACGGACACCTCGACAAGAGCGTACATGTAGACCATATATCGCACGATAGGGCCGATAATAGGCTGTGTAATTTACGGCTGGTTAGTCTTTCCGAGAACAACAAAAATAAATCTATGGATAGGCGCAACAGCACGGGGGGTAACTGGGGTTAAATTCAACAAAAAATATAATACATGGGGCGCGCATATCGGGGTACGTGGAATCGAAATACATTTAGGTTCATTTAAGACCCTGGAGGAGGCCGCCGCCGCGCGCGCAGAAGCTGAAATCAAATACGGATATCACCCTAACCACGGTTTATAATTAGTCTAAGGGCTATCAATTGTTAAATAAATGCAATTGATAGCCTTTTTTCTTGTTTATTAAAAACATTGTCATACCTTTGCCGTTATAATAGTAATAACAATTAAAACAAGTAATTATGCGAAATTTATTTATTGACTTTGAAACATTTAGTACTACCGACATTAAAAGCGCTGGTAACTATAAATACTGTGAGGATGAGAATTTCGAGATTCTCCTTTGCGGTTACATGTGGGACACCGACACGGACGTTTCAATTATCGACCTAACGAAGCCAGAAGGACTGGACGAGTTTAACGAGCTGTTTACGTATGTACAGAACAACGAGGACGTTGTGATAGTCGCGCACAACGCTACATTTGAACGCGTCTGTTTGCGTGAGTATGGGTTTGACATAAGCCCTATGCGCTTTTTCTGTACGGCTAACATGTCATTGTATTGTGGTATGCCCGCATCACTGGAAGCGGTCTCAAATATTCTAAACCTGGACGACAAGAAGAAGGGCACGGGCAAAAACCTTATCCGTTACTTTTCAATTCCGTGCAAACCTACCAAAACAAACGGAGGCCGCACACGTAATTTGCCGGAACACGCCCCCGAGGACTGGGAGGAGTTTATAGATTACCTACGTTATGACGTGCTGTCTGAAAAGGAGATTTTCGGTAAGCTGTCCCGGTTTGACTTCCCGGAAGAAGAGCAACGCATCTATGCAGCAGACCAGCGTATAAACGATTACGGTATACTGGCAGACCTCGAGCTGGCGCACGCCGCACAAGATATGGACGAAGAATATAAAGCGCGTCTTACCGAAAAAGCCGAAAAGGAATTCGGGCTGAGTTCTCTAAAGTCCATGCCACAGCTTAAGGGCTTCATTAAAGAGCGTACGGGCGTGGTTATTGATTCCCTCAATAAGAATAGTATCGAGGAGGTGATAAAGACCGTAGCGAGCCTTAAAAACGTTACTGACGAGGATAAGCAAGCAGTGTTAGACGTTATAGACCTACGTAGGGAGATAGGCAAAACGTCGAACGCCAAATACACCGCTATACTTGCAAGCGCCGGGCGAGGCAACCGTATTAGGGGCTTGTTCCGTTACTACGGGGCGAACCGTACCGGGCGATGGGCTGGGCGCCTGGTTCAATTACAGAACCTACCGCAAAACCACATCGAAGACCTCGACGGGGCGCGAGACCTGGCAAAGATGCACGACCTGGATATGATGGAAGTCATATATGACAAGCCTACTCATATATTATCACAGCTTATACGTACCGCGTTTATTGCCCCCGAGGGGTACACGTTCTCCGTGGCGGACTTTTCGGCCATCGAAGCCCGAGTAATTGCATGGGTTGCTAACGAGCAATGGCGTTTAGACTTATTTAACGACCCGAAAGCAGATATTTATTGCGCTTCTGCCTCTAAAATGTTCGGTGTCCCTGTACACAAGGGCGATGACTTAAGGCAGCGAGGGAAGGTTGCGGAGCTTGCATTGGGGTATGGTGGCGGTGTTAACGCACTTACCACAATGGATGTTAAGAAAGCGTTAAAGGACGAAGAAAAACCTCAAATACTGTTAAAATGGAGAGAAGCTAATAAAAAAGTAGTATCTTTGTGGCGTTCATTAGAAGATTGTGCAAAACGATGTATTGGAACGAGACGCGAACAAGTCTATGGGATAGACGATGTTTCAAGTATTATATTCCGCTATGAGAGCGGCGCGATGACAATTGAAATCCCGAGCGGTAGAAAGCTATTTTATCCATCGGCAAGAATGGGGAGGCGCACCATAGAAGGCGTTAACGGCTCGTTTGAAGTTGAGGACATCGCTTATATGGGACAAGACCAAACCTCCGGGAAATGGGTTAAACTAAACACCTACGGGGGCAAGCTAACCGAGAACGTTGTGCAGGCGATAGCCCGTGACTTGCTGGCGAATGCGATTTTTAAGGTTTTTGATTTAGGCTTCAATATCGTTCTGCATGTGCATGATGAGATTGCCGCCGAGATACCGAAAGATGGAAACGAAGAAAAGACGCTGCAAATAATGATTGATGCCATGTGCAGTGCCCCAAGTTGGGCAAAGGGCATTCCATTAAGAGCAGCGGGTTATATTACCGAATATTACAAAAAAGATTAAATTATGGAGTTGAGAAAAATGGTTTTTAAAATTGCTACAGCGAGCAGCGCAAAATCTACTTCTTGGAAAAACCGTTCCTACTCATGGGACGAGTTAACCGAGAAGCTGACAAAGGCAACCGTTACGGATGAGACGTACCGGGAGTTTATGAGCGCGAGCAAAGCCGAGCAGGGTAACATTAAAGACGTAGGTGCGTTCATGGGTGGCGAATTGTTCGGTAGCCGTAGAAACAAAAACAATGTTGGGGAGCGCTCTATTTTGGCTCTTGATATTGACTACGGAGAAAAGAACTTCCCGGAAGCGTTCTACTCGGTTATTAATTGCGCGTGTATCATTCACGGGACACACAAGCATAACCCGAAAGCGAATACGTTCCGTTACCGTGCTATTATCCCTTTGTCCGAACCAGTGGACGGGGAGCAATACGAAGCTATCGCCCGAAAGGTGGCAGAACTGACGGGTATCGACTTGTACGACAGAACGACGTTCCAGCCCGAGCGCTGCATGTTCTTCCCATCGGTTTCCCGGGATGTAGACTATGAGTTTATAGATTACTCTGCATTCAACGAAAGCCCTTTGGACGTGCAAAAGTATCTGGGCATGTACGACGATTGGAGTGATACAACCGAATGGGCATACCACAAGGACGAGAAGGGCGAAGCCCGGACGCTTGCCAAAGAACAACAAGACCCCACATTAAAAGAGGGTAACGTAGGCGACTTTTGCCGGGCATACACAATAAGCGAGGTTATCGCGGAATACCTATCGGACGTGTACGAGCCTACCGAGCAGGATGATAGATGGACTTATACGGGTGGCTCTACTTCGGGCGGTATGCTTACCTTTAATGATATGTTTGCCTACTCGTTCCATAACAACGACCCGATACAAGGTAACCACGTGTTCAACGCCTACGACCTTGTACGTGTACACAAGTTCGGTAAGCTGGATAAGGGCGCGGATAGGAAGAACTCCACCGAGGCTATGAACGAACTTGTAAACAAGGATGCAAAGGTGGCAGCGGCACGTGCCCGGAGGCTGGCGGTTAAGGCTGGTGAAATCATGGACGATTTTGACGACGTTATAGAAGTAGAGGAAGCGACGGACAGCGATGTGGCAACTACATATGAGGACGCGATGGCGAAGCTGGAAACCGATAAGCGCGGAGCGTACCTACCATCGGCAAAGAATTTAGGTTTGATAATGAAGTACGACCCGAACCTAAAGGGGCTTATTGCACGAGACCTATTTAAAGAACGCCGGGTTGTTACACGCATACCTCTATGGCGCGCAAAGGATAGCTCCTTGGACTTTCAGGACGTGGACTATTCGGGCGTACGTAAACACATCGAGGACGTTTACGGCATATCGAATAGTGCAAAGATTGACGACGCTATAGCATTGTCCGCAGAAATGAATTCTTTCCACCCAGTGCAGGAGTATTTAACTAAACTGAAATGGGACGGTATCGAACGTGTAGATAAGACCTTAATACACATCATGGGCGCCGAAGATAACATATACACCCGCGAGGCATTCCGTATCATGATGGTGGGGGCTGTTAAGCGTATCTTTCAAAAGGGTTGCAAGTTCGACAGTATGTTAGTGCTACAGTCCGAGCAGGGCGCGGGAAAAAGCACATTCATACGGATGCTTGGTAAACATTGGTTTTCCGATAGCCTTTCAAGTATGGACGGTAAGGGCGCGTTTGAACAATTGCAAGGTAATTGGATATTGGAGGTAGCCGAATTGTCAGCAATGAGACGTTCAGAAGTTGAGGGCGTGAAAAACTTCATTTCTAAAACAGAGGATAGTTTTAGACCAGCATACGGACGTGTTACTAAGAACTTCCCCAGGCAGTGTATCTTTATAGGTACGACCAACCGGGACGAATTTCTAAAGGACGATACGGGAGGCAGACGCTTCTTGCCCGTGAAGGTCAAGGCGAACGCCAATACGCACCTTATCTTTGAGAAGGGGTTCGATGATTACGTAGACCAGCTTTGGGCAGAGGCGGTCCAAATGTATTTCCGCAAAGTAAGTACGTTGTTATCTCATGAAGCCGAGGTGATTGCCGAGGAAGGGCGCGAAGAGCATTATGAGGCAGACCCCCGAACCGCATCAGTAGAAGCGTATTTGGATATGCTTGTACCAACAGATTGGAGGTGGATGTACTTAAACGAACGGCGCATGTACTTTAGGGAGTACGACGCATCGAAGGTAGACCCGGAAGACTTTACACTGGAAAAGATGGACTTCGTGTCTACCATGCAAATCGCTACAGATGTGTTCGGGATGGAGGTAGGGCGCGTAACCGCAAAAGAGAGCCGCGAGATAGCTGCTATCATGTCCAAAGTACAAGGGTGGCAGCGTTCGGCAAAAGCCAAGCCCCTTATGGGCATAGGACGCGCACGAGGGTTTGAGCGTATTGTTAACGAGTGATAACAGAGGGGGCGTAAAAGCCCCCAAATGTTATCACTCGTTAACGGAATATACAACCTATCAGTATTTGCCGTATATTTGTAATGTCAAAAGGAAATAATGACAATTTAAAAACAAAAGATTATGAATGATAGGGCGGAAGTAGTTAGAGTAAAAACATTCGGAAGGGTAGCTTTTCAAGTGAACGTATTAAACGCTGAAACGGGATTGTACCGAAATAGTCTATCCAGAAGATTTGAAACAAAGAAAGAAGCTTTAGAATTTATATCAAATTACGGTTTAACAATTTAAAAACGAAAGATTATGAAAAAGTTAGTAGTATTAGCAGTGTTAATTCTTACAAGTGTATCAATGTTTAGTCAGATTACAAGCCAGGGTAAGCCCGAGGTATTAAAGTCCTTCCGCATGGGCGTTTGCAAGTTGGTCGATACCAACGGGGAAATAACCATCGAGGCGGTAACGCGTGAGACCGAAAGGTATATTATGAAAGTCCATTTAGGTACACCCGAGGAAGCCGCGGTAACGCTTGCAAGCCTTGCAGAATACAAGCCCGGTAAGGGTGAGACGGTGAACCTAAACAACCCGAGCAACAACGAAGCGTATTTTCAAAAGCTTACTGGCTCCTGGATAATCACGGAGAAGTTAACGGAGCTTTTCAGTATTGCAGTTAGTCGCGGAGAGCTTAGGAAAATGGTTGAAGCGTTGGAAAATTAAAGAAGTGTTTTTGTATATACAATTTTAAAAAGAAAAGATTATGAAAAGTGGAAATTTTATTGAACTAACGTTCGTAGTTAAAGGTGAATTGCAAGTAGAGTATATCAACGTTGAACACGTATCACGTATTATGTACGCGGATGGCAAACCGTTTATTGGTATGCTGGGGCAGACCTACACGCGCCAACTCACAGAAACGAGCATGCAAGAACTAACGGAGTGTATTAACTTAGAAAACAATTAAATTAAAATGGTTACTATCTTAAAAGTTATCGCAGTAAACGAGGGGGAGCGTACCTCCTATTATCCCACCCCCGGAGATGGGGTGTTTCCAACCGTGGAGGAAGCACGGGAGTTTTATAAAAATGAGTTCAAAACAAATAAAATAATATTGTGTTATGTCAACAAGTGAAAACGTACAGAGTTACAACGTAGGCAAGTCCGATTATTCAAGGCATGCTATCCAGCCATGGGACATTTGGAAAGAGTATAATCTTAACCCCTGGGACGCGGACATAGTGAAACGCGTTCTCCGAACCAAGGAGGGCGAACCCCGAACAGTGGATTATGAAAAGATTATCCATATATGCAAATATCGCATTGAGGAGCTTTCTAAGGAAGTTTCAAAGGAGACCAAGGTAGTTACACCAGTTGAGGCAGAAAAGCCCGTATGGGACGGGGAAATTGATGATACAACGGTATTTTGCTTGGACGAGACAATGAAGCCAGCAACGTTCTATATTGAGGGAACGAAGTGGAACGGTAAGTATGTCGGTTACTCGGTGTTCATGACTGGTAACGTACCCAATATGTACTTGGGCGTCGACGCAGAGGGAAACAACTTATATGCAGACCTTTCGGAGTTCAAACAATGGTGTTACACCCCGGAAACGCACTTGCCTCCAAAAACGTTCAAAATGAAATATACCAGCCTTTTTGGCAATCACAGAAGCTCGCTAAAGATAGGGTACGTAGGTACGAACTACGAGAAACACGACTATATAATAACGTGTGACGGGCGTTTGCTCCGCTACTTCGGTATGAAGGAAGGAAAGTTTTCCTATCGTAATATGTCGGCAAAGCGCGCGGATGGTTCTTACCCCGAGTTCTTAAGTGACATTAAATTAGAAAACAAAGCAATTCAATTCACGTTATGATAAGCAGACAAGAATACGCGTACGGTATCGGAGACGAGATAGTACATAACGGAGAGATTTTAAAGTATAGGGGCTATTATAACGGGCACATCTATACAACTACAGTAGACCACAATGCCGGGGAATTCGCCGAAACAGTGGTATTTGAAAACAAATTGAGAAATGAAGGATATAATAAGTGAAAAAGATTTAGAGCGTACATTCTCCGAGAAGCTTAACCGAACAAAAAAGGTGTGGGTAATAAAACTATTATCCACCTTTATAAAAGGTTTGCCGGATAGAATGATACTTTGCCAGGGTGGGTATGTAGGCTTCGCCGAGATAAAGACCACGGGTAAGAAGCCAACCAAAATACAATTACTGATACACAGCAAGTTAGAGGCTTTAGGCTTTAAAGTATTTGTTATCGATGATTTGGAAAGCAGGGACGCTGCAATAAGTTTTTTCTTAAGAAATGTTAAGGAAATAAACAACGTACCGGGAAAAAAGGGTTATCTTTGTAGTATCAAATTAAAAAATAAACAGATATGAAGTATTTAGGAGGTAAGACAAGAATAGCAAAAGAAATTTTGCCTTTAATCTTGGCAGACAGAAAAGAAGGGCAGTATTTCGTAGAACCGTTTTGCGGTGGGTGCAATGTGACTGACAAAGTATTGGGTAATAGAATAGCAAACGATTACAACGAATACTTGATAGCCATGTTTAGGGGGCTGGTATCCGGGGAAAACTACCCCGAGCAAATAGACCGCGAACTGTATAATGACGTTAGGACATGTTTTCGCTCGGGGTCTGACAAATACGACCTTGGATTTATGGGCTGGGTGGGGTTTATGGCTTCTTACAGGGGTAAATTCTTTGGTGGATACTCCGGCGCATACATGAGAAGTGACGGCAGGTATGTGGACAGCGTATCCGGGGCTGTGAAGGGCATAACAAAGCAGATACCCAATTTGCAGGGCGTAGAATTTCGTACCGGGGGCTATAAGAATTTACAGATACCCGACGAATCCATAATATACTGTGACCCCCCGTATATGAATACCACAGGGTACGCAGACGGTCTGAACCATGACGAGTTTTGGCAGTGGTGTCGGGAGCGTGTTTATGATGGACATAAGGTTTATGTATCCGAATACCAAGCCCCGGACGATTTTATAAAGATTTGGGAAAAGTCAGTGCAAAACTGCCTTAGCATCAATAAAAAAGCTACCGAGAAATTATTTATTTACGAAGGACAATTTTAAAAAACAGAAATCATGAAAAAGAGAAGTTTAAAGGAAGAAATCGAATACCGTTTGGGTATGTACTTTGGTATTAAGTCGGGCGCGCTGTATGTCCGTGATGATAAGTTCGGTAACACCGAGGAAATACTAAACCAGTTGCAACGCGATATTACCCGGGACGTTAATTTCCTTTCGCGTAAAACACTGGGTTACGTATCGGGTGGGCAGGATTTCAAAAGCATTTGCGTATTCTACAAAACAAAATTAATGAAGTAATAAAGCTATGGTAAACTATATAGATTTAAAGTTAAAGTGTATCGCAGGACACACCGAAATAGTAATCAACGGTCAGCGCATTAAGTGCGCGGCCGATTACGACAGAGTAATAGGACATATAACCCCGGCGGCTCTCCATGAGTTTAGCTCGCAGTTATTAATGATAAAAGCAATGTTATGTTAGAAAGAAAGCAATTACATGAATACCAAGTAAAGGGAGTGCAGCACATCATAGACAATGAGTTTTGCGCGTTGTTCCTTGATATGGGACTTGGTAAGACAGTAACAACCCTAACGGCAATTAAAGACCTTTTGGATAATTGCATCATATCTAATTGCCTGGTAATAGCCCCGAAGAAAGTAACACAAGTTACATGGAGAGATGAGATTAAAGCATGGGCGCACCTTAAAGACTTGACGATATCAATAATAGACGGTACAGTTAAGCAGCGCCGGGAAGCCTACGAGAGGCAAGCGGACATATATGCGATTAGCCGTGATAACATTGTTTGGCTTGTGATGGAGTTCGGAGGTATTAAGCTTCCCTATGATATGGTTGTTATCGATGAACTAAGCAGTTTTAAGAACTACGCGTCAAAGCGTTTTAAAGCCCTTAGAAAGGTGCGAAAGTTCATACCACGAGTAGTAGGCTTGACGGGCACGCCGTCGCCAAACGGACTAATAGACCTATTTGCTCAAATGTATTTGATAGACCAAGGGCAAAGGCTCGGTAAATCAATCACAGCGTACAGAGATAGGTTTTTTCGGCCAGATAAGCGGAACGGTGATATAGTGTACAGCTACACCTTGAAAAGCCCACAGGAGGAAACAGAGCAGCAAATAAGCGACCTAATAAGTGACATAACCATATCAATGACGGCAGAGGACTATTTGAAGATGCCCGACCGCCTCAACATATACGACCGCGTCGAGTTGTCCCCGAAGGTGCTGGCGCAGTATAAGGAGTTTGAGAAGGAGCAAGTACTGGAGCTTATCAACTCGGACGAACCAATAAGCGCGGCAAGTGCAGCGGCGTTATCCAATAAGTTACAGCAATTCGCAAATGGCGCAATATACGATGCCGACCGAAAGGTAATTGAGGTGCACGACGAGAAACTGGAGAAGCTCGAGGAGCTGGTAGAAGCCGCGAACGGTTCGCCCGTATTGGTTGCCTACTCATACAAGCACGACCTCGACCGTATAATGAAGAAGCTAAAGGCATACAAGCCCGTCAAGCTGGAGAAGCCCGAGCAGATAGCCGAGTGGAACGCCGGAAAGATTAAAGTGCTTGTAACGCACCCGGCGAGTGCAGGGCACGGGCTTAACCTACAAAAAGGTGGGCATACGCTTATATGGTTTGGTAATACATGGAGCCTGGAACTATACATGCAGTTCAACGCCCGGTTGTACCGTCAGGGGCAAACGTACCCCGTAACAGTCCATCACATACTAACCACGGGAACGGTAGACGAGAAGATAATAAAAGCCCTTGATGGCAAGAAACAGACGCAAGACGGGCTTATGCAGAGTATTAAAGAACTTATGGCATTTTACAGTAAGAAATGAAAAAGTTAATAGCAGTTATCGCAGTCCTACTATTTTTGGTAGGCTGCACCGTAGTACAGAACGCCGCGGACAGCATACAGCGTAATTTCAAGTTACAGCAATTAGAGTACGGGCTATCACTGAAGGATAGTTTAATACTTAAATGATGTTAACGAAAGAACCAACATAACGGGAAAAGCGTTATATTTGTATCAACGATTTAAAAACAGAAGATTATGGAAAAGTATTCAAAAGCAGTTAGTGAGATGTATTTGCAGTTTAAAAAGAAAGAAGACCATCCGTTGAAAAAGTACGTGGGGCGGTTAGCTAAATTAGGCGGCAAGAGATTGGAGGTGGTGGGATACCGGAACGGTACAGATAGTACACGGGTGTTGATAGTAGATTGCACTAAAATTAAGGGCTGGGTCGGGAGGTCGCCGGGCACCGGTGACAGGGTATTCAAAGAGTGTGAAAGTTATTGGTACGTTAGCATTGACAGTTTAATAGATTAGAAGATTATGATTAGAAACAAGGATTTCGCGATGCTGTACGCAGACCGTGCAGTATTCAACAGGAACGATGAGTTTGTCGGTGTGGTAGTCGGTTGGAACGACATGCACGGAGTGATATTAGGTGTTGACCACGCGGACGGTTGGTCGTCTTGGGGTGCTAACGATATGAGCGTGTCCGAGGACGAATTTCTGTCTTATGAATACCACAACGCCGGGACACTGTACGAGCCTACAGAACTAATGGGTGAAGAGGAAGCCCCGAAGCATAAAACGATAGGCGAGCTTATCAAGGAGCACGAAGGCGTGCGTGGTATCCAATTCTCGACGGACGAGCACGGTAATGTGCAGGCCGCCTATATCCGCGGTAGGCACGGAGCTATGAAGCTTATCAGTATGGGAGACGGTTTAGAAAATGTATCATCAAAAATATAGGAGGAAAATGTATGGAGGCATTAATGTGTTTATTTGGAATAGCAATAGGCGCTGGTTTGGTAACTGGTTTGTGGCTCGTAGCCAAGTTCGCGGCCCGTTATATAGATGGGGAGTACGACGAGTAATGGAATGGAGTGTTTAACTAAAACAAGAACAAGGAAATGACTAAAGAACCAAAGCTTCCCCATAAGCTTAAATGGGGCGACAGGACGGCCGCAAGGGTCGACAAAGTGGAATACCTTATCGGTATTAGAGTAGTGGGCTACACGGGCATAAAAGACGTGATTATAGCCGAAGTACATGAGAGTGTAGCGGACGAGGTGGGCGCGTGGCAACTGCCCGAAGACTTAGAGAGCGTGGACAGTGGCGACGTGTTTATGAAGAAGCCGCGAGCCGGGGCATATTACAGGTATATAAAGATTAAAAACATCGTGCATGAGGAAAGTTAGTTTTATGGATATGGCGGTGTGCCTCAACTGCCATGTGTTCATTATATGGGAGTTCATACGAAGGTACGGATATACCGCCGGGGTAACAAAGGATAAGTACGGGCGCGGTTATGTGGAGGCCAATCTTTGCAACGGTTGGATTGATAAGCTGGCAAAGTATGTAGCAGCCCAGGACTTCACGTATAAGCAGCCAATCAATAAAAGGCAGTATCTCATCAGAGATGGGGCACGCCTCGCAGAGGAGAAAAGAAACGAGCAGGACATATCGAGAACCTACGGAATTGACCCGGACGGAAGGATAAAAAGGGTATCAACGTTCAAGAATGGAACGGTTCAAACGTGGTATTGGTATCGGGACTCGCTCGGGTGGAAATTGACATAATGTCAGCACCCCCGGAGGGCGTGTCAAGCTAAGTGTCAGCACCCCCGGAGGGCGTGTCAAGTCGAGTGATAGCAAAAAGCCCAAATCTGATTACAAAATGTCAGATTTGGGCTTTTGTTTATATTCAGAAAAAAGAGGCTCAGAAATTAACAGAATTTAACCACACTTGCACAGTAAAAAATCGCTACTGTGCATTTTTTTGTACACTCTAACTCCTTCTATTATAATATATTATATGTATATGTACAGATACACAGATAAAAAGGGGGTAAAACATTATTTTGGAGAAAAGTGTATTTTGAGGGGTATAAAATATACTATATTCTATATTAAAGTTTAGAAAAAAAGGTGTGTATCTGTGCAGGTGCCTGTAACGTTCAGTAAGATAGGTAGTTACAGTGACACAGTGTTCAACCGTGTAAATATAATTCATTTGTAAACTTTATTTGTAGAAAAGGCCTAACTGACCATAGGTTGGTCTGATGCGATTTGTTGCCTACCTTTGTGTCGTGATTGAAAAGAACCAAAGCAGTTGATACGAACTGCGTGGTATCATCCGTGAAGTCCGAACCGTCCCAATACCGGGATAGTCCGAATACTACTCGTGCATCTCTTTAAGAGACCGCGAGCACACACGTACGATACCTTAAATACCTAATAACAAAAATATGGCAGGAAGAGCAAAGAAGGAAGCCGCCCCGGATACGAAGGCGGCAATTACCAAGGGACAAGCGACGGGCAAAGCCCCAGCCCCTAAAACAGATTTGAAGATGTGCAAAGAACTTTATGAGGTCGTGCAGACGCGCGGTTGCAAAGGCGCAACGTTGGCTACCGTCGAGGAGTGCGTAGATTACGTAGCCGAGTACATGAACTTTTGCGCACGTAACCCGTTCATTACTTATGAAGTCCTGAA
>OGJR01000417.1_pt1 | contig 36787 bp, 28 predicted proteins | sample 1572301 | NCBI WGS metagenome assembly OGJR01 (sample SAMEA2582083, study PRJEB24529) | metagenome | biome: Human gut stool | place: China | collected 2011 | reverse complement strand
TTTCTTCGGTGTCGTCCGATTCGTCGTAGGCATCATAGGGTGCCGATGGGTCGTGGACTTTTTTCTTGAACGGTGAGCTCAACTCATTTCTGTGCGCAAAGGCAAACTCCATGTTGTCCGTCCAGCCGGTGTGTCCGGTAATGAACAGCGGATGCAGCCCACGTTTTTTCAGCTTTTTCTCCAGCAATGCCAAGGACTTCACCGCCAGCTTGTTGTCCTCCGCCAGCGAGGAAATGAAGCTGTAGCCGCCGTCCGCGCCAAACCACAGCGTGTCGCCGGTAAAAAGGTACTTATCGTCAATGAGGTAGACCATATGTCCCCATGTATGACCGGGAACCAGAAAACACTCGATTTTGATGCCGTCAATGTCAAGTACCTGCCCATCGTGCAGCAGTACCTTTTCGTTGTTGATCGTGACCTGCGGCAATTTATAGAGATGATAGATGACTTTTCGCCGCACCTCGCCGGTGAGATACCGGTTCTCGATCTCGCCGATGTACAGCTTTGCATTCTGAAACAGCCCCGGACTGTCTGCTTCCACCGCACCCACATGGTCGGTGTCCTGATGGGTGATAAGGATATGGTGTATCGACTTCGGATCAATCCCAAGCCAGCCCATTTTTTCGGCAAGGCGGTCGTAGTTATATCCCGCATCGACCATAATGGTCGTATCGCCTTTGCGGTAGAAGAAGATATTCGCCACCCATTCGCGCACGCAGGCAACATTCTCGTCGATCCAGCCAGTGTTCAAAGGCTTGAAGATCTCCTTGCCCCGGTACATCCGGCTCATTGCTTTTCTTTGGAATTCCGTTGCCTTTTTTGACATGATCGCACCTCATTTCTGTGCTGTAACGCACAGCCAGCCCTTTTTATTTTTGTGGCTCTGAATCTTACAGAATCCTGCCTGCTCCAGATATGCTTTCAGAGCAGTATCCGTGTAGATGGTCATTCCATTGATGATTTGTGTCCATTTGTTGTCTTTTGCGGTTTCGCCGTTTGCTTCATTGCAGATGAAAAAGACCCCGCCGGGCTTCAGCACCCGATAGACTTCTCTGAAATTCTGCACAAGTTCCGGCCAGAAATAGACCGTTTCAAAGGCGGTCACTACCTCAAACTGCTCCGGTCCAAACGGCAGTTCTGCCACACTTGCCTGCTGCACGGTACACTGCCCTGCCGCAATGGCACCCGCATTGACCTTACGCGCTTTTTCTACGCTGACAGCCGAATAGTCGATGCCCTGCACTTTGCCTTTGGGGCACAGCTTCAACAGCGTTTTGATGTTCGCCCCGCCGCCGCAGCCGCAGTCCAGCACCATGGCATCCGGGGCAGGCTGCAAAAAACGCAGCCCCCACGCTGCCATTGTGCTGTGGCCAACGTTCATCATGGCAACCATGATCTTCCCGCCAAGACCTACGGGCTTGCGGGTGTTTTCAAAAAAGGACATAACGCCACCTCTTTCTATTTACAGTTCACAATGCAATGCTTTTCACAAGGTGCGCCCATCGCTCCGGGTGACAGGCCAGCAGTTCCTTGTGTCGCAAGTTAGATAATGCTAACTTTTTGCTCTATAAAAATCCGCTTTTCAGCGGTCCTTCTGCCAAAATAATACGCCCTGCGGTCGTCTCTGTCAAGAAGTTCAGGCATTTTCGGAGACTCCGAAAGAGATTTCGTTTTCAAGACCCCCAACCGTCACCCCAGTGCCACATCCAGCACCATCATCACGCTGAAGCCTACCGCAAAAAACACGGTGCCAACGTTGGAGTGCTGTCCCTGTGACATTTCCGGGATCAGTTCCTCCACCACAACATACAGCATGGCTCCGGCGGCAAAACTGAGCAGATAGGGCAAAGCGGGCACCACGATGCCTGCCGCCAGAATCGTCAGCACTGCCCCGATAGGCTCTACGATGCCGGACAGTACGCCGCCCCAGAACGCCCGGCCTTTTTTCATTCCTTCCGCCCGCAGGGGCATGGAGATGATGGCACCCTCCGGGAAGTTCTGGATGGCAATGCCAAGTGAAAGTGCCAGCGCCCCGGCGGCGGTGATTTGAGCGGTCCCGGCAAGATATCCGGCATAGACTACGCCCACTGCCATGCCCTCCGGGATGTTGTGCAGCGTCACCGCCAGAACCATCATGGTGGTGCGCTGGAGCTGGCTTTTTGGCCCTTCGGCCTGCAAACTGTTCTGGTGCAGATGGGGGATGAGATGATCCAGCAGCAGTAAAAATAGGATCCCCAGCCAGAAACCCACCGCCGCCGGGAAAAACGCCAGCCTGCCCAGATCTGCAGCCTGCTCCATGGCCGGGATCAGCAAACTCCAAACCGATGCCGCCACCATGACCCCGGCTGCAAAGCCGGTGAGGGCACGCTGGATGCCGTCACGCAAAGAGTTTTTCAGAAAGAATACACAGCCTGCCCCAAGACTTGTGCCCAGAAAGGGGATCAAGATTCCCCAGAATGCGTCTTGTATCATGTCGAACCTCCTTGTGGTTAAATATAACTAACCACATAAAAAGTATACTGCGCTCCGGCAAAAAGGTCAAGGGCAATGCCGCATAATTCTAAGTGCCGCAGCCGCCGGAACGGTGCTCAAGCCGTCAGGCGGGAATTGTGCGGTGTTGCCCAAGGGCTTTGCGGCACCTTCTGCCGAAAAAATTAGCCTCCATAAACATCCCCACTTTTTCTTGACAAGGCTCTGCAGGCGTGCTATTCTAATTTTAAGCAATTAGCTTATTCTAACCATCTGAGGGGCCTCGCCCCGCAGGTTTTTCTTTGCACGAAATGTTAGGCTGAGCTAACCGTGTATTTTCAAACCAGAGACAGAGGTGTGTTACAATGAGATTGAAAAAAGTATTTGCAAGTGCACTTGCGGCCGCCATGCTGGTGTGCGCTGTGGCAGTCCCGGCCTTCGCTGCGGAAGAGGTGGAGCAGGAGAACTGCCTGTCCTCCAGCTATGTCCAGATGAACATCCCTTACGCCGATTTCTACAAAGCTGCCGGTGTGGACAACGCATCTGAGATCGATGCTGTGACCAGTGCCACCAAAAACAAAACCCGTGCAGGCAAACTTGCCGCCGGTTCCTACCATGTCAACGCCGACGGCACCGACATCACCGGTGTTTCCTTCCCGGTCAAGGTACTGACCCCGTGGGCGCTGAAGAATGCAAAGCAGGTCACCGATGCCGACAGTTGCGACATCACCGTTACCCTGAAGGGCCAGGAATCCACTACCACCTATACCGGTGTGGATGCCCTGTTTGAGAACGAGAGCTACGCCTACTACAAGCTCAGTGAGACCCCTGCCTGCTATATCACCGCATGGTACAACCTGCTGAGCGGCAAGTGGGAGTTCGGCAAGGTCCGCGCCACCGAGACCACCGTAGAGGGGGTCACCGTGAAGCTGAACACCAACGGCCACCACGCCACCTACGAGATGAAGATCTCTGGTTTTGATCTGGACTACAAGACCAACAAGGTCTACGGCGTGGTGCTGACCACCGCCGATGGCAGTGAGTACGGCCTGCACCATGTGACCAACATCTGGCATGGCACCAAACTGGGCTTCAATGCCGATGATCCTTACTTTGCATCCATCATCGGCAAGACCGTCACCCAGATCACCTACTACACCGCCGACGGTGTGTATGTCCTGCCGGTCAGCGTGGCACTGTGAGGTCGCGGAAAACTGCCTGATCCAGCAAAATACAGTACAAAACGGCAAGGTCGCTTGAAACAGGCGACCTTGCTTTTTCTGTGTCAGGAGAAGATGGAATGAACAAAAAACGATGCAAAGCGCTACTGCCGTGCTTTTTGCCCTGCCCCGCACTGTGCCGGTGCTGGCTGCTGTGCCGGAAAGACTGACAACGGTGGTGGAGCAGCCGGTGGAAGCCCAGAGCTGGGAAGTGGATGCCGTTTCCGGCGCTACCCTCACGGCAGAAGGTTAAATATCTGTCGGTGGGATAGGACATTGTGCAAGCGCCTGTGGCTGCCGGTACTGGCGAAGGCGCTGCTCTTCTTCCTGCTGAGCTGCTGGCTGGGTTTCTGCCGGTTTATCTGAACCTAAAAGGAGGCTGCCGCACGGTATTTGTGCAGCAGCCTCCTTTTTGGCTGGGATGATTTGTCATTTTTACAGGGAATGCTTCTGCTCCAGCAAGTCTGTCATGCTGCGCAGGCTGATGCCAAGGGTGGAAAGGTTATGCAGCATGGCGCTGGTAGCCGGGGGCAGAATGCCCAGTGCGCCCAGAAGGATGAGCGCTGAGTTGAAGCTGAGCACAAAGCGGTAATTGCTGCCCACCCGCTTTTGCAGGGCGTTGGCAATGGCTTTTAAGGTCACCAGCTCTTCCAGACTGTCCGCACGAATGGTCACATCGGCGATCTCCCGGGCGATGGCAGCACCGGAATGGATGGCGATCCCGATATCTGCCGCCGACAAGGCAGGAGAATCATTGATGCCGTCGCCGATCATCACCACCGTATGTCCCTCGGCCTTAGCATTGCGCACAAAGGCGGCTTTATCCTCCGGCAGCACCTCCGCAAAGCAGCGGTCTACCCCCACCTGCGCCGCAATGGCACGGGCGGTGCGGTCGCTGTCGCCGGTCATCATGACGGTCTGGGTGATGCCCAGCTTCCGGAGCTTATGCAGCACCTGTGCCGCCTCCGGGCGCAGGGGGTCTGCGATGCAGATGACCCCCGCCAGTACCCCGGACGCTGCCAGATACAGGTGAGAATACTGCGGGTCCAGCGCATCGAACTTTGCCTGTTCCTCTGCCGGGATGGTGCAGCCCTCATCTTCAAAAATGAAGTGGGCGCTGCCAATGACCACCCGCGTGCCGCCTACCCGGCTGGCAATGCCGTGTGCCACGATGTACTCCACCTCGGAGTGCATCTCTTCGTGAGAGATCCCCCGCTCCTTGGCGGCACGGACTACGGCGTTTGCCATGGAATGGGGGAAATGTTCTTCCAGACAAGCGGCCAGCTGCAATACCTCCTGCTCCTCGCAGCCAGAGAAGGGCACCACCTGCACCACCTGGGGGGTGGCGCGGGTGAGGGTACCAGTCTTATCAAACACGATGGTGTCCGTCTGCGCCAGCGCTTCCAGATACTTGCCGCCCTTTACGGTGATGTGGTATTCCCCGCACTCCCGCATGGCAGAGAGCACCGCAAGCGGCATGGAGAGTTTCAATGCGCAGGAAAAGTCCACCATCAGGATGGAGATGGCGCGGGTGACGTTGCGGGTAAAGGCATAGGTGGCCGCCGTACCGGCAAGGCACCACGGCACCAAGCGGTCGGCCAGCTGCAAGGCCCGGTTCTCGGTGCCGGACTTGAGCTTTTCCGATTCCTCGATCATGGCCACGATCTTATCGTAGCGGTTGGCACCGCCCTCTGCCTTGGCCACAAGAACGCACTCGCCCTCTTCCACCACTGTTCCGGCGTAGACGGTAGCACCGGTGGTCTTGCGTACCGGCATGGATTCTCCGGTGAGGGCAGCTTGGTTCACCATCGCTTCGCCTTCCAGCACCATGCCGTCCAACGGGATCATGTTGCCGGAGCGCACCACCACTTCGTCCCCGGCGTGAACGCGGGTCAACGGCACCAGCACCTCGCCCTGCGGGGTACGCACCCAGACCTTATCCACATTCAGCGCCATGCTGCGGGCAAGGTCGTCCAAGCTCTTTTTCCGCGTCCACTCCTCCAGCAGGCTGCCCACCGTCAGCAGGAACATCACCGAGCCTGCGGTGCTGTAATCGCCCCGTAGGAGGGAGGCTGTGATGCTGAGCGCATCCAGCACCTCTACTTCCAGCTTGCGGTGCAGCAGGCAGCGGATGCCCTTCCAGACAAAGGCGATGGAGCGCCACACCGTATAGGCCGCCGCGATGGGCGCAGGCAGGAACACCTTGCAGAACGCCCGACCTGCCACAAGGCTGACCATCTTTTCCTGATATTCCTGATTGATCTTCCGGCTGTCGTGGGAGGTGACCAGCACCTCTAATTCTGCGTTGTCAAAGCGGTAGGCGGCCAGCAGGGCAGCGGCATCCTTCCGACTGCCCCGGTAGGTCAGCACCACATCTCCGGTGCGCTCGTAGACGGTTGCTTTTTGAATGTTGTCCTGCCCGTTCAGGTAGGCTTCCAGCACATCTGCCCGGTGCAGGGTCATGCGCACGGCGCAGACGTGCACCCGCATCCGTCCCTTTCCTTCATGTAAGATCGTACATTTCATTGCTTTTCTTACCCCTCTGCGTAAAAAAGAGCCGCCTAAAGCGGCGGCTCCGTTGCGACAGATCACTCTGCAGTCTGCTCTTCGGTCGCATCCTCGGCGGCGGTATCCTCAATGACTTCCTGTGCAGCCTCGGCGGCGCGGCTCTCGTTGATGGCCTTTGCGTCGGCAAGGATGTCTCCTGCCTCTTCCTGCACCTTGTTCACGGTCTGCATGGTGCAGTCCTTCATCCGCAGCACCGCAGCAGTGGTCTGGGTGTAGATCTTTTTGGCGTCCTTGCTGGACAGCACCTTGAAGCCGGCAGAGCCGAACACTACACCACCCAAAAACAGTGCGAGCTTTTTTGTATCAAACATATTTATTCCTCGTTTCTGTGTTTCCTGTTTAAGCGCCCATGCCCTTGAGCGAGGGCAGGCTCTTTATCTTTGTATTATAGCACGCTTTCGGAGCTTTTCAATATTTTCCGACGATGTTAGGACATATTAACATTGTTAGCAGCAGCTTGATATGGAGGATCATTTTGGTCATGCTCCCTTGCAGAAATTAGCAGACCGCAGTCTATAAAGGCAGCAGAAAACTAAAAAATCCGCCGAGGATGCCTCCCCAAAACGGGAAGGCTCCCCGGCGGTATTCGTTTATAGGTTGTATTGCAGTCGATTGGTCGTTTTTAAGTGCGACAGCTTTCTGTCCGCATCAAAGGTATTTCCGCAAAGTCGGCACAAGAACATTCATATTGATCGGCTTTGCGATATGGTCGTTCATTCCGGCATCCAGTGCCACCTGTCTATCTTCGGTAAAGGCATTTGCCGTCATGGCGATGATGGGGATATTTGCTTTTTGGGGGTCGTCCAGCCCACGTATTTTTCTTGCCGCATCGTAGCCGTTCATCACCGGCATCTGGATGTCCATAAGGATCAACTGATACGTTCCGTTCGCAGCTTTTTCCAGCATATCCACACATTCCACGCCATCTTTTGCGCGGTCTACCGTACAGCCTTCTTCCTGCAGCAGCTCGGTGGCGATCTCCGCATTGAGGTCGTTGTCCTCGGTCAGCAGGATCCTTGTACCGCACAGGCACTTTTGATCCGAAGGGTTTGTTTCTCGTTTCGCCTGTGTTTCATCCTCGGACGCAATGCGGCAGGGAATGGTCACAGTAAACGTGGAGCCAACACCGATTTTGCTCTCCACTGCCACGGTGCCGCCCATCAGTCCGACCAGCTTTTTCACGATGCCCATCCCGATGCCGCTGCCTTCCACCTTGCTGACGGTGGACGTACGTTCCCGTTCAAACGGTTCAAAAATGTGCTTCTGAAACTCCTGCGACATCCCGATGCCGTTATCGGCAACCGTGATCACCGTATCGCACCAGCCCTCTTTTTCGCCGGACTTCTGCGTAACATCGCAGCGGATCGTGCCGCCGGCTCCCGTGTATTTGACTGCATTGCTGACAAGGTTCGTACACACCTCGGTAAGATGCGGAATATCCACATAGACATACGGATGCAGCAGATGTGCTGTCACCGTAAGCGTCTGCCCCTTGCTGTCTGCCTGATTCCGGAACATAGCAATGCAATTACGGAAATCCTTATCGACATCCGAAACAGAATACTCCATCTCCGTCTTATCGTTCTCGATTCGGGCAAGATCCAGAACATTGTTCAGCAGCATCAGCAGGTTCTGTCCGCACACCTGAATGTTCTCCATGTAATTTTTCAGCTTTGCAGGGTCGTCCGAATGCCGGGAGGCAAGGTCTGCGTAACCGATAATGGCGTTCATGGGCGTGCGGATATCATGCGACATATTGAACAGGAAGGTAGACTTGGCGCGGTTCGCGCTCTCCGCTTTTTCCACGGCAACCTGCAATTTTGCATTCAGCTCCTGCGTATCGTTTGCGGCTTTCTTTGCAGCAGCTTCGGCTTTGCGCGCCTTCTGGAGCAGCTTTAAAATCGTGAGCAGAACAGCTGCAACCGCAATGCTGCTGACCAGCAGAACCATAAAGAAGTTATCCTTTATAAAATCGCTCAGGGTAACCTTCCGCGCGGAGCTCTTATGCATCGCCAGAGAGCTGGTAAGCATATTGGCTGGCATGGCCTTGATCGTTTTGTTCAGGATGGACAGCAGGCTGCGGTTTCCGCTCTTGACCGCAAAGCAGGAATTGGCAGGGTTGGGCAGCGGAACGCTGTAAAACCCATGATTTTTGCTGTATTTCTCCTCGCTGCTGACCCCTGTGACAAAACAGTCTGCCTGTCCGTCCTTGACCAGTTTTATCGCATCCTCCTGTGTATCGCAGTCCACGATTTCCCACTGCGGATAATAAAACGCAATGTACCTTGTTAGGGAAATCTTGTTTTGGGGAACGGCAACGCGGTTCACTTGGTTTTCGATAAAGAGCTGTTTGTTCGTGACCACCATCATATTGGCGGTCCAAGTTGTGTTGGTTCTGGCAACGCGATATTCTTCTGCAAGATTGGGACTCTGGTCGAAATGGAAGATCATGTCGATCTCGCCTGATTTCAGCGCATTGAGTTCCGCCTCCTTGTCGTCATAACCGACCAACTGAAATTCCAGCTCCTGATTTCCCAGACAATCTGCAGCAAACTGAATATAGTCCGTTATTGTTCCGGTAATCTCCCCGGTGGCAGGGTCATAGGTGCTGACGCCGCGATCACTCGCCAGAAAGCCCATCCGAATCGCACCGTGCTCTTTGAGCCACGCCTTTTCCTCTCCCGTAAGGATGGGCTTATAATCCAGCGAGAAATACTTTTTACACAGATCCGCCGTATAAAAAGGAGCCTCTTCGTCCAACGCGTGCATCGCATTGTCCAGTTCTTCCTTGAGATCCGGACGGTCTTTGTTGAGCACATAGTAGATGCTGGATTTTCCCACGCGGGTTATAGTCGAGATGCCAAGCTCTGCCCAGTAGGATTCTTCCAGCGAAACAAAGCAGTCGATCTCGTGATTGGCCAGCTTTTGCTTCACATCCTCGTTGTTGGAGATGTTGACGTGCTGCGTTTTTATGCCGTGTTTTTCCTCCCATTCGGTCAGCATCACTTCCGGCTCCGTCCCCATCACAACGCCGATCTTTTTGCCGTCCAGTATTTTGAAGTCAGAGGCGGAGATATCTGCGCGCGAAAGGTCGGCATAGAGGTAATATTTTTCCTCCCCCATCGGTTCGTCCGAAAACAGCATCTCCTCAGCGCGATCCTCCGTATAAGAAATACCGCCCATGATGTCGATTTCGCCGTTTTCAAGTTTTTCAAAGCAGTCTGACCAATCGCAGGTCACATATTCGAACTGCCAGCCCGTATAGCCGGATAGTGTTTCCAGCAACTCGTAGCCGTAGCCCTTTCTTGCGCCCTTCTCGTTGCAATAGTTGAAGGTGTCCTCAAACGAACCAACGCGGACGACCTTTACAGGGGCGGTTTCTGCGGCAGCCTTCACAGGGAGCACAGCTGACAGCAACAGCAGCAGGCACAGCATCGCACAGACGCTTTTCCGCATCAGCGTCTGCATGGTTTCGCTCGTTCCAAAGTTTTTCATTTTTCCCAATCTTTCTCCGCACCAGACGGCTGCAGTTTGAGTTCATTTCCGTACCGCCGATTTTAGATTTGATGCCGTTCATCCGCACATCGGTCCGGTCGATGGTATACACGATTTTGGGAATGATGTCTTTTCGTCATTTTAACAAATTCGCTCTTTTATCGTACATACCTTAAAATCGTTTTTATCACTTCATCCATCACGATCGGCTTTGACAAATGTGCGTTCATTCCTGCATCCAGTGATGCCTGAACATCTTCTGCAAATGAATTCGCTGTCATTGCTATAATGGGAATGTTTTTTCCATCCGGTCTGTCATTCATTGCCCTGATGGCTTTTGTCGCTTCATAACCATTCATTTCAGGCATCATGACATCCATCAGGATCACATCAAATGTGCCTTTCGGATGATTTCTGAACATCTCAACAGCATTCTTTCCATCCACAGCTCTTTCTACATTCATCCCGAACTCTTCCAACTGCACGGCAGCAATCTCTGCATTCAGTTCATTATCCTCCGCAAGAAGGACCTTCACACCTGTAAGATCTACCTTTTCCGAAAAACCTGTGTCTGACTTATTCCATTCCTTATCTGTAATTTCCAAAGGAATATCCACAGTAAATGTGGTTCCCTCATGCTTTTTACTCTGCACGGAAATGGTTCCACCCATCATATCTACATACTTCTTTACGATAGCCGTCCCCAGTCCAACTCCGTGGTACTGCGTTCTCACATCGGAATCTTCCTGTGCAAATTCCTCAAAAACTTCTTTTGTAAATTCCTCACTCATGCCAATACCAGTATCCGAAATGCGGTAACGCATATTTATATATCCATCCCCGCTCTTTTCCTGACACTGGGCTTCAAATGTAATCGTCCCTCCATCCGGAGTGAATTTTACGGCATTGCTCAGAATATTGACCAGCACATCGCGCAGGCGTGCAGGATCCGCAAGTACATTCGGGATCTTTGCATCTTCACACTGAATCTTAAAGTTGATATCCCTGTTCGTAAGAAAGCCTTTTATAATATCCAATGCAGAATCGGTAATGTTTTTCACATCCGCCGGTACCGGATTGTATTTCACTTTTCCACTTTCGATGTGGGTCAGGTCCAATACATCATTGATCAGCGACAGTAAATACTCTGAGCTTTCGTCGATCTTTTCCAGACAATTTTTCACTTCGTCTGACGGATTATTTTTCATTGCAATACCGGTAAATCCTATGATTGCATTCATCGGCGTCCTCATATCATGGGACATATGTGACAAAAATGCTGTTTTTGCCTTGTTTGCAGCCTGTGCATGCCCTGCCAGTTCCGCCATTTCCTCAGCTTTCTCCTGGGCCGCCTTCTGAGCTTTTTTTCTTGCACTGAGACGCACCATTATCACAGCCATAGCAGCCAGCAGCCATCCAAAAATAAGAAGAACCCAAACAGTAACAACAGGATGCAGACGGATCCCGTCAACAACTGTCAGCTCTGTTGCTTTGTATGTGGTATACTGTGCTGCAAGATCTTCAACAAGATTTTGAGGCATGGCATACATTGCTTTCGTCAGAATACCAGCCAGCGCATGGTTCTCAGTTGATGAAATCACCATGCGGTAGGTGAATGTAGGCTGTTCCAGCAGAGTATATGTCATGGTGCCCGTAGTGTCACTGTTCACAAACGCCTGTGCCATGTAATAGTAGACGAAGGCAGCATCTGCTTTCCCCTTACGGACAGCTTCCATCATTTCCTGTCGGGTACTGCACATCAGTTTTTCTGCACCGGGTGCCATTGTATCTGCAATTGAATTGGATGCTGTCTGGTCAACCGTCGTAACAACATTGATTTTTCCATCAAAGTCACGCCGTGTCACCCTTGCCAGCCGCATCGTAATGAAAGGCGCCGTAATCCCCCATTTTTTCGTCTCAGCATAGTTATCTGTTTCCAGGCGTGCATCAATGCTAATATCTGTGGTTTCCTTATTTTTCTGATAAGCAATATACTCATCTCTGGTGGCAGGTGTAAGAAACTCATAGGAAATCCCGGCATAGTCTGCAATTTTCCGGAAGTAATCCGGGATAATCCCCTTCATCTCACCATTTTCATTATAAGAATATGGATAACGGGTCGGATCACACAGAACATGAAGCGGGTTGTCCTTGGAATACTGTGAAATTATACTTTTTTCTTTCTCCGTATATTCCAGATTCTTAGTATCTATGCTTTCATAATTTTTATTATAAAGTGTCGCTTTCCAGTCACCCTCAACTGCATTCATCTGGTCGATTGCATAATTGATCTCATTCAGCAATTCTGTATTACCTTTTTTAACAATGACATAGAAATCGCTGCTGTCAAATTTATCCACGATACGCTCATTGTTTGTTTTTCTCATAGAAGTGGCAGCAATCGCATCAACATTTCCGCTCTGAAGAGCTTCTTCCATCTCTGCTGTCGTATCGAAATAAAATGGATCATATGTAAATCCTTTATATCCTGCAAAATCCGCAAACTCTTTATCTCGTGAGCTTCCGTTCAAAAATGCCACACGCATACCGTTGTAAGTACTGTAATTGCCATCCACAATCGTGCTGTTGTCACTGCGGACGGTCAGAATCCCATTATTGGTTCCGATCGGACGTGAAAAATCAAACTTTTCTTCTCTTTCCGGTGTTTTGCGGGGAGATGTTACCATATCAATCTCGCCATCTTCAAGCATCTGCTGCATATCATCCCAGCTCTTATCATATCCGACATATTCATAATCTACATCCCAATAACGGGCCATCAGCCGAAGAAAATCATAGCCATACCCACTGCGGTTGCCTTCTTCATCCATCACATGATAACCATCCATGGCAAAGAAACCGACTTTGACAGTTTCATGCTGCGAACTGTCCTCGGCTGCATATGCAGTCAGGGGAGAAAACATCATACACACGCATACAAAAACCAGTAACGCTGCCACATATTTCTTTGCGCTCAAAATCATATGAAATCTCCTGTCTGTCAAATAGATTTCTCCAGTATAAGTATATCCTTTTCGTCTCAAAATGCAATGTTTTCTTAATATCCACATTTTTGTCCTACATAGGAGGTTTTATGAACGAGAACGACCGTACCACCTTACCCAAGCGCAGAAAAGAGGTAGACGCCCTGCTGGACCCGTATCTGGTCTGATGGCAGAGCGGGCTGCTGCATTTTGAACTGAGCCGTAAAAGCAGATAACAGACAAACGCCTCCCCGTGCAGAGCAGAAGAACTACACCGGGAGGCGTTGCTATATCCAGAAAATCGGGTACATATCATTTTCAAAATCGAGCGGCTGTATGTCAGGTATTCAATTCAATGGATTTACGCTTGCGATTGACCAGATAAAATCGTTGGCATTGTGGTCAAAATTGTGGTCAAAACCAAATGAGGTCAGCCCACAAACAAAAAAATCCAACGATTTCTAACGTGAAATCGTTGGATTTATGGTCCGAGTGGCGAGAATCGAACTCACGGCCTCTTGAACCCCATTCAAGCGCGCTACCAAAACTGCGCTACACCCGGATATCGCGCTCCGCTTCCCTACCGAAGCGTGGCGACAAGAGATATTATACGCAGAGTGGGGGCATTTGTCAACCATTTTTTGCAATTTTTTCGGGTATTTTTGCAAAAAGTCCGATTTTTACGCACCGGCGCTCTTTTTATTGTTGTGCTGCCTGCCGCAGTGCCTTGTCCTTTTCCAGCAGGGGCTTGAGGTACTGGCCGGTAAAGCTGCCGGGCACTTCGGCCACCTGCTCCGGGGTACCCTCGGCGATGACCAGACCACCGGCACTGCCGCCCTCCGGGCCCAGATCAATGATGTGGTCGGCGCACTTGATCAGATCCAGATTGTGCTCGATGACGATGACCGTGTTGCCGGCATCCACCAGCTTCTGCAGCACCTCGATCAGACGGTGCACATCTGCGATGTGCAGGCCGGTGGTGGGCTCGTCGAGGATATACACCGTTTTGCCGGTGCCGCGGCGGGCCAGCTCGTTGGCCAGCTTCACACGCTGAGCCTCGCCGCCGGACAGGGTGGTGGCGCTCTGGCCCAGCGTTACATACCCCAGACCCACATCCAGCAGGGTCTGCAGCTTGCGGGCGATCTTGGGCTGGTTGGCAAAGAACACCACCGCTTCTTCCACAGTCATGTTCAGCACGTCGGAAATGGTCTTTTCCTTATATTTCACTTCCAGCGTTTCACGGTTGTAGCGGGTGCCCTTGCACACTTCGCAGGGCACATACACGTCCGGCAAAAAGTGCATTTCGATCTGCAGGATGCCGTTGCCCTCGCAGGCCTCGCACCGGCCGCCCTTGACGTTGAAGCTGAACCGTCCCGGCCCGTAGCCCCGCATTTTGGCGTCCTGTGTCTGGGAGAACACCGTGCGGATATCGTTGAACACCCCGGTATAGGTGGCAGGGTTGGAGCGGGGTGTGCGGCCGATGGGCTGCTGGTCGATGCCGATGACCTTATCCACAAACTCCAGTCCCTCTATCCCGTCGCATTTGCCTGCGCGGGAGCGGGCACCGTTCAGCTCACAGGCCAGCGTTTTGTACAGGATCTCATTGATCAGGCTGGACTTGCCGGAACCGGAAATTCCGGTCACGCAGATGAACTCACCCAGCGGGAATTTTACGTCGATGTTGCGCAGGTTATTTTCCCGTGCGCCCTTCACGGTGAGGAAGTTGCCGTTGCCGGAGCGGCGGGTCTGGGGCACTTCGATGCGCTTGCGGCCGGAGAGATAGTCGCCGGTGATGCTGCGTTTGGCCTTGCAGATATCCTTCACACTGCCGGCCGCCACGATCTCACCGCCGTGCACACCGGCACCGGGGCCGACGTCCACGATATAGTCCGCATTGCGCATGGTGTCCTCGTCGTGCTCCACCACGATGACCGTATTGCCAAGGTCGCGCAGATTTTTGAGCGTAGCAATCAGCTTGTCGTTGTCGCGCTGGTGCAGGCCGATGCTGGGCTCATCCAGCACATACAGCACACCGGAAAGGGCGCTGCCGATCTGGGTGGTCAGGCGGATGCGCTGGCTCTCGCCGCCGGACAGCGTGCCCGCCGACCGGGCCAGCGTGAGATAATCCAGACCCACACTCTGAAGGAATTGCAGACGGTTTTTGATTTCCTTCATGATCTGGCCGCCGATCTGCTTTTGTTTTTCGGTCAGGTTCGGCTCGTTTTCCCGGATGAATTCCAGCTCTTCCCGGATGGACATCTCGCAGAATTCGCTGATGTTCTTGTCCCCGACCGTTACGGCCAGCACCACCGGTTTCAGGCGTCGGCCGTGGCAGTCCGGGCACTCCACACCGGACATGAAGCTGCCGATTTCTTCCTTCATCCACTCGCTGTTGGTCTCGCGGAAGCGGCGCTCCAGATTCTCCACGATGCCCTCAAACGTATTATAGTAGACACCGCTGCCGAACTCGTTGGTGCGGTGCATCTCGATCTTTTCGCCGTTGGTACCGTAGAGCAGGGCGTTGACCGCCTCGGTGCTCATATCCTTGATGGGCGTGTCCAGCGTAAAACCGTACTTTTTGCCAAGGCCCAGATAGTACATCTCGCTCACCGAGCCCTCAGCGTAGTACCAGCCGCTGGCCTTGATGGCACCCTCCCGGATGGAAAGGTTCCGGTTGGGCAGGATGCGTTCCTCGTCCACCCGCATGAAGGTGCCAAGGCCGGTGCACTTTTCGCAGGCACCCAGCGGGTTATTGAAGGAGAACAGCCGGGGGGACAGGTCGCTGATGGAGATGCCGTGTTCCGGGCAGGCAAAATTCTGGCTGAAGGTCATCACTTCGCCGCCGACCACTTCCACCTCGGCCACACCGCCGGTCAGGGCCAGTGCCGTTTCCAGCGAATCGGCCAGGCGGCCCCGGATGCCCTTGCGCAGGGCAAGGCGGTCCACCACCACCTCCACGGTGTGCTTGATGTTCTTTTCCAGCGTGATCTCCTCATCCAGATCGTACAGATTGCCGTCGATCTTCACGCGAGCGTAACCGGCACGGCGGGCGGCATCCAGCTCCTTCTGCTGGGTGCCCTTGCGCTGACGCACCACCGGAGCCAGCACCATGAACTTGGTCCCCTCTTCCAGCTTCAGGACGGCGTCCACCATCTCATCCACGGTCTGCTGACTGATGACCCGGCCGCACACCGGACAGTGGGGCACGCCCACGCGGGCGTACAGCAGGCGCAGGTAATCGTAGATCTCGGTCACGGTGCCCACGGTGGAGCGGGGGTTGTGGCTGGTGGTCTTCTGGTCGATGGAAATGGCCGGCGACAGGCCGGTGATCTCGTCCACATCGGGCTTGTCCATCCGGCCCAGGAACATGCGGGCGTAGCTGGACAGGCTTTCCACATAGCGGCGCTGGCCGTCGGCGTAAATGGTATCAAAGGCCAGGCTCGACTTGCCCGAACCGGACAGGCCGGTCATGACGATGAGCTTCTCCCGCGGGAGGGTCAGGTTTACATTTTTCAGGTTGTGCTCGCGGGCACCCTTGATGATGATCTTATCGTTTGCCAAGGTATTTTCTCCCTTTTCGTTGTGTCTGTGCATGGTTCTGTTTGCGCTCCGTCTCGGCCGCCGAATCCACGGTGGGGTTCTCGCCCCGGCGCAGGCGGTCGATCTGGTCGCGCAGGAAGGCCGCGTGCTCGAACTCCAGCAGCTTGGCGGCTTCCTTCATCTCGCGGGTCAGACGCTCAATGGCGGCTTCCCGCTCCATCTTACCCATGCGGCGGGTGTTGCGTTTGGCGTTCTCGGCCTTGTCGCTGATCTCGATGCTGTCTGCAATGGCCTTGACGATGGTCCTGGGCACGATGCCATGTTCCTGATTGTAGGCCATCTGGATGGCGCGGCGGCGCTCCGTCTCAGTGATGGCACGGTCCATGCTGTCGGTGACCACATCGGCGTACATGATGACCATGCCTTCTGCGTTTCGGGCAGCACGGCCGATGGTCTGGATGAGACTGGTCTCGCTGCGCAGAAAACCTTCCTTGTCGGCATCCAGAATGGCCACCAGGCTCACCTCCGGCAGGTCCAGACCCTCGCGCAGCAGGTTGATACCCACCACCACGTCGATGCTGCCCAGGCGCAGGTCCTTGATGATCTCCATGCGCTCGAAGGTGTCCACCTCGTGGTGCATATACTTGACCTTGATGCCCTGTTCGGTGAGGTAGTCGGTGAGGTCCTCGGCCATTTTCTTGGTCAGGGTGGTCACCAGCACCCGCTCCTGCCGGGCAATGCGGGTGTTGATCTCGCCCAGAAGGTCTACCACCTGCCCTTCCACCGGGCGCACCGAGATGACCGGGTCCAGCAATCCGGTGGGACGGATGACCTGTTGGGCCACCTGGGTGCTGTTCTGGCGCTCATATTCTCCGGGCGTAGCCGAAACAAAGATCATCTGGTTGAGCTTGGACTCCACTTCCTCAAATTTGAGGGGGCGGTTATCAAAGGCCGACGGCAGACGGAACCCGTACTCCACCAGCGTTTTCTTGCGGGCGTAGTCGCCGCCGTACATGGCGCGCACCTGCGGCAGGGTGACGTGGCTTTCGTCCACAAAGAGCAGAAAATCCTCTGGGAAATAATCCAGCAGGGTCGTGGGCATGCTGCCCGGCGCACGGCCCGACAGCACCGCCGAGTAGTTTTCGATGCCCTTGCACATGCCCACCTCGTTGAGCATCTCAATGTCGTAATTGGTGCGCTGGGCAATGCGCTGGGCCTCGATGAGCTTGCCCTCTGCGGTGAACTGCTTCACCTGCGCGTCGCACTCGGCGCGGATCTTTTCCAGCGCGGCGGCCTTTTTCTCAGCGCTGACAATGTAGTGGCTGGCCGGGAAGATGGCCACATGCTTGACCACGTTCTGCTTGGTGCCGGTGAGGGGGTTGAACTCGGTGATGCGGTCGATCTCGTCCCCGAAGAACTCCACCCGGATGGCCAGCTCACTCATATAGGCCAGATAAATGTCCACCGTATCTCCGTGGACGCGGAACTTGTTGCGGACAAAATTTACGTCGTTGCGCTCGTATTGCAGAGTCACCAGCTTTTTGCACAGCTCATCCCGCTCCATCTGCATGCCGGGCCGCAGACTGATGACCATGCTGCGGTAGTCAATGGGGTCGCCCAGTGAGTAGATGCAGGACACCGACGCCACGATGATCACATCCCGCCGTTCCGAAAGCGCCGCCGTAGCCGAGTGGCGCAGACGGTCGATCTCGTCGTTGATGGCGCTGTCCTTTTCAATATAGGTATCGGTGCTGGGGATGTAGGCTTCCGGCTGGTAGTAGTCGTAGTAGCTGACAAAATACTCCACCGCATTGTTGGGGAAAAACGAGCGGAACTCGGTGCACAGCTGGGCTGCCAGCGTTTTGTTGTGGGCCAGCACCAGCGTGGGCCGGTTGCACCGGGCAATGACGTTGGCCATGGTAAAAGTCTTGCCGCTGCCGGTAACGCCCAGCAGGGTCTGGCAGCGGTCACCCCGCTGCACCCCCTCCACCAGCGTTTCAATGGCCTGGGGCTGGTCGCCGGTGGGCTGATACGAGGACACCAGTTCAAATTTTTCGTCTGCCACTGCAGCTCTCCTCTCCGGCTCTCCGCCGGGCGAAGAACCACAATTGGTTGTATCTTTCAATGTGATTATAGCACAGCAGTTTTATAATGTAAACAGGTATTCTGCACTCAGGGCCAGAAAAGTGTGCCGGTCTTGAAGTCGTAGATAGGCAGCCGCCCGGCATCCCGCATGGAAAAGCACTCCGTGTCGGTCAGGATAAAGTGGTCCAGCAGATGGATGTTCACCAGCCCCAGCGCCCGGGCAATGCTGCCAGTGGCCTCCATATCCTCCATGGAGGGCAGAGCCACTCCGTTGGGGTGATTGTGACAGAGCACTACAGCGTCGGTGCCGCCCTTGATGGCTGCGGCCACCACATCCTTCACGTCCAGGCTCACCCGGTCGGAGGTGCCCTCCCGCAGCCAGACCGCTGCTTTGATGTGGCGGCGGGTGCTCAGCGAGACCAGCATGGCGCGCTCGTAATCGGACCAGGCAAACTTGGCCATCAGGTAGCTGCCCAGCTGTTCCGTGGTGTTGAAGCAGCGCTTTCCGTCGGTGCGGCAGCGCCCGTAATACCGGCTGACCTGCGGCAGCATGTGCAGCAGTCTTGCCGAGGTGGGGCCGATGCCCTCCACGGTGCATAGTTCTTCCTCGCTGGCCTCCAGCACAGAGGCAAAGTCCCCGAACCGCTCCAGCAGGTTGTACGCGATCTCGTTGGTATCCCTCTGAGCATTGGTCGTATACAGGATATATTCCAGCACTTCATGGTCGGCCAGACTGTCCAGCCCGTAGTTCTGCACCCGCTCCCGCATGCGCTGGCGGTGCCCCTGATGCCGTTTGTATTCTGCCATGGCGGTTCTCCTTTTCAGCGTTCTTTCTTTATAGTACCCATTTCCGGCACGGAACTCAAGCCCCCGGGCAAAATATTCAGGGCGGGATGCGTTGACTTGGCTGGTTTTGTGTATTAGTATAGTATCAGTTATTTTTTCTGAGAAGCAAGGAGTATTGCATGAAACAATATACCGCCACCGCCAACGACGACGGCGTGCGCCTGTCGCGCTTTGTGCAGAGCGTGACCCGCGATTTTCCCACCAGCCTTTTGTACAAGAGTTTCCGCAACAAGCGGGTGAAGGTGAACGGCAAAAAGGCCGCGCCGGAGTACCGTCTGCAGGCCGGGGACCTGATCGAGCTGTACATCAACGATGAGTTTTTCCCGCCGGAGGGCGCAAAACCCGAGCCGAAGGCTGCGCCCAAAAAGCAGCCGAAGCAGCCCAAAGTCACCGTGATTTATGAGGACGACAACATTGCCGTGCTGTACAAGCCCACCCACCTGCTGTGCCACAGCGACCGCACTGGTGACGCGAACCTTGTGGATGCCTTTACCCAGTATCTGGCCGAAAAAGGTGAATACGACCCCCACGGCGAAAACCGCTTCAAGCCCGGCATCTGCAACCGGCTGGACCGCGGCACCGAGGGATTGGTGATTGCCGCCAAGAGCTACGCCGCCCTGCGGGACATGAACGAGATCATCCGCACCGACCTGCTCAAGAAGGAGTACTATACCATCACGGTGGGCATCCCCCAGAGCGGGCGTTTCACCGCATGGTGGGAGCACGACGAAAAGAACAACAAGGTGAGCATCCACGCCCATCAGGCGCAGGACGAACACCGCAAACAGATCATCACGGATGTGGATGTGCTGCGCACGGCCGGGCCCTTTGCGCTGTGCAAGATCGGCCTGGTCACCGGCCGCACCCACCAGATCCGTGCCCATCTGGCCTATCTGGGCAAACCCGTGCTGGGCGACATCAAATACGGCAACCGCAAAATGAACGAGCGCACCGGCACAAAAACGCAGGCCCTGTGCGCCGTGCGCATCACCTTCCGGGAAATTCCGGAGGAAAACACCCTGCACGATCTTTCCGGCAAGGTCATCAAACTGAAGGACCCGCAGATCGTAAAGCAGTTTGACGCACTGGACAAAACCAAACCGGACCCTGCCAAAGGAGAATGAATCATGGAGCTGAATGCCTATTTCAAAAGTCTCGTGGATCAGGACCGTGCAGCGGTCGTGATCTGCGACCTGGAACACACCATCATCTATATGAACCCCGCCGCCATTGCCAGCTATGCAAAGCATGGCGGTGCTGCCCTGCTGGGCAAAAGCGTACTGACCTGCCACAATCCGCAGTCCCGCCAGACCATCCAGCGGGTCATCGACTGGTTTGCCGCCGACAAAAATCACAACCTTGTTTACACCTACCACAACGTCAAACAGAACAAGGACGTCTACATGGTCGCCCTGCGGGACGCCGACGGCACCCTGATCGGCTATTACGAAAAGCACGAATACCGCAGCCCGGAAACCATGAAGCTGTACGATATGGAGTGACCTCTCATGCAGAAAATCGACCTTGCCGTCTGGCCACGGGCGGAGCTGTTCCGGTTTTTCTCGGCGGTGTCCCAGCCGTTTTACAGCGTCACCTTCCGAGTGGATGTGACCAATCTCCATGCTTACGCAAGGGCCCATGGCGTTTCCTTTTACTATGCGCTGGGGTATCTGGTGACCGATGCGGTCAACGCCGTGGAGAACTTCCGCTATACCATCCGCAGCGGGGAGGTCTGGCTGCTGGACGAGCGCGTGCCCAGCTTCACCGACCTGAAGCCCGGCAGCCAGCAGTTCCACATCGTCACGCTGCCGAAGGAGGGCGATCTGGACAGCTTCTGCCGCACCACCCGTGCCAAAAGCGAAGCCCAGCAGACCTTTCTGGACCAGAGCGGAGAGTTGGACGATCTGATCTATTTTTCCTGTACACCGTGGTTCGACCTGACCGGCTGCACCAACGAGCGGGACTTTGATAAGGATGACAACATTCCCCGCATTACCTGGGGCAAATATGTCCCGGCAGATGGCCGTGAGACGCTGGGCATGTGCCTGGAAGTGAACCACCGTTTTGTGGACGGCTGGCATCTGGGGCAGTTTTACCAGCACCTGCAGCAGGCCATTGATGCACTGAAAATTTGATGCTCTATAAAAAAGCGGATGCTTCCCGTCAAGGGATGCATCCGCTTTTGGTTTGTCTCAGGCCTGCACCGCGTACTTTGCCCGGTGCTTTTTGAGGTAGTACCCAATGCCGATGGCATCGGCCAGTGCCCAGCCGATGGGCACACTGAGCCAGATGCCGGTGACGCCCAGCGGGGTCGCCGACAGCAGGTAGGCCAGCGCCACACGGGTGCCGAGAGATGCGATCGTGAGCACCACCGACATCTGGGGCTGATTGACGGCCCGGTAGTAGCCGTAGAGCAGGAACAGAATGCCGATGCCGAGATAGCACGCGCCCTCAATGTGCAGATAGTGCACACCGGCAGCAAGGATGGCGGTTTCCGCCGGGTCAATGAAAATGCCCATGAGCGGCGCTGCAAAGGCGCACACCAGCACACTGATGACGATGCAGAACGCCGCACTGCACCCCCCTGCACTGCGGATGCCCTTGCGGATGCGGTCGGTCTGGCCCGCGCCGTAGTTCTGGGCCACATAGGTGGAAAAGGCATTGCCGAAGTCCTGCACCGGCATGTAGGCAAAGGAGTCGATCTTGACTGCCGCTGCAAAAGCCGCCATGATCACGGTGCCGAAGCTGTTGACCAGCCCCTGTACCATGAGGATGCCGAAATTCATGATGGACTGCTGCACGCTGGTCATCACCGAAAGGTTCAGGATGGTGGCAAGGTTCTGTTTGTCCCACCGGCAGCCCTCTTTTTTCGGGCAGAGCTGCGGGAACTTTTTCAGGGTGTACAGTCCGATGCCGATGCCGGACACGAACTGCGAGAAGGTGGTGGCTGCCGCGGCCCCCTGCACGCCCCAGTGCCACACCAGCACGCACACCAGGTCCAGGATCACATTGAGCACTGCCGACACAGCCAAGAACAGCAGCGGGACCACGGAGTTGCCGATGGCCCGCAGGAGGTTTGCAAAGTAGTTATACAAAAAGGTGGCCGTGATACCCAGAAAAATGATGCGGAGATATTCCTTCATCAGAAGGATGAGCTCTTCCGGCACACGCAGCACCCACAGGATGCCATCCAGCCCCAGGTACACCAGCACATTGAGCGCCACCGCCATGCCCGCGATGAGCACGAAGGACTGGAACACGCTCTGCCGCATGCGGGCCTCTTCCCCGCTGCCGTACTGCATGGAGACGGCTGCGCCGCTGCCCATGCACAGCCCCAGCAGGATGGAGGTGAGAAAGGTCATGAGGGTGTAGGACGAGCCCACCGCCGCCAGTGCATCCGCGCCGAGGAAGCGCCCCACCACCCAGGTATCGGCGATGTTGTACATCTGCTGCAGCAGGTTGCCGAACATCAGCGGCAAAGCAAACAGCAGGATGCCCTTTGTAATGGGGCCTTTGGTAAGACTGCGCTGCATGGTTCTGCGATCCTCCTTTTTGTCGATCGTATAATGCGTCTGATGCGTCCAATAGGGTTGACAGCCGGGCCAGAAGTTTTTCCGAAAATGATCCGGCGGGCGGGCAATGGAATGGCCCGTTGCATTCGAGGAAAAAGCTCCCGGCACACCCGTCGGTCAGCCCTGCACCGCAAACCGCTGCCGGTACTCCCGGGGCGTGCAGTGCTTGATCTCACGGAAGGTCTTTGTAAAATAGCTCAGGTCGGTAAAGCCGCACTCGGCCCCGATCTCGCCGGTGCGCAGGCGGGTGGTCAGCAGCAGCCCGGCGGCTTTTTCAATGCGGTACTGTTTCACATACTGGATGGGCGTGGTACCCAGCAGCTGCCGGAAACTGCGCAGGCAGGCGCTTTCGCTCAGGGCCACACTGTCCGCAATGCGTTCCACGGTCAGTTCCTCGGCATAGTGTTCCTCCACAAAACGCAGCATCTGTTTCATGCGCTGGGCCGCCACCTGCTCCTGCCGGGAGCTGCGGCACTCGCCCACCGGGCAGTGGGCCGCGAGGGCGTGCAGCGCCGCCGAAAGCAGATACCGAACCCGGTTCTCGTAGTCGTCCGGTTCTTCGTCCACAGCGTGCCAGGCCTCCCACAGCCGGGCCAGAACTTCCGCCTGCCAGGGCTCCCCCTTGCTCAGCAGAAAATAGGACGGTACACCGGGCTGCAGCAGCGGCCGGATGAGCTTTTGCCAGTAGATGGTGTCCATCCCGCCCACGAGCCGCGGGTGGAACACCCCGCTGCGCAGCGCTGAGGGACCTTCTGCCGCAAATTCCACCGCATGGAGCACGCCGGAGTTGATGAACACGCCCTCGCCTTCCGCCAGACAGATGCGCTTTTTGTCCACGCCCACGGTCACGGTGCCCTCGTAGGCGAGGATATACTCAAAATCCTCATGCCAGTGCCACGGCACCGAATAGCAGGTAAGCCGTTCTTCGTAGCACGCAATCGGGAACAGTGCGCTGCCGTGCTGCACCAGCTCCCGCCCCTGCGGTGTGGACGGGATGCCGCAATTCAATGCCAGAGCCATCTACGGGTTCCTTTCCGGGTTTTCAACATTGCCGGGCCCTCTGCGCCGGTTTTGTCATAAAAAACGACCGTTTTTCTTCTAACACCCTGTGACATTGTGTGATATTATGATAACAGCAACGCACAAGAGGCATTGCAAGTATAGCATGCTTGTGGGAGGAACTCAAGCCTATGGTCTTGCTTCTTTTGCCCATCATTTACATTGCTTTTATCAGTCTGGGCCTGCCGGATTCCCTGCTGGGGTCGGCCTGGCCCACCATGTACCCGGAGCTGGGGGTCCCGATGTCCTGCGCGGGCATCCTTTCCATGATCATCTCGCTGGGCACGATCCTTTCCAGCCTGCAGAGTGACCGGCTGACCCGGACCCTCGGCACCGGCAGGGTTACGGCCATCAGCGTGGGCATGACCGCCGCAGCACTGTTCGGGTTTTCCATCTCCACACGGTTCTGGATGCTCTGCCTGTGGGCCATCCCCTACGGGCTGGGTGCCGGCAGCGTGGACGCAGCCCTGAACAACTACGTTGCCCTGCACTACAGAAGCCGCCATATGAGCTGGCTGCACTGCATGTGGGGCATCGGCACCATGGTGAGTCCCATGGTCATGGGTGCCGCGCTGACCCATGGAATGCACTGGACGGTCGGCTACCGGGCCATTGCCCTGTTCCAGGTCCTGCTCACCGTGGTGCTCGTGGTCAGCCTGCCCTTGTGGAAGGAGCGTCGCACGGAGAGCGGCACCGAAGAAACCGCCCCGCAGGCACTGAGCTTGCGGCAGGTGTTTGCCCTGCCGGGCGCCCGGGAAGTGATGCTCTGTTTCTTCTGCTACTGTGCTCTGGAAACCACCGCCGGGCTGTGGGCCAGCAGCTATCTGACCCTGAGCCGCGGAGTGGCTGCCGAGACTGCCGCCAGCTTTGCCAGTCTGTTCTATTTTGGCATCACCGCCGGACGAGCAGCCTGTGGCTTCATCACTATGAAATTCAACGACACCCAGATGATCCGCATGGGTCAGATCATTCTGGCCGTGGGCGTAGCTGCCCTGCTGATCCCCGGCCCGCAGGCCCTTGCACTGGCCGGTCTTGTGCTGGTGGGGCTGGGCTGCGCGCCCATCTACCCCAGCATCATCCACTCCACACCGGACCACTTCGGGGCAGACAAGTCACAGGCTGTCATCGGCATCCAGATGGCCAGCGCCTATGTGGGCAACCTGACCATGCCGCCGCTGTTCGGCCTGCTGGCCAACAACATTACCCCGGCCCTGTTTCCCTTCTACCTGCTGGCGCTGCTGGTGCTCATGGTTTGCATGCACGAGCAGCTGGTGCGCAAGACCCGCCGCAGCTGATTTTTTGCCATTCTCCTTTTCGTATACAGCAAAAGGCTCCCTGTCCGGTTTCCCGGGCAGGGAGCCTGCTGTTTTCGGGCCAATTACAGGATGCGGCGGCTGATGGCATTGGCCACGGCAAACAGGTCGTCCTGTCCAATGAAGCCGAACTTTGCCTCGTGCTCATCCGCAAAGCATACGGTCAGCTGTGAGGCCTGCAGCGGGTCACCGAAGCCGGCGGTCTGGATGCCGAAGTGCAGCACCTTGCGGTAGGGCAGTACGAAGATCTCCTGCCGGGTGCCGGTCACGCCCTGCATATCCACCAGGATGATGCGGTGAGTGGTAAAAACCACCTGATCCCGCACCGTCTTGTAGGCTCCCACAACGGTCTCGCCGTCCAGCAGCAGCTTCTGTGCATTTTTGCAGATGTCCTTTTCCGGAATGCGGACAAGGTTCTGCATGGGTTTGTCCCGAAATTCCATGGTCAACGCCCCTTTCTGTTTGCTTCATTGTAGCACGCGCCGCCCGGCTTTACAATACGCCCTCTCGCCTTTTGACACCGGATGTGGTATACTGACACCCGGAAGAACGACATCAAATGGAAATGAGGCCCGACTTATGGAGATCATCATTCATCAGGCGATCCTGCATGTGCTGGACACCACGCTGGACGCCCCTGTGCTCAGCGGCAGCGGCATGGAAATGACCGCCGAAAAAACCGCCTACCTGCAAAACCACATCGAAAAGCTGCTGGCCAGCGACGAGATCCGCCAGTGCCGCCCACTGCCGGACTCCGCCTTCCGCAACGAGCTGGAACACAACGGCGACTTTGTGGACCTGTCCTGCCGCATTGCGGGGGTGCTGTTTGACTACATGCATGCCCACACCACCATCCCCGGGGCAGACCTTGCGGTGGTGGATTTCACCCGCGACGGCGAACCCTGGCTGGGCATCCTGAAGCTGAACTACAAGAACGGCTACACCCACTACACCGAGACGGTGGAGGGTGCCCCGGTCAACTCCATCATCCAGCAGCGGGCCTGCCTGCCCACCCAGAGCGGCAAGGTGGAGGAGGGCGCTCTGGTCAACCTGACCGACTATTCCATGCGCCTGTTGGAAAAGAAGTACGACATCGACGGCCACAAGGAGTTTTATCTCTCCACGGTGGTGTTCCAGTACACCACCGCCCAGCCGGAAAAGAAAAAGCTGCAAGCCATTCAGGAGGCCGCCGTGCAGGCCGTGCAGGAAAACTACACCGACCAGCCCCATGTGGAAGCACAGGTGGCCATGATGATCGCCAATCAGGCCGCCGACAACGACAATCAGGTGTCGGTGGAGCAGGTGCGCCGCCAGCTGGAAGAGGACTATCCGCTGGCCGCCGTGCCCTTTGACGACTATGTGGAGAAGAGTGATGTGCTGGACTACGCCCAGCAGCCGGTGACCGTGACCCCCGCCCGCATCCGCCGCATGGAGAGCCGCAGCATCCACACCGCCAACGGCATCGAAGTGAAGATCCCCACCGAACTTCTGAACGAGGAATCCGAGGTGGAATTCCTGCACGACGCCGATGGCAGCGTGTCGCTGCTGATCAAAAATGTGATCCTGTAATTTTATCGGTCAGACCCCGTGTTCCCTCTTGCGGAACGCGGGGGGTTGTGCTATACCCATGTTGTATTCATCGTTAGATGCAACGCAAAAGGAGGAACCCGCAATGGAACTCGCACAGATCACGGCCGGTCAGGTCGTCATGTTGTTTCTGCTCATGGGCACCGGCATCGCCGCTGTGAAAACCGGCGTGCTCAAACCGGAAGGCAAGCAGACCCTTTCCAACCTGCTGGTCTATCTGGTGGTGCCCGCCATGATCGTGAACTCCTACCGTATGGAGTTCAGTATGGAAATTTTGCACAACCTGCTGGCCGCCTTTGGGATGAGCCTGCTGGCCCTGCTCATCGGTACCGGCATCACGATGGCCCTCACCGCCCGCCGCAAGGACAGCCGTACCCCCATCTTCTGGTTCGCCTGCATTTTTTCCAATGCGGCGTACATGGGTTTTCCGCTCATCTCGGCGCTGTTCGGGTCCGAGGGTCTGCTCTATGCCAGCGCCTATGTGACCGTGTTCAACATTCTGCTGTGGACCATGGGCTACGGCTTTGTGAGCGGGAGTTCTGACCCCAAAGAGGTCCTGCACAGCCTGCTGCACACACCGGTGCTGTACGCCATGGTGATCGGCCTTTGCATCTACCTGTTGCAGATCCCGGTGCCGCAGCTCATCGCCCAGCCGCTGGAGCTGATGGCCAACATGACCACACCCCTTTCCATGGTCATCACCGGCATGCTCCTTGCCGCCGGGGACCTGGGCTGCATCGTGCGCAGCAAGCCGGTGTGGAAGCTGGCCGCCGTGCGCATGCTGCTGATCCCCGCCGTCTGCCTGGCGGTGTTCGGGCTGCTGGGCTTCCGCAGCATGACCGCACAGGTCGTTCTGCTGCTGGAGTGCTGTCCGTCGGCCGCCATCACCTCGGTGTTTGCGGTGCAGTTTGGCCACGACGAGAGCTTTGCCGCCGGCAGCGTGGTCCTGACCACCCTGCTCAGCATCGTGGCGCTGCCGCTGTGCGCACTGGTGGTCACTCTGCTGTAACGTTTTCACCTCCTGCATTTTTTATGGCCTGTTCCGGCAGACGCAAATCTCCATTTGCACGAAATTTGCCCGTTTTGCCGTCTTTCGGGCCATTTGTGGGCAGTTTTGCCAATCGTTTTTCATTTTACAATGAAATTTTATTTCATTCATGCGTTTCCATCCTGAATGCCGCCTGGCGGTCTCTGCAACTTTTTATCGAAATGCAACAATAACACATGGTTTTTTGCGTTTGGATTTACTATTATAGAAGCAGACAGGTGCCCCGCTTCGCTGCGGGCATGGCACCGCTTATCCCGTGATCATCGCAAGAGGAGGATTTCTCATGATGAAGCCCATTTCCATCTGGAAGCAGGAGCTGGCTGATGGCGTGCATACTGCGCGTCTGGCATCGCTCTACTGCTGTGCTCCTGAACAGACCCCCGCACAGGCTGCCCGCTATGAGGCAGTGCTGAACGGACTGGAAGCTACCTTTGGCACCCACGCTGAGGCCGGCTTATACAGTGCCCCCGGCCGCACCGAGATCGGCGGCAATCATACCGACCATCAGCACGGCCGCGTGCTGGCCGGCAGCGTGAACATTGACATGATTGCTGCTGCCGCCCCCAACAGCCTGAACCAGCTGCGGGTACAGAGCGAGGGCTATGATCTGTGCGTCATCGACCTGGCTGACCTTGCTGCCCGCAAGGAGGAAGAAAACACCACCATGTCCCTGCTGCGCGGCGAGTGTGAAGCGTTCCGCCAGCGGGGTGCAGCCCTCTCCGGTCTGGACGTATACGTTGCTTCCAACGTGCCCAAGGGCAGCGGCGTTTCGTCCTCGGCCGCCTTTGAGGTGCTGATCGGCGTGATCCTGAACGACTGCTTCATGACCAAAAAGGTCTCCCCCATCGAGATCGCACAGATCGGCCAGTGGGCGGAGAATGTCTACTTTGGCAAGCCCTGCGGTCTGATGGACCAGATGGCTTCCAGCGTGGGCAACATCATCACCATTGATTTTGCCGACCCCGCCCACCCGGATGTGGAACCGGTGCAGGTGGACTTTTCCAAGGCAGGCCTGGCCCTGTGCATCCTGGATTCCTGTGCCGACCATGCCGACCTGACCGACGAGTACGCCGCCGTGCCCGCCGAGTGCCGCGCCGTGGCTGCCGTGTGCGGCGGTGAAGTGCTGCGGGACGTGCCCTTTGACACCTTCCTCGCAAAGCTCCCGGAGTGCCGCAGACAGTGCGGCGACCGCGCCGTGCTGCGCGCCTTCCACTTCTATGCCGACAACGACCGGGTGCCCCAGCAGGTGGCTGCCCTGCGCGGCGGTGACTTTGACGCCTTCCTGCAGCTGGTCACCGCTTCCGGCGACAGCAGCTGGGAGTACCTGCAGAACGTGATCCCCGCCGGGTACAAGGAGCATCAGGAAATGGGCGTGACCATTGCGGCCGCCAAGCATTACCTGCAGGGCAAGGGTGCCGTGCGTGTGCACGGCGGCGGCTTTGCCGGTACGGCACAGGCCTTTGTGCCGGTGGACATGCTGGCCGACTTCAAAGCACACATGGAAGCCATCCTCGGTGAGGGCCGCTGCCATGTGCTGAGCATCCGTCCGGAAGGAGGCGCTGTGCTGTGATCTCCACTGCCATTCAGCAGCTCGTCAACTATGGTCTGGACACCGGTCTGATCCTGCCCGATGACGAGATCTACATCCGCAATCAGCTGCTCATGACCATGCAGCTGGACGACTTTACCGCCCCCGAGGGTGAGGTGTGCTACACCGACCTGGAAAGCATCCTGAAAACGCTGGTGGACGATGCCGTGGCCCGCGGCGTGTGTGCCGACAACAGCACCGCACGCGACCTGTTCGACACCAAACTCATGGGCGTGCTGACGCCGCGTCCCAGCATTGTGCGCGCCAACTTTGAGGAGCGCTACGAGAACGAGGGCCCGCAGGCCGCCACCGACTGGTTCTATAAGTTCAGCCAGGACACGGATTATATCCGCCGCTACCGCATCAAGCGGGACCTGAAGTGGGTGGCCAAAACGCCTTACGGTGATCTGGACATCACCATCAACCTTTCCAAGCCGGAAAAGGACCCCAAGGCCATTGCAGCCGCCAAGCTGGCTCCCCAGAGCGCCTACCCCAAGTGCCAGCTGTGCGCCGAGAACGAGGGCTATGCGGGCCGCATGAACCATCCCGCCCGCGAGAACCACCGCATCATCCCGCTGACCATCAACGACAGCGCCTGGAACCTGCAGTACAGCCCCTATGTGTACTACAACGAACACTGCATCGTGTTCAACAACCAGCACACTCCCATGAAGATCGAGCGGGCCACCTTCCGCAAGCTGCTGGATTTTGTGGGCCTGTTCCCCCACTATTTCGTGGGCAGCAACGCTGACCTGCCCATCGTGGGCGGCAGCATCCTGAGCCACGACCACTTCCAGGGCGGCCACTATGAATTTGCCATGGCCAAGGCCCCCATCGAAAAGGCATGGGCGTTCCCCGGCTTTGAGGACGTGGAGGCCGGCATCGTACACTGGCCCATGAGCTGCATCCGCCTGACCTGCGAGGATGATGAGCGTCTGGTGGAGCTGGCCGACAAGATCCTGACCGCCTGGCGCGGCTACACGGATGAGAGCTGCTTCCTCTTTGCCGAGACCGACGGCGAGCCCCACAACACCATTACCCCCATTGCCCGCATGCGGGATGGCAAATACCAGCTGGATCTGGTGCTGCGCAACAACATCACCACGCCGGAACACCCGCTGGGCGTGTTCCACCCCCATGCCAAGCTGCACCACATCAAAAAGGAGAACATCGGCCTTATCGAGGTCATGGGTCTGGCCGTGCTGCCCAGCCGCCTGAAGCAGGAGCTGTTTGATCTGGCAGACGTGCTGGTAGCCCGCACCCCCGTCAGCGAGTACCCCGAGACGCTGCAGAAGCACGCGGAGTGGGCGCAGGACATTCTGGCCCGTCACCCGGAGCTGAACGGCGACACCGTGCACCTCATCCTGCAGGATGAGGTGGGCCAGGTGTTCGCACAGGTGCTGGCCGATGCCGGTGTGTACAAGCTGGACGAAGCCGGTCGTGCCGGGTTCGTGCGGTTCCTTGCCAGCGTAAAATAACCTCAAACTATCACAGGCCCCGCCGCAGATCTCATCGGCGGGGCCTTGCCATACAAGGAGGAAACGTTTATGCCTTATACCCTGGAAGTCTGCGTGGACAGCACGGCCAGTGCACTGGCCGCAAAGCGCGGCGGAGCCGACCGACTGGAACTGTGTGCCGACCTGGTGATCGGCGGCACCACCCCCAGCCTTGCCCTGCTGCGGCAGGTCAAAGCCGAGACCGGACTGCCGGTGCGGGCACTGCTGCGTCCCCGCTTTGGTGATTTCTGCTATGGCCACTATGAGCTGACCCAGATGGAGCAGTCGGCCGCAGAGCTGGTGGAAGCCGGGGCGGACGGCATCGTCACCGGCGTGCTCACCCCGGACGGCGCACTGGATGTGGACGCCCTGCGTCCCATCTACGCTGCTGCCCGCCGGGCGGCAGCAGCTGCAGGCCGCCCCGTTGCCTGCACCCTGCACCGTGCCTTTGACGTCTGCCGGGACCCCTTTGCCGCGCTGGCCGCCGCAAAGGAACTGGGCCTTGCCACCATCCTTACCAGCGGGCAGGCCGCCAGTGCGCCGCAGGGAGCTGAGCTGCTGCGCCAGCTGGTGGAAGCCGCCGGGAGCGATGTGGAAATTCTGGTGGGTGCCGGCGTCTCCGCGGGCAATCTCCCGGCGCTGGCCGCCCAGACCGGTGCCCGGGCGTTCCACCTCTCCGGCAAGCAGGTGCTGGACAGCCGCATGACCTTCCGCCGGGAAGGCGTGCCTATGGGCCTGCCGGGCTTTTCGGAGTTTGAACTGTGGCAGACCAGCGAAGCAAATATCCGCGCCGCACGCACAGCGCTGGATGCCCTGTAAAAATCGCCCTCACGCAAAAACGGCCTCTCCTTTCGGAGAGGCCGTTTCTCGTTACAATGCCGGTGCTTCGTTGTCCTCATAACCGACCATCAGGCCGCCCAATTCGGCATAGTAGCTGCACAGGCCGCCGCAGGGGCTCACATCCACCTGCGCCCCCGGGAACACCGCGTGCAGCATCTTTTTCAGCCGGTCGGCGGCGTCAGGGTTGCCGCAGTGGGCAATGTGTACCCGGCCGGAGACAAAACCGCGGCCCTTCATTTCCAACACAATGCGTTCCAGTGCGCCGTGTTCGCCGCGGGTCTTGCACAGTACCTCCAGCTCCCCTGCCTCACTGGCCTGCCCGATGACCCGGATGCCCAGCATCCGCGCCACGGCAGCTACCGCCGGTTTTACGCGGCCGTTGCGGGCGAGATTGGCCAGCGATTCCAACGAGAACAACAGGTGCGTGTGCCGGTGATAGGCCAGAATCCTCTCGGCGGCATCATCAAAGGCACAGCCCGCCTGCACCAGCGCCGCCAGACGCTCGGCCAACAGGCGGCATTCCGGCCCGGCCGACAGGCTGTCCAGTACGAACACGCGGGCACCTTCGTGCTCCTGCCGGTATTCCTCGGCGGCCAGCTGGGCCGCGTTATAGCTGCCGGACAGCGTGCCCGTGATGGTGACCACGAACACTTCCTCCGCGCCCTCGTAGGCCGCCAGCCAGTCGGCCACATTGGGGCAGGATGTGCCGGTCTTGCCCTTATAGCTGCGCAGGGTCTGGGCCATACCGACCGCATCCAGTTCTGCCGTGTCCAGATATTCCCCATCGTCGGTCACGATTTTCAGCGGCACACAGGCAAAGTCCACCCCGCTGAGGGTATACAGGTTGGAGGAAGAGTCCACAACGATCTTGGTTTTCATACAGTACATCTCCAGTTTTATCGTTCAGCGGCGGACAGCCCGCCGGGCTTATTCGGTTTCTTGTGGACATCTTATCAGTTTTTTTAAAACCTGTCAAGCCGTTTTCATCATTTGATAAAAAGTTTTCATATTCCCGTTGACCGCTTCCATTTTTTGCGTTATACTGAAAACCAAAAGCCCCCCTCACCCGCTGAACAGAAAGCATGATCCACTATGAATGATGAAACCAAGCGCCGCGTTGCGGCCTGCGCCGCCGGGTTTGCCCTGCCCCGGTACCGCGACCTCCCTGCCGTAGGGCTGTATCTGGACCAGACCGTGCAATATGTCAACGCCTGCTTCCGCACCTTTTGCGGGGTAGAGCTCACCCCGTCCATGGTGAGCAATTACGTCAAAAAAGGCATTCTGAGCCACCCGGTCAAAAAGAAATACACCCGTGACCAGATTGCTTCCCTGCTGTACATCGTGGTTTCCAAAACAGTTCTCTCGATGGAAAACATCGACACCCTGTTCAAAATGCAGAAGGCCTATTGTTCCGCCGGGGCCGCCTACGACACCTTCTGTGAGGAGCTGGAGCGCTGCCTGCCGTTCGTGTTCGGCTGTACCCGTGCCCTGCCCGACCCGGACCCGGATGCCGCTGACGAAAAGCTGCTGCTGCGCAGCACCATTCTGGCCGCTGCCAACAAGATGTATCTGGACTGCTGCTTTGACGCCCTGCGTCAGGAGCAGAACCTGTGGGCGGACATCCTGCCGGACCTGGCGTAACAACAAAAAAAGACCGTGCTCTCCTTTCCGGAAAGCACGGTCTTTTGTATTTTTTGCAGATTCAGGCAGATTAGGTGTCCTGCAGTTCGCCGCGGCTGGCGGCCTTGAGGTAGGCAAAGATGAAGCCATCCAGGTCGCCGTCCATCACGGCGTCCACATTGCCGGTCTCGTAGTTGGTGCGGTGATCCTTGACCATGGTGTAGGGCATGAACACATAGCTGCGGATCTGATGACCCCATGCGATCTCGTTCTGCACGCCCTTGATGTCGTCGATCTTATCCATGTGCTGCTGCTTTGCGATCTGATACAGCTTTGCCTTCAGCATTTCCATGGCGTAGTCACGGTTCTGGAACTGGCTGCGCTGGGTCTGGCAGTTGACCACGATGCCGGTGGGCTTGTGGATCAGACGCACTGCGGAAGAAGTCTTGTTGATGTGCTGGCCGCCGGCACCGGAAGAACGGTACACCTGCATTTCGATGTCCTCGGGGCGGATGTCCACCTGGATGGTGTTGTCCAGCTCGGGCATCACTTCCAGCGAAGCAAAGCTGGTCTGGCGGCGGGCATTGGCGTCAAAGGGCGACACACGCACCAGGCGGTGCACGCCGTTCTCACTCTTGAGCAGGCCGTAGGCGTTGGCGCCCTTGACCATCATGGAAGCGCTCTTCAGGCCGGCTTCGTCGCCATCCTGATAGTCCAGCACCTCTACGGTCATACCGTGGGCCACGGCCCACTTGTTGTACATGCGGTACAGCATCTCGGCCCAGTCCTGTGCTTCGGTGCCGCCGGTACCGGCGTGGAAGGTGAGGATGGCATTGCTGTGGTCGTACTCGCCGTTCAGCATGGTCATGAGCTGCAACTCATCCACAGCCTTGCCTACGGCGTTCACAGCCTCTTCGGCTTCGGGGATCATGGCGGGGTCGTACTCCTCGTCCAGCATCTCGATCATGGTCTCGGCGTCATCGTACAGGCCCTGCAGCTTTTCAAAGCGGCTCAGCTTGCCCTTCAGGTCGCCCACCTCATCAAACACCTTTTTGCTCAGGTCGGCGTCATCATAAAAGCCGGGGCGGGACATGGTGTGCTCCAGCTCCTGCACACGCTTGCGGGAAGCCTCGATGGCCAGAGCCTCTTCCAGGTCCTTGACCGCCTTGGCATAATCGGCAAGCTGCACTTTCAGTTCGTCAATGGTGATCATTCTCTTGTTCCTCTCGTTCCGGGTTGGATCTACATTTAGGGAAGCGGTCTTTCGGGGTGACCCAAAAGACACAGTTTATACACAGATACTTCATTAGTATACCGAGAATCTGTGGTAAAGTAAAGAGGAAAAACGGTTGATCTGCTGGAATTTTGAAGAATTTCACCTTTTCTTTTGCCGGGTGGGAGAGTATAATACCAGTATGAACCTTATCACTGGAGGAAAACATGCCGAAATACTATGGCTGTCCCTGCGAGGGCTGCGGTGAGCCGCTGACCCTGAAAGATGACATCGTGGTCTGCCCGGACTGCGGTGCTCCCTATCACCGTACCTGCTACGAAAAGCTGGGCCGCTGCATCCACAGCCCTGCCCATGCGGCCGGGTACGAGTGGCATTTCCCGTATCAGGATGCCGAACTGCGCACCTGCCCCAGCTGCGGGGAGCGCACGCTGCGCAGCGAAGAGATCTGCCGCTGCTGCGGCGCTGCCCTGCCCCCGGAGACGGAAGCGGATGAGCAGCTCAATGACCGCAAAGCCGCACAGGACGAGCAGCACGGCGGCTTTGACTACGAGCGCTTTTACCGCCAGTACGAGCAGCAGACCATGGACCCGCTGCACCGCAACCTGCAGGCCGCTTTCGGGAAGGATGAGCTGATCGACGGCATCCCCAGCAGCGACTGGATGACCTACATCGGCACGGCCGCCCCGGCCTACCTGAACGATTACAGCCGGATGCAGCTGCAGCACACCAAAATTTCGCTGAGCTTTTCGGCGCTGCTGTTCGGGCCGTTCTACTTCTTTTACCGCAAGGCCTGGAAGCCCGCGTTTGCCTTTCTGGCCGCAGAATTGCTGCTGTTCGTGCCCACGCTGCTGCAGATGATGCAGATCACCGGCAGCTCGCTGTCTTTGGGCCTGAGCGATTCCACCTATGTGGTGCTGGGCCGCGTGGTGTCGTTGGCCAGCTTTGCGCTCATGCTGGTGCGCGGCATGTTTGCCAAGTGGTTCTACCGCAAGAGCGCGGCGGAGCACATCCGGCGCATCCGCGCGGAGTTCCCGGACGATGCCCAGCGCAGCGTGGTGCTTTCGGCACAGGGCGGTGTGAGCTGGGGTGCTGTGCTGGGGTCGCTCCTGCTGCTGATGGTGTTCGGTGCCTGCTGCAGCATGCTGCTGGGCCCCAATCTGGATGTTCTGCTGAACGCTCTCTCCTGATGCGATTTATAAAGGAGTTTTTATCATGAAAAAGGTAACCAAAGCTGTGATCCCCGCTGCTGGTCTTGGCACCCGTGTGCTGCCGGCCACCAAAGCCATGCCCAAGGGCATGCTGCCCATCGTGGACAAGCCCGCCATCCAGTATCTGGTGGAAGAGGCCGTGCGTTCCGGCATCACCGACATCCTGATCATTCTGGGCCGCAACCAGAGCGTGATCGAGGACCATTTTGACCGCAGCCCGGAGCTGGAAGAGAAGCTGGCCGCCCCCGGCAAGGAAAAGATGCTGGAGGAATGCCTTGGCATCTCCAATTTGGCCAACATCTATTTTGTACGCCAGAAGCAGACGCTGGGTCTGGGCCATGCCGTGAGCATGGCAAAGCCCTTTACCGGGGATGACCCCTTTGTGGTGATCTACGGCGATGATGTGATCTGGGGCGAGGACCCCGTGTGTGCTCAGTTGATCCGCGCCTACGAGGAGTTCGGCCGTCCGGCAGCCGGTGTTTCCGCTGTGCCCTGGGCCGATGTGAGCCGCTACTGCAGCTTAAAGACCACCCCCATCCACGACAACTATTTCTTTGTGGATGACATGATCGAGAAGCCCAAAAAGGGTCAGGAGTTCAGCAATTATTCCATCCTGGGCCGCGTGCTGCTCACCCCGGAGATCTACGACCTGCTGGCCCACACCAAACCCGGTGCCGGCGGTGAGATCCAGCTGACCGACGCCATGGCCGAGTACGCCCGCAATTACGGCGGCATGACGGCCGTGGAGTTTACCGGCAAGCACTACGACATGGGCAACAAGCTCAAAGTGGTAGAGGCTCAGGTGGAGCTGGCCCTGCAGCACCCGGAGATCGGCGAGGCCTTCCGGGCCTACCTGAAAGAGTTCTGCAAGACGCTGTAAAATAAAATGATAATGAAAACACCCCGGAGGCTTGATATGTACCCAGTTTTCTGGACACTGGATGAAAAATGAATAATTAAGATTCAGACATGGATGCTTTCCTGAATTTAGAGGGAGGCATCCATTTTGTTTTAG